>Ga0137409_10002268_pt1 | contig 20727 bp, 16 predicted proteins | sample CZODoug1_16funga_FD_122059 | JGI IMG/M metagenome (GOLD analysis project Ga0137409, IMG submission 122059) | Vadose zone soil fungal communities from Angelo Coast Range Reserve, California, USA - CZODoug1_16fungal (Hybrid Assembly) | ecosystem: Environmental > Terrestrial > Soil > Vadose zone... | reverse complement strand
GTGCGTCGTTCCGTCGGGGAGCGTCGCGGTCTGCGTCTCCAGGTCAATCGTCACCTGCTCGCGCGGTGACTCCGACAGCTGTTCCAGCAGCGTGGCGTGCGCGGACGTCGCCAGAGCGACAGGAAGCAGTCCCGTCTTGAGTGCGTTGTTCCGGAAGATGTCGGCGAAGCCGGTGCTGATGACGGCGCGAAAGCCGAAATCGAGAAGTGCCCACGGCGCGTGCTCGCGAGATGAGCCGCAGCCGAAGTTGTGGCCCGCGACAAGGATCGACGCGCCGCGCGCGTCCGGCGAATTCAGCGGAAACTCGGGGCGCGGCTGACCATGCGCATCGACGCGCCAGTCTGCGAAGAGATGCGCGCCCAGGCCACGACGCTCGATCGTCTTGAGAAAGCGCGCCGGAATGATCTGATCCGTGTCCACGTTCTCGGCGGGCAGCACGACGCAGGAAGAAGTGAGCGCGGTGAAGGGCTCCATCACTTTCGCAGCCGTCGTCCCACGTCGCGTCGCATCTGCGGCAGCTTTCACGACAGGCTCCGCACGTCGGCGATGGCACCGCTCACCGCGGTCGCGGCGGCGGTCAGCGGACTGGCGAGAAATGTCCGACCGCCCTTGCCCTGACGTCCCTCGAAGTTGCGATTGCTGGTGCTCACCGCACTCTGACCGGGCTCGAGCTGGTCCCCATTCATCGCGATGCACATCGAACAGCCCGCCTCCCGCCATTCGGCACCGGCTTCCATGAACACTCGATCGAGCCCCTCCGCTTCGGCTTCTCTCTTCACCGTGCGCGAGCCGGGAACGACCAGCATGCGCACGCCGGGCGCAACGTGCCGGCCGCGCATCACTGCTGCGGCCTGGCGGAGATCGGAAATCCGCGAGTTGGTACAGCTCCCAACGAATACAACGTCGACGGCGCGGCCGAGCAGCGACTGTCCCGGTTCGAGCGCCATATAGCGAAGCGCCTTGTCGAGATCCGCACGCTCGGCTCGGCTTCCCGCATCGCTCGGATCGGGCACACGTCCGTCGATCGGGATCGCCATCGATGGGTTCGTACCGAACGTGATCATCGGAGCGAGGCTCGCCGCCTCGAGATGCACGGACCGATCGTATGATGCCGTCTCATCTGGCGAGAGTCCGCGCCACCGAACGATCGCGGCATCCCAGTCAGCGCCTCCGGGTGCGAAAGGACGGCCGGCGATGTACTCGAACGTGGTGTCGTCCGGCGCGATGAGACCCGCGCGCGCGCCCGCCTCGATCGACATGTTGCAGATGGTCATCCGCTCCTCCATGCCGAGCGAGCGAATGGCCGAGCCGGTGTACTCGAGCACGTGGCCAGTGGCGCCGCCGATGCCAATCTTTGCGATGATGGCGAGGATGATGTCCTTCGCCGTCACGCCGGCGGGCAAAACGCCGTCGATGCGCACCTCCATGTTGCGCGGTTTGCGCTGGAGCAGGGTCTGAGTGGCGAGGACATAACCCACTTCAGACGTGCCGATTCCGAACGCCAGCGCTCCGAACGCGCCATGAGTGCTGGTATGGCTGTCTCCGCAGACAATCGTCATCCCCGGCTGCGTGAGGCCCTGCTCGGGCCCGATCACGTGGACGATTCCCTGGCGGGTGTCATCCAGACCGAAGAGTCTGATCCCGAACTCCTCACAGTTGGTCTCGAGCTGCTCGAGCTGCGCCGACGCCTGAGCGTCGAGCACCTGAAGCCGACCAGCCGAGCGCGGAGTGGTCGGGGTCGAATGATCCATCGTCGCCAGCGTGAGGTCGGGCCGGCGGACACGGGCGCCGCGATTGCGCAACTCGGCGAATGCCTGCGGCGACGTCACTTCGTGCACAAGATGGAGGTCGACGTACAGGACCGCCGGGGTGCTCTCCTTTTCGGGGCGCACGAGGTGATCGTCCCAGATCTTTTCGAAAAGAGTTCTTGGCAGGGTCATCGGCGTTACGACGCGACCAACTGCAACTTATGACTACCTGCCGGGGAAACTGCAAACTGACGACGACCGGCCGGGGGCCGTCGGCGGGTCAGTTGTTGGCTGCGGGCGAGCTTATTCATGATTTCTTTGATCATCGCATTTATGTCCACTTTCAATAATTCAGAATGACCAATCGTGTTTCTGGGTGAGCCCGCAGCCAACAACTGCGCTTCTGACAGCCCCCGGCCGGTAGTCGTAAGTTTGCAGTTCCACAAAAAAAGAAGCGGCCCACACTTTACAGAGAGGGCCGCCAGAATCCCGGTTCGCGAAACCTTACGCGTTCGCCGGTCGGCCGCCTCCCGTTCCGAGAGCCGGATTAAGTCGAATGAAGAGAATCGAGAAGTGGAGCTGATGCATGAGCGGGATGCCGTTTGGAGCCGACGCGGAAGCGCGACGGGCGAGTTCGCAATGTATTTCTCGCCTTCGCGGAGGTCAAGCACGCGAGATCCGATTCGATCTTTACTTTTCCCGTATCCTGATCTAGCTTGCCAATCATGACCAGATTCTGGTTTAGCGCGACCTATTACTACGGCTTCTTCGGTTACAACCGATGGGGGCTCCGGTCACGCGTGCGGTAACGTTCAAGCTTCAACCTCGCAGACAGACCATGGGCCTCCGCAATCGCGGGGGCTTTTTCTTTCCCGAGCCCACGCGAAACGAGAGACCGGATTCTCAACTTTCACGTCGGGGCAGTCATGGCAATATCCGAGTCGATGCACACGAAGACCTTGCGACCTCCTGGAAATGGTGGATTTGCCGCCAAGGATCTGTCGCGTCCGTATCGTCTGGCGGCGCATCCCTCAGGGCTGCGTGCAACTCGTCCGGTGCGCGTGACTGATACCGTGACCATTGGAGGCGCTGCAATCACGGTTATCGCGGGGCCGTGCTCGGTTGAAAGTGCGGACATGATCGTCGACATCGCCAACCGCGTGAAGGGCCTCGGCGCAGTGATGCTGCGAGGAGGCGCGTTCAAGCCGAGGACGTCACCATACTCCTTCAACGGGCTGGGAGCCGATGCGCTGGGCTTTCTCGAAGCGGCACGCGCTGAAAGCACTCTGCCAGTCGTGACCGAGGTCATGGATACGCGGCAGGTCGAGCTCGTCGCTCGCAGCGCCGACATGCTTCAAGTCGGCGCCCGGAACATGCAGAATTTTTCCCTGCTCGAGGAAGTGGGCCGGTCGGGTCGGCCGGTGCTCCTCAAGCGGGGCCTGTCGGCGACGATTACCGAGCTGCTCCTGGCCGCCGAGCACGTGATGGCCGCGGGAAACAGCAATGTCGTTTTGTGCGAGCGCGGCATTCGCACCTTCGAGAGCTCGACGCGCAGCACGCTCGATGTTTCAGCAATCCCGGTGCTGAAGGAGGAAACGCATCTGCCCGTGATCGTGGATCCCAGCCACGCGGGAGGACGTGCGCGGCTCGTCATTCCTCTCGCGCTCGCCAGCATTGCCGCTGGAGCAGACGGCATCATGGTGGAGGTCCATCCGGACCCTGAGGCCGCGCTCTCCGATGGCGATCAGTCGCTCACGCTCGAGATGTTCGCCGAATTGATGCGCGCGGCTTCTTCCGTGGCGCACGCGGTTGGACGAACACTCTGGAGTGCCCCGGATTCACAATCCTGATGCAATGTTTGGCGCGGTCACAGAATGTTGACCGCGCGAGCAGTCAGAAGAATCACGGTTCCAAATGCAATTCCAGCCTGGACCATCATCATGAGCTTCGCCCATCGCGTGAGTACCAGCACATCCGTCGGAGAGAAGGCGGTGCACGTATAGAAAGAGATCGCGACGTAGTCAATGAAGCCCGGTCGCCAGCCTTGGGCTTCTGCGAGCGACACGCCTTTTCTTCCGGGCGCATCGACAGCCATCTGCGGAAAGAGGAACGCGCCTTCCATATGGGCTCTGCGTCCCTCACGCACGCGTGGACCACCCGCATCCAGTCGCCAGTACCACGCAGCACCCACGATGACGTTGGCGAACCAAAGTATCGCCGCCGATCGCAACAGCATTGGCGCCGGTTCGTTATGGTGCAGCAAGCCGTCCACCAGCGTCAAAAGGCTATAGAGCATCGAGAGAGTCAGCAGACCGAGATTTGAGTAGCTGAAGAAATCGGTCAGTTTGTTCCGGTTATGCTTGTGAGCGAGGAGCGCGCCCGTCAACAGCACGATATTGGTCGGCACTAGTACCAGCGCTGGCGCGAGAATGAGCGAGCGTGGCAACGCCAGTGGCAATATGGCCGCTCCAAAGAGGGCAATTGCGGCGGGCCAACGGGGTTCGGGTTCCGGACCGGTTTCCGCGGTCACGATGCTCTGTCGGAGCGGGATCGATAATCCAGGCTCAAGTCCGTGTTACCTCTCAAAGTGAATTGCCGGCAACGATCAGGGGTTTTCCGAGGCACGACTCACGTACGGGGCCAATCCCATCTTCTCGATGATCTTTTGAAATCGCGGATCTCCCCGCACCGGCGTGAAGATCGGACTCGCGAGTGGCGTCACATAGTCCGTTAAACTGTCCTCATGCCGATCGACAGCGCGATCCAGCCATAGCAACGCGCTGTCCTTGTCGCCAAGCCCCAGGTAGGCGAGCGAGACATTCAGGGGCTCCTTCGCGCCGTTCCGCTCGAACTTCTTGAGCAACGTCACAGCTTCCACGCGATGTCCTCCACGTCCGAGCGAATACGCTGCAAGTCCGGCCGACGATTGGATACCGCCGGCCGCGCGTTTCCAATCGGCCGCCGCGGAATCATATTGTCCGCGCAGCATTTCACCAAACGCACTGCCGGGGAACTCCCCGGCATCGCGCGCCTCCTTGCACGGTTTCTCCGCGAGAAGATAGGCGCCCACTAATGCCGCCCTTTGACAAAGGTTGTCGACGATTATCCCTGACAGCGGGTCGAGCTCCCGAGCGCGCTTGATTTCGGCGAGCGCATCCTTCGGACGTCCGACGTCCATTAGCCAGGACGCGTACCACTGATGCGCGGTCGGATAGTCCGGATCGAGCGCGATCGCGCGCAGGTACTCATATTCCGCCTCCGGCCAGCGCCAATTCCAGTTGAGTGCCCCTGCCAGAGCCGCATGCGGCTCGGCGAGGGTACTGTCCAGCGCGAGGGCGCGCAAAGCGGCCGTTCGTGTGAGGGTGAGCGATTCCCGGATAGGAAAGCTGTCGTACCCCCCGTATTGCGGCAACAACACGTAACTGCTCGCGAGCGCTGCGTACGCGCGGGCAAACGAGGAATCCCTGGCAATGGCGCGCTCGAAATCCTTGATCCCTTCCTGGATCGAGGAAACACCCCGCTCGTTCCACTCGAAGCGTCCGCGCAGATAGAGGTCGTACGCCTGGGGATCGCTCGTCCCGCGACTCCTGGCCGCCACCGCGCCGGCTTTTTCGCCGCGCAGCTTCGGAGTGAGCTCGGTCACAATCGCTTTCGTCAGCTCGTCCTGAACCTGAAACACCGAGTCGGCCGGGCGCTCGAACTGATTCGTCCAAACCACGAGGCCGCTGTGCGCATCGGTCAGCTGCGCGGTGATTCGCAAACGGTTCCCCGCGCGACGAACCGTGCCTTCGACGAGTCCGCCGACGTTGAGCGCCCGTCCAATCTGCTGCGCCGGCGCGGCCTTCCCCTTGAACGCGTACGAGGACGTGCGGGACGCGATGCTGAGCCGAGGTACCCGAGAAAGAGCGCGCGCCAACTCATCGGTCATTCCGTCCGAGAAGTACTCGTCCTGAGGATTGCCGCTGTTGTTCGCGAATGGCAGCACGGCGAGGGTGCTGATCACGGGCGCACCCTCGCCTGTGCCAGAAAAACGACGAACCCAATTGGTAATCGGTTCACGCAGCATGATCGCCGCGGCAAGTACAAGTAGGACGACGCCGACGAGAACGCCGATCTTCCACCTGGCGAGCGGCGCGTGCATCAATGCCGAATCATCCAGCGCTTTCACCAACTCTCGCGCTGACTGCGGACGCTCGCCGGGATCCTTCTCCATCGCGCGCATGATGAGTGACGCGAGCGGCGCGGGAACATCACAGCATTCATCGATCGGCTGCGGTTTCTCCGCGATCTGCGCGGCGATCAATTGCTGCGCGGTTTTCTTGCCGGGAAATGGATGCCTTCCCGAGATGAGCTCGTACGCGACGACTCCCCAGGCGTAGAGATCGGTGCGCTCGTCGACGTGGTCGCCGGCCGCCTGCTCCGGCGACATGTAGCCAGGTGTGCCAACCGAAGATCCGGAGCCGGTGAGAGTCTTGACGCGTGGTTGAGTCAGCGCGGCGTTGATGGCCTTGGCGATCCCGAAATCAGTAACGACCGCAGTTCCACCCGAGAGCAGCACGTTCTCGGGCTTGATGTCGCGATGCACGACGCCGTGCTCGTGCGCGTACTCGAGAGCGCGAGCGATGTCACCGAGTATCCGCACCGATTCACCGAGCCCGGGCTGGGGCCCCTGTTCCATTCTCTGGCGGAGACTGAGCCCTTCGATGAAGGGCATACTATAGAAAGGCAGCGCTCCGGCCGCGCCGGCGGTCAGCACCGGAACGATGTTGGCCTGTTGAAGCTTGGCGACGAGCTTGATCTCGCGCGTGAAGCGCTCGACGTTCAACGTCGCCGCGAGGTCCGGCATCAGAATCTTGACGACGACATCCCGACCCAGCGATTCGTCGCGCGCCACGAAGACTAGCGACATGCCCCCGCCACCAAGCTCGCGCTGGATGGTGTAGTTCGCGCCGAGTGCGCGTTGGAGCATCCGCTTCAGATCGTCAGTCAGGATTCCCTGGGGGTGACTGGTCCGTTGTAATTTAGGGCGGCGCCGACGCGCCGCCGCAATCCCGACGCCGCGTCAGATAGTGCGGAGCGTCTCCACTGCCCGCCGCTGGGCCACTCTCTGCGCAATCACGATTGCAAGCGCCGTCGACAGGCAGCCTGCCACTATGAGCACGATCAGGTACACCCATGGAATCGCCAGCGCCTGCGGGGCAGGATCGAAGACGCCAGTCAGCACTTTCACCAGCATCTTCGCGATCGCGAACCCGGTCACGAAGCCGAGCGCCATTCCCGATATCAGAATGATCAGACCTTCAGTCCAAAGGAATGCGCCGAGCTGACGAGCCTTCGCTCCCATCGCGGCGAGCAGCGCGAAGTCGCGACGGCGCTCGATCAATCCGAGTCCCAGAACGAGACCGCTCGCGCCGGCGATGAGCAGAATCGCGAACGAAAGCTCGATCCATGTGAGACCGTGCAGATCGACGGCCGTGAGGCTCGAGCTTATTGTCTTGAGCACGGACCCGAGGTCGGTGACACGCGCCCCCGGCAGAGTGGCGGCGAGTGGCTCGACGGATTTGGCGAGCTGTGCCGGTGGAACGTTCCCGCGAATCAGCACCACCTCGCGCGCCGTATCTCCCGTTTGTGACGCGACGTAGCCGGCGTTGGCGAGAATGAATGAGTCTTTGGGCGCGGTCGAGAACTCGCGCACCACTCCGATGAAATGAAACGGCACTGGGTGGTACTGGTGGTCCTTCGCATTCTGGAGCCGAAGGTTGATCACATCGCCCAGCTTGAGCTGGAAATCGTTCACCGTCTCTTGCGACAACAGCGCCCCGTCGGGCTGCGCGGCCAGCTTTTGCATCGTACCCGCCGCGTCGTTGCTCGCGAAGAACGCGTTCGACAAGTCCGTGGCTTCGCCAATCGTGAGCGCATTGACGCCATATAGATCCTGGAGGTCATTCCCCACGTACGCAAAGCGGTGCATCATCGCCTGCACTGCACGGACTCCCGGAAGTTTCGCGATGCTATCGGCTAGCGGACCCGCCGGGTACGCGGTCGTTCCCGTGATGGTCACGTCCGATCCATTTGTGAGCGCCGCATCGACCCGCGACTGCACGTTGTAAGTCGTGTTGAACACCGCAGTCGACACCGCGAACGAAAACGCGAGGGTGACTAGCACGACGCCACGCGTGATCAGCCGAGCCTGACGCGAAACTGACGCGGCCACGATCGGCGACAACCCACCGGCGAGCGGACGAAACAGGTTCGCGATGAATGCTCGCCCTCCCGCCAGGCCGTGGCGGAAGATTCTCGTCACCAACAGCCCGACACCGATCCAGAGCGCGAGCGGTGCCAGGAACGATTCGTATGAGACAGAAGTCGCCGCCACGCCCTCTGGCGCGAGAACGATCTGATAACCGGCTGCCGCCGTGCGCCAGTACACGAGACCAGCGATCGCCAGCAGGATGAGGTCGATCCACGTCCTCTCCCAGAATGGGGCTTGGTCCCGTCCTACCCTCGCTCGGCCCGCACGCACTGATGATTCCCGCGCCTCGCGCCACGCGGGAATGATCACCGCCGCGAGCGCGGTGCCGATCCCGATGGCGAGCGCAATCACCAGCACTACGACAGTCTGCCGCGTCGCGAGGGGAATCGTCACCATGCGGTTGATGATTACCACCGTGATCACGAGCGCGATGATTACCGCCGCGGCGGAAACGACAATCGCCTCCAGTGACTCGAGCCGTAGAATCATCGACGTCGTCGCGCCGCGCACTCTGAGCAGGGACTGTTCCCGCCGACGCCGGTCGCCACCCGTAGCGCTCACCGCGAAGGTGAGGATGATGGCCAGAATCGCGCCCGGCAGGCCGAGGAAGAGAAAGAGGACCCGGGCATACAATGCGTCTTCTCTTACAGCATCGAGCCGCGCTGCAAGATTGTCGGCGACTATCGCACTGCCGGCGACGCGCGCCTCGAAGTTGTTGGCGAGCTGCTGGACGTACACATAGGCATCCCGCGGATCGGGTGGCAGAGTGTGATCCAGCCTTACGTGCAGCTGCGTGTGAACTGTTCCCGTTCGGACAACGGCCTGCTGGTCGAACCATTGGTGCCAGATCGCAATCGGAACGACCAGCACGTTGTCAGGGGGCGCCTGCGGCGCCGCGCCGGGGGGAACCCCCACGGCCTGAAATAATGCATCTGCCTGGGGAAGGTCGACCACTCCATCGATGCGCGCTTTCACCGGCGGCAGCCCAATACGTTTGATCGATACGGTGTCACCCACCGAGACGTGAAGATTCGCGGCCGTTTGCTGGGCGATCAGAATTCCCTCGGTGGTCCCGAGCATCGGCCTGAGCTGCGCGGGGAAGTCCTTCCAGTAGCTGGGCGTGATGCCGAGCACCTTGCCCTCGCCGGTGGTCTGCGTGGTGCTGCCGAGCGTGGCCCCGCCGCTCTTCGCCATGAATCCACTCACGTCTGCGTAGCCGACAGGATCGACCGTGCGCACGCGCGCGGATTTGTTGAGCTGTTGCTGGATGCTGTCGACGTTAGCGCTCGGCGTGAGCTGGATCTGCCAGTCGACGGGGACATCGCCGAGCGCACGGCGAGTCATCGTGGCCGCGCTCGCGTTGATGAAGATGCCGAGTATTGCCAGCAGGGCGATCGTCAGGCTGACGCCGAGCACGGCCGGCAGCATCCGTCCGTAACGGCGGCGCACGAGACCGGATAGCCAGGTCGTGACCGCGCTCATCGGAGCACCCCGTGATCCATGGTCCACTGAATCTTCATGCGGCCGGCGACGACGGGATCGTGCGTGGCGATCACGAGCGCCGTGTCGCTGCCCTCGAGGCGGCGAAGGAGAAGATCGAGCAGGTGAGCGGCGGTGTGATGATCGAGCTGCCCGGTTGGCTCATCCGCGAGAATGAGCGCGGGCCGCGTGATGAGACTGCGCGCGACAGCGGCGCGCTGCGCCTGACCGCCGGAGATCTCCTCCGGCAGCTTGTCGGCAAGCGCGCCCAGGTCGAGGGCGCCAAGAATTTCGGATGCGTCGTTGCGCGCCTCGTTGGCGTTCGAGCCGGCGAGAAGCCTGGGAACCTCGATGTTCTCGAGGACTGTGAGCGGAGCAAGAAGGCTCTCTGTCTGAAACACGAAAGAGATCTTCGACGGTCGGAGAGTGCCCCGTTCACCAAGCGCAGGCCAGGTGATAGTGCCGGTGGTGGGCTCGTCTAGCGCGGCGAGAAGATGAAGCAGCGTAGACTTTCCGCTTCCCGATGGGCCAACGAGCGCGATGCGATCACCTCGCTGGATCCTGCAGGTCGCGTGTTGCAGCGCCACCACTTCGCTGCCGTTCGCTCCGAACACTCGCCCCACATCGATTGCTTCAGCAACGAGGTCGCTAGGCATTTACGATTTTTCCGTCCTCGATGCGTATGACGCGATCCGCGTGTTTGGCGATCGTGTCGCTATGTGTAACGATGAGGACTGCTCCACCGTTCTTTCGATGATCCTCGAAGAGCGCGAGGATCTTCTGCTCCGTCTCGGCGTCGACTTCACCGGTAGGCTCGTCGGCGATCAAAATGGGAGGCTTGGGGGCGAGCGCCACGGCCAGACCCGCGCGCGATGCCTCGCCGCCCGAGAGCTGCGTTGGATAAGCGTGGTCCCGGTTACTGATGCCCACTAGCTCGAGCACCTCGCCGATGCGCGTGTCATCCTTCTGATAGGCGAGGCGCATCTTGAGTCGCACATTCTGCCGCACGGTCAAATGATCGAACAAATTCCCGCTCTGGAGCAGGATTCCTATCGACCGCGCGCGGAGGCTGGCTCGCGTTTTCTCGTCACGCCGGGTGAGACGCTCGCCGTTGATGTAAACGAAGCCGCCATCCGGCTCGTCGAGCCCGGCGAGGCATGCCATGAGCGTCGATTTCCCGCTTCCGGACGGACCGACCACAGCGACGATCTCGCCGGGATTTACGCTCATGCTCACGCCGCGCAGCGCCTGCGTCTCGTCGTCGCCGATGTGGTAGAAGCGGTACAGCTCGCGCGCTTCGATGGCTGGTGGAGTTGCGGATGCAGTTGCCGAGCCTTCCGACGTAGAGATCACAGCCACCGGAAGCTTTTCGACATCCTGTTCCACTGATCGGCGTTGTCAGCCCCCTGCGGAGCCCACACTGTGAGGGTCGCCTCCTTGCCGTTCTTGTAGAAGATGTACGCGATGTTCTCCAGACGAACGCGCTTGTTGGTCACCGGATTCGGATCTGAGTTCGACGTGTACTTGATCACAACGGCCTTGCCGCCCGGCAGACTCGCTTCCGATACGTTGTTGATCGTCACGGCCTTGCCCTGCGACTGGATCTGCTTCGCCTCATTCGCTCGTGCGCTGGCCGCGTTGGGTGCCACAGTAGCGGGGGTGACGGCGACACCCACACCATCGAATTTGTTGACGAACGTCACGTCGCCAGCGGCTTCTGTTCGCGCCCAGCCTTCCGGAACTTCCAGTTGATAGGCTCCCGCAGTGTTGGAGTACTTGACGAAGGCCTGTGTGTCCGGAATGTCGCCCGGCGGATTAACCTCGGGCGCGACGGCGGTCTCGGTCGAAGAGATCGGCGTCTCGGTGCCCGTCGTAGTGTTCGTCGAAGAAGCAGCTGTCGTGTCGGTCTGCGAAAGTGTGCTTGAGTCCTTTGCCTTGCATGCGGCGGCAAGGACCAGGAAGAGGATCGGAATGAGTGTTCGCATATGAGCCTGTTGAATTGATGCGAATCACTCTAGCATTTTTGGTGCAAGCGGCCGCAAACAAGAGCAAAGGAAACTCACGTTCACATTACCCGCTGATAACATGGGGCGAGCATGAGCACTCAGGTGATCTTCCTATATGGCCGTCCGGGCGTCGGTAAGCTCACCGTCGGCGAGCTGCTCTCCGCCGACACGGGGTACCGCCTCCTCCACAACCACGCGGTAGTGGATCTCGTGACCTCGCTCTTCTCCTTCGGGTCGCCTCCCTTCGTCGCGCTCCGTGAGAAGCTGTGGCTCGACGCCATCGACGCCTGCATCACCGCGAAACAATCAGGTGTGATCATGACGTTTGCCCCGGAATCGACGGTCACTGACGAATTCATACCGACGCTCAAGAAACGCGTCACCGCGCGTCGCGGCGCGCTTCGCTTCATCGAGCTGCGCTGCGACGACGCCCAGCTCGAGAGCCGGCTCACCGCTGAATCGCGCGGGAGATTCGGCAAGCTGCGGGATGTCAATCAGTTCCGTCAGCTCGACAAAGCCGGCGCCTTCGATCGGCCGAAGATGCCCGCCGCTGAGCTTGTCGTAGATACCACCGGCCGCCACCCGCTCGAATCGGCGCAATTGATCGCGAATCATTTGCGTCAGGCTGGTGTGAACCCGAGACGCCGCCGGAAAAGCTCTTAGCCGGGCTGCTGCAAAGCTCTCAGCTCCCTGCTTCAGTAGTGTGGATGCTCACGCAGCGTAACCATCTGTATTCAAAGCAGCCGGCCTCTGGTCGCCACCAGAAGATTCTCGTACGTTGGGTCATCAATCAAAGAGACTGATCCCGGTCTCTTCGAGACCAGCTGCCTTACTCATTCTGGGGATTCCTCTATGAAGTGGCGCGCTCTCTCATCGCTGCGATTCCCTCTTCTCTTCGCGGCCCTCTCTTTCACTCCAACACTCCTTTACGCACAGGCGCAGGCAACCACCGGCGTCATTCGCGGCCTGGCCACAGACTCGAGCGGCAAGCCCGTCGCCGTCTTCGTCACGGTCCGCAACACCGAGACGAATTATACGCGCACCGTCAAAGCCAGCGACGAGGGCGTGTTCGTAACAACACTTCTTCCGCTCGGCAATTACAACGTCTCAGCGCGGGCCGTCGGTTACTCTCCGATAAACAAGTCGAACATCGGCGTAACTCTCGGCCAGACGGTCGATCTCCCTCTTATTCTCGCGCGCACGACGACGCAGCTCGCGGGCGTCACCGTGGTAGCGCAGGTCCCGACCATCGATCCCACGCTCTCGGCGGAAGCAACGCATCTACCCGCTGAGGTCGTTGGCGCGCTGCCAAATAACGGGCGCAACTATCTCAACCTGACGCTCCTCACTCCGAACGTTGCCGTCACGCAAGGCCCCGACGGCGACGTGCTGAGCATCGGCGGCCAGCGCGGCATCCACAACAATGTCTCGGTCGACGGCGCCGACTTCAACAATCCGTTCTTCGGCGAGCAGCGCGGTGGGCAGAGACCGCCATTCACCTTCAATCTCGACGCCGTCCGCGAGATGGTGGTGGTCGCGCAAGGAGCGAACGCCGAATTCGGAAGATCGAGCGGTGGGTTCGTCAACGTCATCACGAAGAGCGGCACCAACGACTTGCACGGCGCGCTGCACTACTTCGGAAAGGACGGAGCGTTGTCCTCGGATGCGGCGCACGCGAACCTCACGCTCAAGCCGGACTTCTCACAGAATCAATTCGGCGGTTCGCTGGGCGGCCCGCTTGTAAAGGACAAACTCTTCTTCTACCTCGCCTACGACCAGCAGGTTTACTCAGAGGTGAAGCAGAAGACGCGTCCGACGAGCCCCGCGCTCGACTCTCTCAAGACCTATCTCGCCACCGCGTTCAGTGGCGCCCTGGCTCAGGACTTCGGCCCAATAAGTCGCACCAACGACGCGCAGGTGGCGATGGTGAAGCTCGATTGGCGCATCAACGAGGTCCATAACGCCCAGCTCAAGTACAACTACACGAATTCGAAACAGGACAACGGCACCTTCGACGTCGATACCTGGGCACGCAGCGCCAACGCGATCGAGAAGGATTTTTCCAACGCGGTCAACGGCAGCCTGGTGTCGCATTTGACCAACACCATCGACAACGAGTTCCGATTCCAGTTTGCCCGGGAGGACAGGCCGCGCCCCTATTCGGGGCCGCTCATCCCGGGACAAAGCCGTCCGTTCTCCGACACCGGGATGGATTTCGCGTCGGGGTTCCGCTTCGGTGAGCCGTTCTTCATTCCGGTGAAATCGTACGACACCCGCGTTCAGGCGCTTGACAACGTTTCATGGGTGAGGGGAAACCACATTTTCAAGACGGGCTTCGAGTACAACAGGACGGCCGAGCACCAGACGTTCATTGGTTTCGCGAATGGGCGGTTCATCTTCAACTCGGTGACGAGCTTCGAGAACTACGTAAGGTTCGGAAACAATTACGTCGAGTGCAGCACCGCTCTTGGCGTACAGGTGAGCACCTCGCTCACGGGCGCCTGTCCGGTGGGGACGTCGATCTCGGGCCCGGTTCAGCTCTATCTCCAGCAGGCCGGAGTGAATGGCCTTTCGGTGGAAGCCTCAGGAACCCAGGTCATTCCGCAGCAGGATATCGGCTTGTTCATACAGGACAACTGGAAAGCTACGCCCACCCTCACCGTGAATTACGGTCTCCGTTGGGAAGGACAGAAGGAGCCCGATCCCATAACGCCCGCATCCACAGTTTTCTTCTCAGGTTTCATCGGAAAGACCGTGACGAACTCGGCCGGCACATTCGCGTTCCCCTCGAACGGGAACATTCCGTCCGACTGGAAGATGTTCCAGCCGCGACTTGGCATTGCCTGGGATGTGAACGACGACGGAAAGGACGTCGTGCACGCAGCGGCTGGAATCAACTACGCGCGCATTCCGGGGTTGAACCTCGCCAGCGCGCGCAGCACCAACGGCTCGATTGGGCAAACGATTTTCCGTAATAGCGCGCTCACAGGGATTCTCGGTCCGCCGCCTCCGTACAACTCGCTGCTGCCAGCGCCCGCTGGTGCTCCGTTCCGCCCGGACATCTTCGTCTACGACGAAAACTTCAAGAATCCACGGACGATGAGCGCTTCGATCGGCTACGACAAGGAGATTTTCCATAAACTGGCGGCGTCCATAGAGTACATGTACGCCAAAACCGACAATCTCACCCGCTTCATCAACCGCAACGACGCGGCGTTCGGCTCTCCATGGACCAGTGGACTCAATGGCACGGCTAACGGAGTGGGCGTTCTCACCACCATCGAGAGCTCAGCCAAGTCACGCTACCAGGGGGTTACTCTCGGGCTTGGCAGGTTGGCTGACCCCGATTTCCAGTACGAGGCGAACTACACGCTGTCGGTCGACAAGGCGGACGATGACAACGAGCGCGATCCTTTCAGCTTCCGCTACGCTCGCGCCGACAGGCTCGATCGGGAGTACAACTACAGCGATCGCGATCAGCGCCATCGCCTGAACCTGTGGGCGCTTTACCACTTCCCGTTCGATATCTACGGCAACACTCGCTTCTCATTCTACTCGGCGCAGCCGACATCGGAGAAGTGCATCAACAACCAGCCGAGCGGGCAGCGGGCGACATCGCCGACGGACAGAATCTGCGCCAATGGAACGATTCTGCTCCGCAATACGATCCGGCGCGACAATGCCTTCGCCAGCTGGGATATCCGGTTGTCGAAACCATTCCGTTTGAGAGGGAGCGGTCAGCTAGAGGCGCTGGTTGAAGTATTCAACGTTTTGAATCGCGACAATTTCCGTGATCCGTCGTCGGCGTCGCTGCTGTTCAACTTTGACGGGACGATTCGCAATGGGCTCGGCGATCCGAGACAGATTCAAGTCGGGGTGAGGTACGGTTTCTAAGTTCTCGGCGTAGGGAACTGTGAGCCGGATCGAACGGGACGAGCATCGCTCGTCCCGTTCGTGTCGGGAATACTGAAGCGGGGAGCGGTCGGCTTTGCAGCTGATCGCCGGGAGCTTTCATACTGGCGGTCTTGTATTTGAAGGGAAGAAATCAGCACTGAAGCACCGCAGCATTTCGACGCTGCGTGGGAGGCAGCATGATTCAGGCTCAAGAGGTTGCTCCGCTCGATACCATCCGTCGCAAGCCACGCGATGATGAGGTGGACGCCTATGGCATAACCCATCGCGGAAAGGTTCGCGCCGAGAATCAGGATCACTTCGTGATCGGCTCCCTCCGCAAGCGCATCGCCATTCGACAGTCGAGTGTTCCACTCGAAGAGATCCCGCTCGAGGAGGAGCGCGTCGCCTCGTTCATGATGGTCGCCGATGGCGTGGGCGGAGGGTTGAAGGGCGAGCAGGCGAGCCGGATGGCTCTCGAAATAGCGACGCGGTACATCGCCGAGGGCGCTCGTTGTTACTATCGGTTCGACGAAGAAGGGGTCGACCTCGTCCAGGCACTCGAAGAAGGCGCGAAGAGGTGCCACGAGGCGATTCAGGAGCGCGCCGAATCCGACCCTGATGCAGCCGGGATGGCAACGACGCTCACGCTGTTCTTCGCCGTGTGGCCGTGGTACTACATTCTTCAGGTCGGAGACTCCCGCTACTACCAGTACCGCGACGGCAGGTTGACTCAGATTTCGCGGGATCAGACGGTCGCCCAGGAGCTGGCTGACCAGGGAATCATGCCCAGAGATCTGATGAGCAAATCACCTTTGACGCATGTCCTCTCCAGCTCCATCGGGGGACGCCAGACGGCTCCCGTCGTCACCCGTCTTCCGAGTGCCTGGGGCACGATCCATCTCCTCTGCAGCGACGGCCTGACTCGACACGTTTCAGATGAGCGGATCGCGGAGCGACTCGGCGCGATGGAGTCCGCGCGTCAGGTTTGCGAGCAGCTACTTCAGGACGCGCTCGATGGTGGGGGTAGTGACAATATCACCGTCGTGGTTGGGCGGGCGGTCGCCAAGAAGGAGACGTAATTCCCTCGAACGGGACGAGCGGCGCTCGTCCCGTTCTGTTCGAGAATACCGAAGCAGGGAGCTGAAAGCTTTGCAGCTTATTTGCTGGGAGCTTTCATACTTGCGCTCCGAGATTTCGCGGCGACCGGACGTCCACCCAGCTTGTTCAGTAGCCCGTGTAGCATCCTCCTCACCTCAATGCATTCCCTCAGAAGAGAGTCGGCATCGCTTGGGGACATCGCTCCGATGTCGCGGGCCAGGATCAGGTGATACTCCGGTTCACAACCCGAGTTGAGCGCGATACGCAGGAACCGCGCAAACTCCCTTTCGCTTTCCTGGCGTCTTCCCTCAACGATGTTCGCCGGGATGGACATTGCCGCTCGAATTATCTGGCCGCGCAGTGATTGGTCCTGCGACCGACGCATTCCCGTAGCAACGCGATGGGTATGCACGGCCAGTGCGTGCGCCTTCCGCCAAACATGCAATTTCTTGAAATCGCTCACACCGAAGGGTGCCGTCGAAAGCCTCGACCACTGTCATCGTTTCATTCCGACAGTCGTCTGTTCAATCTCGCCGCAACGCGAATCCGTTATTAGCTCACTGGAACGCCACCAGAAAAGCTCCACGCTAAGCAGCTGCAAAGCTTTCGGCTCCCTGCTTCGGTTCTGTGGGTGTATCTAAGCACCGCGATCTCTCCCGATGTATTGTGTTACGTGTCCTCGATAATCACGAAAAGGAAAGACAATGGTGGAGATCTCAATCGAAGGCGACCGCGTTCATTTCGACGTCGAGGGCCTCGACAAGTTTTGGGCGTTCAGGAGCCGACTCGACATTCCGCTCGCGCACATCCGCGCGGTTCGGATCGACCCCGAGGCGGCACGGGGATGGTGGCACGGTCTGAGGATCATGGGATCCAATATCCCCGGCGTCCTGACAGCTGGCACCTTCTACCAACAAGGTGGGATTGTCTTCTACGACGTTCATGATCCGGAGCAAACGATCGTGCTCGAGCTGGAGCACGAGACGTACAAACGGCTGATCGTGGAAGTCGAAGATCCGCAGAAGACTCGGATAATGATCGAGCGAGCCTTGAAGACCACCAAGAGTTGATTGTTTCCGAACTAGAACGCCATAGGAAGAGCTTCGAGCTAAGCTGCTGCAAAGCCTTCAGCTCCCTGCTTCGGTATTCTGGATGCGTCCACGCGAGCTACTCCCTCCCGAACGCCCGCTGGAGGATTCCCTGAGCCTCCGCCTGGATCCGTTTCAAGTGGTCCGCGCCGAGAAAGCTCTCCGCGTACAACTTGTAAATATCCTCGGTCCCAGACGGCCGAGCGGCGAACCAACCATTCCCGGTAACGACCTTCAATCCGCCGATCGAATTGGTAGTGCCCGGCGCCGTCGTCAGGATGCTGACGATCTTCTCGCCCGCGAGCTCTGACTCTTTGATATCTCGCGCGGACAACCGAGCCAGCACCTTCTTTTGCTCCGGCGTCGCGGGCGCATCGATCCGCTCGTAAACGGGATCACCGAGCTCGCGCGTGAGGTCCCGGTACAACTCGCCCGGATCCTTTCCCGTGACCGCCGTCATCTCCGCCGCGAGCAGCCCCATGATGATCCCGTCCTTGTCCGTCGTCCACACGCTCCCATCTCGGCGCAGAAACGACGCACCCGCGCTCTCCTCACCCCCGAATCCAAGCGAGCCGTTCACCAGCCCGTCGACGAACCACTTGAACCCAACGGGCACTTCCTTGAGTGTGCGGCCGAGGCGGGCGGCTACGCGATCGATCATGCTACTGCTCACAACCGTCTTTCCGACGGCGGCAGTCGCCGGCCATTGAGGCCGGTGCGTGAAGAGGTAGGAGATCGCGACAGCGAGGTAGTGATTGGGATTGAGAAGGCCGCTGCTCTTCGCAACGATGCCGTGGCGGTCGTGATCCGGGTCGCACGCCCACGCCACGTCGAAGCGATCCTTGAGTCCGATCAGCCGCTCCATCGCGTAAGGCGAAGAGCAATCCATCCTGATCTTGCCGTCCCAATCCACAGTCATGAAACGAAAGGTTGCGTCCACGACGTCGCTCACGATCGTCAGCGGAATGCGGTACCGCTCCGCGATCATCGGCCAGTAGCGGACGCCGGCGCCGCCCAGCGGATCGACGCCAAGTTTGAGGTTGGCGCCGCGGATCGCATCGAAGTCGATGACCGTCGCGAGATCACCGATGTAGGCGTCCATGTAGTTGTGCCGGTGCGTCGTCGCGGCACTCTTCGCATTCGCGAATGGAATGCGGTCGATGCCTTTCAGGCCGTCCATCAGAAATTCATTTGCCTTATCCTGAATCCAGCCGGTGATGCTGGCATCCGCGGGCCCGGCAGTGGGCGGGTCGTACTTGAACCCACCATCCTCCGGCGGATTGTGCGACGGTGTGACGACGATGCCGTCGGCCAGCCCCTGGGTTTTACCGAGGTTGTAACTGAGAATCGCGTGCGAGACAACGGGCGTCGGTGTGTAGCCGTCACGATCGTCGATCATTACCTCCACGTCGTTGGCCGCCAGAACTTCGAGCGCCGAGGCGAACGCCGATTCCGAGAGGGCGTGGGTGTCAATGCCGAGAAAAAGTGGACCGTCGATGCCGTTCCGCTGGCGATAGAGGCAGATCGCTTGCGTGATGGCGAGTATGTGCTCCTCGTTGAACGAGCGCCCGCTGGATGTTCCGCGGTGCCCCGACGTCCCGAATGCGACACGCTGCACGGCGATCGCGGGATCGGGCTCGAGCGCGTAGTACTCGGTCATCAGTCGCGGAATGTTCGCGAGTATGGATTCGGGCGCCGGCTTGCCGGCCAACGGGCTAATTGTCATTCTGATTTCTCGCCTGAATTGTCACTCTTCTCCGGTAGAATGGATCCAGTCAGTGCAAAAAAGAAGCGCACCCTTTTCGGGTGCGCTTCAGCCGAGGCCGGAGATTGCTACTTCCAGGGATTGACTGTCTGGTCTCTCACTAGAAAGGTTGCCACGAGCGTACTGTGTTCGACACGAGCGATTCCCGCCGCCGTTCTATTGGCGGCCGAACCATAGTGCGCCAAAGTGATTGGGTCCGTACGCGTTGCAAGATTGTCGAGTGCCGCCCAGTTGGCGTAGGTCAAGGTATACGCGACGTTCCAATCGTCGGGGTTATCCTGCGTCGGTTTGGTCGCTACTGAGTAGTTCATCAAAATCCCCTGACGTTTCTCCTCGTCGTAAACCGGCTTCTGGTGCTGGCGGACGTCTTGCCAAAACTGATCGGCGTGCCCCGGCTTGATGTGGAGCAGTACGATCCGCGTGACTGTGCCGGGCGTTGTGTTCGGTGACCCCGGCTGAGCAACGGCTGGAGCCGCGCAAAGCGCAATGGCGAGCGCGGCGGCTGCGATGGGCTTGTGCATAGTATTCCTCGTGACGGGTGGTTTACGAAGAACATGCTTTGGCACCCACTTTAAGTCATCCCGGGGAGTGTGTCAATCGAACTCTCTCGAGACGGATGCTGTAATACGGCGGACAGGTCGGTAGCCCTCTCGCTGTCGCGAATCCACTGTTAGAGTAATTTTTCACAATGAAATTTCGTGTCTCATTCCGCGAGCCGATCAACGGCATGACCCACCTTGTGGGTGCGGTGTTGTCCGTCGTCGGACTCGTAGTGCTGCTCGTGATAGCGATCGAGAACCGAAGCACTCGGCAGATCGTCGCATTTGCCATCTTTGGCGGCAGCCTCGTATCGATGTACTGCGCCAGCGCGTTCTATCATTCGCTCAAGGTTTCCGAGCGCGCCGTCGGGCATCTGCGACGCATCGATCACATGATGATATACATCCTCATCGCCGGATCGTACACGCCGATATGCCTGGTGCTGCTGCGAGGCCGGCTTGGCATCGGGCTGCTCGTTGCGGTCTGGTTGATCGCCGCGCTGGGGGTCTTTCAGACGGTGGTGTGGATGCACGCGCCACAGTGGCTGTCGACCGCGTTGTATATCGGGATGGGGTGGATCGCCGTGTTCATCGTTCGCCCTCTGCTGGCGGCCGCCCCTCCAGGTTTCTTCTTCTGGCTCCTTGCTGGTGGAATCATTTACACATTGGGCGCCGTGGTACACGCCACCAAGTGGCCGCGAGCGACCACCGGCGGAACAGGGCGAGTCTTCGGCTCGCACGAGATCTGGCACCTGTGCGTGATGGGCGGGAGCTTCGCGCACTATTGGGCGATGCTGGCGTACGTATCCAAAGCAGTCTAGCGGTCAGGGCAGCAGAGGCAAACAATTTGCGAGGAT
>Ga0137409_10002265_pt1 | contig 20738 bp, 15 predicted proteins | sample CZODoug1_16funga_FD_122059 | JGI IMG/M metagenome (GOLD analysis project Ga0137409, IMG submission 122059) | Vadose zone soil fungal communities from Angelo Coast Range Reserve, California, USA - CZODoug1_16fungal (Hybrid Assembly) | ecosystem: Environmental > Terrestrial > Soil > Vadose zone... | reverse complement strand
AGAGCATCGCCAAGATTTGGAGGATCCTACGCGAATGGAAGGTGTACTTCGAAGAGTACCAAGTACCTTCCCATCAGATCGAGAGGATCGCACCGGCATTTCGGCACATTGACGATCTCTCGACGCGGTCACTGCGTAGGCTGATACCTTGACCGTGGTAACAGGGCTCGTTCGTCGCATTGGATCACGTTGCCCAGCCAGGCGCGGCTCACCGGGGACCTGCGCAGGTCTTCTACGACGCGAGGGGATGACGGCAGAACGCTGTGGAGTTGAACGCCAGTCGTACTGCGAAAGTGCTTCGACCCGACGGGCGCGCCGTGCTTTGATTCTGCGCAGGGTCGGAGACGGCGACGGGTCGGCGTTCAGCGACGAGATCGGTCGACGTCCGAGTTGACGCGGCTCGACCAGGTCATCGGCCTTACCTTCCGTGTTGCCGGCGTGGACCGTTGTGACTAAAACGGATAGCCGATTCCGGTGAAGACGGCACTACCCTCGCTACCGTGCCCAACGTCGACGTAGCCGACCACGAACGGCCTTGCTATTCCGCGGAACCCGATTCCGCCGACAGCGTGAAGCTGAGTGAATGGGACCGTGCCCGACCGGCCAAAGACGCGCCCCGCGTCCACGAATGGCGTCACTTCAATATCGACATGAGTCGAGAGCGCATCGAACGACAGCAGCTTGTGCCGCAACTCGACCGTCATCGAGAAGGAATGCCGGTCAGTGAACCGTCCGGCTCCGAAACCACGCAGCGGCTGCTCAGCGCCGATATCGCTGCGGCCCCCGCCGATACTGCTGAGCGCCCAGAACGGCGCGTCATTGGCGTGAAGCAGATATCGGAGTGCGAGGTGCACCGCAAGGATCGTATCTTGGCGGAGCGGCCAGAACCCGCGGCCGTCGACTCCCGCTTCGCTGTATAGCGAATCGTTGAGCAATCCGCCGCGACTCGCCAAGCCGCCGTACGCGACCCACTGCGTGCCGTGGCTGGGTGTCGTCAGGTCGTCCCGTGTGTCATACGTGATAGATAGCCGCTGGAGGAGCTCCCTGTCCGTGCCCAGACCCGTAATGTGCGGGAAGCGCTGCTCGATCGACTCGATTCCCGGCAATGTTCCTGGCAGCACGTCCACGGACCGTGCGCGGACGGTATACGCCAGCTGCCAGATTCTGCTGATGTTCAGCCCGATCTGAGCCCGGGCGACCTGTTGCGCTGCGGTGTAGTTTGTCTGCGAGCTCTCCGGCGTTTTGTTGCCGATACCGAAGAAACGCGGAGTGCCGTCACGATCGTAGATCAGGCCTGCTGTGAACGACCAGCGGTCCCGCCGCGCGCGCCCGATCTGGTATTCGCCATCGAATCCGCGTTCGACGCGCTCCTTGATCTGCGCTACCAACGACCACTGTTCGTCCTCGGAAGGATACTCGTACAGGCGCACGTGCATGCCGTATCCGAAGTAGGGATTGTGCAGAATGTCGGGAGCGATGATCCGATCGATGTCATGGTTCTCGTCGGTTCGCAGCCAGGTCGGCAGGACCCCGAGCGTCGTACCGCTATTGGGATCCGTCGCGACTTCCGGCACGGGAATGAACGGCGCGGTCGAGGGATTGAGCCAGCGCGCCAGACCCGTGGTCTGCCCAGGCGCTGGCACTGGTACCGAGGGCGGCACGGGAGATGGCGGGCCGCCCGATTCCGGAGGCGGCAACTGCGCGAGGGCGATCGACGGCACTGCCGTCAACAGCACGGCGACGACGCGTCGCCACGCGGTGAGCTGGAAATCCGAAACAGCGTTCCAGAGTGCCTGCCCGCCGGTCGAATCGTGCAGATTCTTGACAGCCGTCACAATTGCGGAAGTACCTCGCGCGCCGCACGCTCCACGTCAGCGGGAAAGTCGATCTCGATCCAGGGCGTTCCCGTGACGTCGACGACTTCGAAGATTTGGCTGGATTCCTGCAGCAGATCGCGTATCGCCTCTTCGTGCGGTAGATGGGCACGCCCGCCATTGACGTAGTCGGCCACGATGCCGGCGAGTCGACGTGCGCCGGCTTCGTCGAAGCGAAAAAACCCGACCGACTCGCCGATGGTGTCGTAGCGTAGATCGCGGGCAACCTGCTTGCGCAACTCAATGGCAACGCCGCCCCGCACGCACAGCTTGACCGGCTCGTCCCCGGCCTCGAACTCCCGATCCATCAGCACGCGGTTGACCGGCCGGTGGCCTGCAGCCAGTGCAGCCATGATGCGTTCGTGATACAGCACGTCGGCATCCATCAGCAGAACATCGCCACCGCGCGTCATCGCGGCTGCGACCGTGTGAACGGTCAGCACGCTGCCCAGCTCAAATCCGGGGTTCAGCACTATTTCGGGCCGAGGCTGCCAGCGCAGACTGTCAAGCTCCGCCTCGACCTGTTGGTGAGAAAAGCCAAGCGCCAGGACAACTTCTTCCACACCGGCGCCTCTCAGCAACTGCAGGTGCCGCTCGAGCAGGCTTCGGCCTCCGAATCGCAGCAGGCACTTGGGCAGCTCCGTGTCCTGCGGTTGTTGCATTCGTAACCCTCGGCCGGCGGCGAGCAGGATGGCGCGCATGAAGACCCCGTGGAAGTGAGAAGGTGTGAATACTACAAAATGGCGTACTCATGGTGTCGCCTCAAGGCTGGCGGAGACCTTTAGTCGCGCCGGCGCGTTGCCCGCCTGGCAGGGGGAGTCATTCAACAGCAGGAGCACGGCTCGCGCGGCGCCGCAGGGCCTGTTCGGATACGTGCAGACAGACCAGACCCGGTGCCGCCAATAGCAGTTCGCGCGCACGCTTCGCCAGCGACAACGCCAGCGCCACATCGGGACGCAGGCTCGCCAGAGGCGCCAATAGCAGATAGCCGGCCTCCTGCACGCCAAGCGACCCCGGTACCGCGAACGCCGCCCCGCGAATGGCCTGACCCAGGCTTTCCAGCACCAGTGCGTCGCTCCAGCTGACTCTGGAACCCACCAGCCAAAGGACCAACCACACCTCACCAGTGCCGGCGACCCAGCCGAGCAGACTCAGTCCGAAACTCGCCGTCACCCGCATGCTGTGGCCGTGCAGGCTCTTCACCGCGCCGTCAATCGCGTCTGCGTGGCCCGGCATCAGCGACCAGTCTCGGTTGCCCGCGAAACGCAGCGCCAACCGCATCATCTTCCCGAACAGACCACGACGCTGCAGCAGATAAAAGGCCGCGATCAGCAACGCGAGGACACCGCTGCCGACCAGCACCGGCGTCGCTGCAGCGCTGCCTTGAAAGGAATGCCTCGCCCGCTCCCCCAGCAGCGCCACGCCCATCAGGGCGAACACGATCTGTGCGAAAGTCTGAAAAGTGGTACTGACGGTGATTGCGGCCGCCGCGTCCGGGGCGGGCGTACCACGCTGACTCAATTGGCGGATCATCAGCAGCGGCCCGCCGATCTGGCCAGCGGGCATCAGGCTGCTGACGGACTCGCCGACCCAGCGTGCCAGCAGTGCATCGACCATCGGGGCGCGCCGCGCGCCGCTGGCGAGCAATACGCGAATCGCAGCGGCATCGAGCACGAGTGGCAGCAGGTGGAACAGGGCGACTGCTATCAGACCCCAACCGGCAAGCGCCAGGGTCGCGAGCACTGCCGTGACTCCCTGCGACACGAGCACGCCGATGAACAGGCACACGCCCGCCGCAAGGAGCCAGATCGCCGCGCGCGTCATGTTCTGCCAGGTCCGTCAGCTGGACCGAGTTGTCGGCGCCGCGCGCGGCGCCGGAATACCTGGCGAAATCCGAAGTAGGCAAGCGAATCCTTCATATTTGACACGAAGCGCCACCAGCCGTGCATGCGCGGGTCGGTGAGGTACTCAAAAGTCAGCGACACGCGCGTCTCGCCTTCGCCAAGCGGAGTGATACGGTGACGCAGCGCATCGCCGTCGAAAAACACCAGCCCTCCCGGGGGAATCTGCACCGAGCCGGAAACTGCGTTCCTCCCCCGTTTGCGGGTGTGCAATTGGTAGTCCAGGCGGCACGAGGATTCCTCGATTACCCCAAGCAGCAGCGTATAGCGACGCCCGGCATAATAGGAAGTGTCATAGTGCCAGCCGATGTGATCGCCGGCTCGCGTGTAGAAGTACAGCGCATAAGCGTGAGGATCGTCGTCCGGCGACATATGCAGTCGCTCTCCCGCCAGCTGTCCCAGCCACTCGATCAGCGCGGGCGAGCGGTACAGGTTGGCGATAACGGGCGCCAGCTCGTCGATCGCATGGCGGCTGACACTGCCTCCCTGCTTGTGACCGGGAAGATAGTTACGGTTGACCGATCGCCCGACAGCGGCCACCGCGGCGACCAGCTGTGCGGTCAGCTCAGGGGGCAGAAAGTCCGGGAGAATCACAAAGGCTCCCTGGGACAGGAACTCACGCCGCAGCTCCGTCGCATCGAAGCCGCCCAGGCGGGCAGCCATCGGGTCCGTCATCGGGTGTACCCGCGCAGCACACGTCGATAGTCGAACACCACCCAGACGGCAAACAGCGGCGCGCCGATCGCGGCCGCTACCAGAAACGGCGTGGCACCGTTGCACAACGTCACGAGCGGCAGGAGATACAGCACGTCCTCCGTCTCGAAGCCACCCATCGAGGCCTGTTTGCCTGCGGCTTTGCCCGCCATCTCCTCGATGTGCGCGCGCAGGAAGAAGATCAGTGCGATCGCAATACCGGCGATGGTCCCGAGCGCGAGCGGCGGGACCTGCAGCACGCGGGCGGACCTCGTGCCCACTCCCACGCCGATGGCCGTGAAAAGCAGGATGGTAACCACGGCGTCACTGGCGAGGTCGTACCAATGCCCGACCCGGCTGGTCTTGCCGCTGATGCGCGCCAGCTCACCGTCGGTGTGGTCCAGAAAATTCGACACGGCTAGCAGCACAGCGCCGAGATTCATCCACGCGTAACTGCCCCGCATGAACGCGCCTGCTGCGGCGATTCCGGACGCCAGGCGCACGGTAGTCAGATGGTTGGGCGTAATCGGGCTGCACCGCAGCGGCCTCACCAGAGCGCGTGCCAGACGAGCGTCCCATGGAGGCGTAGCTGCGCGGGCGGCGGGGAGCTCGGACGGTTCGGGCATGGCAGAGGAAGTGAATGCACCCGGCCCAATGGCGAATTGCCGGCATCTTACCCGTGTCCTTGCCACGCCACCAAAATGAAATGCCCTGAGCGGATCGTCGTCCAGGAACAGCGAGAGTACGCTGGTTGGTGTCGATTTTACGAATCTCGCCCTCGGCGCACCGGCCTGGCATGCCCGCGGCGGATTCACCAGCGAGCGTTGGTTTCTGCCTGCGGCCATGGAATGTCGAGTAGGTGCCGAAATGCTCACGGCGGTGCATAGCGACAACCCTTCTGAGTATCGTCCGTTGTTCTCGAACGCCTTGGCCGGAGCTCGCCAGCGATAGCCCAGCTCGCGCACCGCTTTCTCGCTCGAGAAGAACATGCGCTTGCGCGCCATACGTACGGGTTACACCGTAATGCGAGTCGTGCGGCCGGTCAGGCGCCCCACGGCCTCGGCCGCGTAAGCGATAGGCAGCAGCGCGGCGTTGGGCAAGCGGATGCGCGGCGGGCTGCGCCCGGCGATCCGGGCAATCTCCACGAGAATCTCGTGCAGAGTCATGTCGCCCCGCCGAGAATGTAGCGCTCGCCGTCCCGCCCGCGATGTAGGCGGCGTCCAGCACCATCCGGCCCGTCGGCGTTGGTTTCACGAAGGGTTGACGATGACCACCGATCCGCCCGCACGGGCTGCATCGCGAGCCACTTGTTCCGCCAGAAACTTCGAGCGCTTGTAGTGGCCGATCATGTCGGCAAGCGCGACCGGGGTTTCCTCGCTCCCGGGCGATCCATCGGCCGGGATACCGATGGTGGCGACGCTGCTCGTATAGACGACGCGGCCGACGCCGGCGATGCGGCGGCTGATAGGGGCCTTGACCAGGACACCCCGATGAAAGACTCAAGCGACATTCCGACGATCATATCGACTCAGAATCCATAACGCGGCCGGCAATGCGGTGAAATCGGCAAGCAACGCGAGGACAAAGGCCGATGAAGAAACGATGCCGAACTCGCGCATCGGCGGCAGGTCGGAGAGCGCGAGCGCCAGAAAACCGCTGACGTTAATGAAAGTCGCGAATACGATCGGGCGGCCAGCTATCAGGAATGCATGTCGTAGAGCGCCGCTGGTCGTGCCAGTCCAGCGGCCTTCTTGAAAATGGTAGAAGAAATGAATCTGGTCGTTCTGGGTCGCACCCAGTATGGTCGAGCCGATGAGGATCGTTGCAATATTGAGCGGAATGCTCGTCAAGCGCATCACTAGAAACACGCACAGGATCGCGAACAGCGACGGAATCATCGTTATCAACGTGGCCGAGGGACTGCGAAACACCAGCAGGAATGCGAGAAAAATGACGCTACCCGTAAGTACGAAGCTCTCGGCGAGAGTGGGAAGAAGGCGCTGCGTGATTTCCGTGGCGAGGACTCCCTGGCCCGCCACTCTGCCGCGCACCGAGCGCAGTGCAGTCTCTGCAGCCCGGGCTGCGGCCCAATTTCGCTCCACGAACGTGCGCATGGCACCGATCGGGCCGAAAAGCTTGGCGCGTCCGCGGATAGTGAGCCGCACATTGGCGAGCTCTGCCACATCGGTATAGGCGCGCGCTCCGGGCTCAGTCAGCATGATCTGTTCGAGATCCGAAGCGAGCTTCGGCCACGCGGAGGCCGACGTCGGCAGTTGATCCGATCTGGTTTCAACATAGCGCGCCCACCGCAGCACCGACGTTGGGCCGTCGACGGCGGTGATGCGTGAATCGCTCTCAAGTTGCCGGGTCAATTGCTCCAGCGCGCGCAGGAACTCCGGGTCCAATGCGTGGCCGGGTGGCGTTTGCAGCCAGAGCTCAACGGTATCGAGCGCATTCGACTCCTCGAAATAGCGAGTATCTTGGGCCACGCGCTCGCCCGGATTGACGTAGGTCAACGCGTCGGTCTCGAGAGCGAGGGGTGCGATCACGCGCGGAATGCCGAACAAAACAGCCGCTCCGCACAGCATTAACACAAGGGCGCCACCGACCAACGCCCAGCGGTAGCGATCACTCGCCGGGACCAGCGCGTCGGCGAAGCTGAGAAACCGCTTGGCGACTGAAGCTTTTTCACAGCGCATTGGCGTGCGCAGCAGCGACTGCAGCGCTGGAAACAACGTAAAGCATCCTATCCACGACACGATGAGCCCGCCCGCGGTCCACAGGCCCATGTCGCGCACGGGACGAATATCCGAGATCGCAAGCGCGCCAAAACCGACCGCGGTCGCGAACATCGAAGCGGTGCACGGCAGAAATTTGTTCGCGAGCGCACGCGCGTGGTGCTCGAGGACAGTCGGCGAATCGTCCGGCTCGATATACCGTGAATGAACATACACGAGCGTGGCGGTGGTCGTGACCATCACGGTCAGCGGGACGAGGGTAGAGACTACCGTATGCGTCCAGCCGAAAAGGTAAGCCAGCCCCATCGCAATCGCGATGACGGCGCCGAGCGTGAGAGTAATGGCTCCCAACGCGCGCCAGGAGCGGTAAATGATCAGCACCAGTGTCATCGGAAAGATGCCGAACAGGGGCATGAAGCGCGCCGTCGCTGCGCCGGTTTGTCGCTCGAGCCACGCGTTGAGCCACGGCGATCCGACGCGCCGAACCCTCGTGATTGTTCCGCCGGGAGCCTCGACCGGCAGAACCAGCGAATCGATTGCCTTCAGTGCACGGTCGCGCTCGGCCCGTGATTTCACGCGCAGCTCGAGTGCAATGCCGAAATAGTGGTCGCCCAGAAGTCCCGCACGGCGGAATAGCGGCGTGCCGGTCGCGAACGCGCGCACACGCCCGGCTTCGACGCGAGTGATTTCCCCTGTTGAGACGGCGCGACGGTAGAGGTCCAGAAGGCTATGGGCCTCGACCTGCGGAATCCTCGCAAGTTCCTGCTCGAGTCGGTCGGCGGCGCGCAGCGCGGTGAGGCCTAAAGGATCCGGCGTTTCGAGCATGATGAGCGCCTGCACGCCCTCGGGAAATATACGATCGAAATCGCGCGTGGCGAGCGCGACGGGGTCGCTGGCTACGATCAGTCGCTCGGTCGAAGGATCATTGGGCACCTGCAAGGCGCCGTATATTCCCGCTGCGGCGAGGACTACGAACGCGCCGGCAATCCAGCCTCGCGCTCGCAGTACATGGAGGAAGATTTGAACGGCCTTGGGCGCTGCGGGAACACGCATGGATGAAAGCGCGCTCCTTCCGACGGGGAGACCCGCAGCGCCGGAGAATGATAGCCTAAACACATGAGTACACTGTTAACAGCAACGCTTGCGACCCTGGTGTTCTGTGCCCCTGGATATCCCGGCGGAGCCGGCGATGCGCAGCCGCTCATAGATCAATTCACAAACGCCGCAGTGGCAATCTCCGGCTGGCCAGCGGGAAGTCTTGCGGCCGTCTACGACCCGACGGAGGAGGGCGGCCTCGCGAAACTCGGCAGCGCCGATGCCGTGCTCGCCTTCGTGCCGTATCCATTCTTTGTGGAGCACGCGGCTCAACTGCATCTGACGCCGCTCGTGCAGGCAGACGTGGCGGATGTTGGCCCGCAGCAGCGGTGGACGTTGGTTGCAAAATCTGGCCACGTCACCGGGCCGGCGTCAATGTCGGGGTACACCATACTCAGCGTCGCAGGCTACGCCCCCAACTTCGTGCGGCACATCGCCCTTGAGGGCTGGGCGCTGCCGTCGGACGTTAAGATCGAGTCGACGGGGCAAATACTCAGCGCCTTGAGGAGGGTCGCCGTCGGCGAACGGGTCGCGGTATTGCTCGATCAGACTCAAGCGGCCGCACTTCCGAGCCTGCCGTTCGCAAGCGAGCTCAAGGTCGTGACACAGTCTCCGGAGCTGCCCGTTGCCATCATTGCGGTGGTTGACTCGCGCGTGACCGCCGGCCGGGCACGGGCCCTGCAGGCGGGGCTGCTTAAGATCGGTCGCGTATCTGGGAGCGCCGACTCTTTGGCACCGCTACGTCTGCACGGCTTCGTGCAGACCAAGCTGCCGCCCCAAGCGGCAGCGCGGTGATCAGGCAGTTCTGGTGCGGGTTGTTGATAGTCGCAGTCGCCGCATGTGTGACGCGACGACCGGCCCCCCCGGTACAGGGCGCGGCGTCCTCTTCGGTCGCCGCGCTGGCTGCGGCGATCGAGCTGGAAGCGCAGCGGAGCGATCATGAGTCTGACTCGAAGATTCGCGGCGAGCTAGCGGCAGAGGCCAGCCGCGATGCGGAGGCATGTCTCTTGCTTGAGCCGCAAGCGTCAGCCTGTCTATACGGACGCGCGGTTGCGCTCGGACTTAACGCGCGGGCACACCCCACGCGCTCGGGCGAGTTCTTAAGCGACATGCTCGCTACGTTGACGCGTGTCGAATCAGCGGATCCCAACTACGACGAGGCAGGGCCGGCGCGCGTGCAGGCTCTGGTGTTGATCCGAGCGCCAGGCTGGCCGTTGGGGCCCGGCGACGCCGAGGCGGGATTGGCTGCCGCGCGGCGCGCAGTAGCGCTCCGGCCGCTTTACCCACCGAACCTGCTTGCGCTGGCGGAGGCGTTGGCGAAAACGGGAGACTCGCGCGGTGCCCGAGAAAACTACATGCGCGCTCGCGACGCGGCGCTGGCGCTGCCCGCCGCGCCCGATCGGGATGAATGGCTGCGTGAAGCGGACCAGGAGCTACAGCGCAAATAGGCTTCCCTTGAGATGAACTACGTCGCCGCCTTCTTCGGCGCTTCATGAAACGGTAATCTTCTGGTCGGATCGGACGGGACCAATCTCAAACGAGACCGGGGACTCCAGTCCCGGCAGTACTAAAACGGGGAGCACCTCAGTGGCGAGCGAGCGAGATGATCTCGGTATGGGTGTGCCAATTTCTCGCCGTGAGTTTATCGGAGGTGTGAGTACAAGTGTGATCTTGGGTTCCTCTTCGGCACGAAGCGCCTCTGCTCTCGAAAATCGCACCGAAACAGCAGTGAGTGCTCCCTCTCTGTTGAACTTGTCACCGGAGTCCTATCCACCGTTACGCACCGGCCTGCGGGGACAATACCCTGGATCGTTTGAAGTCGCCCACCAAGCCCGAGATGGCGAATTCGCAGGCTTACTCGTGGGCGAGGACACCGGTGAGCATTTCGATCTTGCCGTAGTCGGGGCCGGGATTTCCGGCTTGGCCGCTGCTCATCTGTATCGGCGTGCCCTGGGCACGGAACGCACTATCCTCGTGCTGGACAACCATGATGACTTTGGTGGCCACGCCAAGCGCAACGAGTTTCATAGAGACGGCAGAATCTACGTGACCCTGGGTGGTGCGCAGAGCATCGAGACGCCCTTCCCCTACAGCTACACCGCGAAGGCGCTACTCGCTGATCTCGGAATCGACCCGAAGAGTTATAAGCAGTACGAGCGGGCAGACCGCATCCGGGGTCTGGGACAGGGCATCTTTTTCGACCGCGAGCACTTTCTGACGGATAAAGTGGTCCCGCGTCATGGGGAGCGTCCCTGGCATGCGTTTTTCGCAGACGCGCCCTTGTCTCGGGCCGTGCGAGCCGATCTCATTCGGCTGCACACCGCAAAAAAGGATTATCTGCCAGAGCTCGATCCGGTGGGGAAAGCCTTTGCCTTGAAGCACATGAGCTACCAGGATTTTCTGCTTAACCACGCCGGCCTTCTCCATGAAAGTCTGTCTTACTTCACCGGTCTTGTTTTTCGCAATAACAAGCGCGTCGATACCTGTCCGGCGTATGAAGCGTGGCGTGCTGACGCACCCGGGTTCAGCGCGATGCAGATCGAAAGTCAGCCAAAGGTAGATGCAGAGTTTTTCCACTTTCCTGACGGCAATGCGAGCATCGCACGATTGCTCGTGAGCAGACTCATTCCGCAGGTATTTCCCGGCGCACAGACGCAAGAGTCAATCGTGCTCGCTCCTGCGAACTACGCAAAGCTGGATTTGCCCGAGAATCGGACTCGCATCCGGCTAAACAGTACGGCCGTTCGCGTCGAGCACATTGACGTACCCGGCCCTGGCACGGAACGAGCCGTACGTGTTGTGTATGTCCAGGCCAATCGTAAGCGCCAAGTCACCGCAGCAAACGTAATACTCGCCTGTTTCAACAATATCATTCCTTTTATCGTTCCGGACCTTCCGGCGGAGCAAAAAGAAGCGTTGCATTACGCGGCGAAAGTGCCCCTGCAATCCACGAGCGTGCTAGTGCGAAATTGGGAGAGCCTGCAAAGACTCGGTGTCAGTGCGATTCATGCTCCTAACGGCTATCACACAGATCTCTGGCTGGACACGCCGCTCTCGATCGGCGGTTACGACAGCGCTGCAGATCCCAGAGAACCGGCGGTGATTATCATGTGGCGGAATCCTAACAAGCCCGGGCTTCTTCGACGTGAGCAGAACCGCGTCGGTCGCGCAGCCATGCTGGCAGAGACTTTTGAGAGTATTGAGCGCGAAACGCGCATACAGCTCAACCGGATGCTGGGGAAGGCAGGATTTGACTCACGCCGCGATATCCTCGGCCTCACGGTGAACCGCTGGCCCCACGGCTACGCCTATACCTACGACACCCTGGGAGATCCGGATCTTCCCGAGGCGGATCGTCCACATATTCGCGGAAGACGAATGTTCGGACGTATCGCCATTGCGAACGCCGACTCAGGTGCTGCCGCATTTGCCAACGTCGCCATTGATCAGGCTGAGCGGGCTGTCCAAGAGTGCCTGGTAAGTCGCGGCCTTGCTTAAGCGTTTCCGGCCAACGGATTCATCCGTAGTAAAACTCGGTTTCCACTTTGGTTTCCAATCCAGCATCACACAGCGTCATCTACCAGTACCGACGGTGAGGCGGAGATCAGCTAAGTGCTTGTATTGGACGCTCTTGGGTGACGCTGGATGCAGAATTCGGCGGACTGAACATCCGCGTGTCGGTGGTTCCTGTGCTTCTGTCCGGTGCTCGGTCGCGTCGCCCGGCCTGATACGAGCCTTTTTTGCGCGACGCGATTCCGGGTGATCTGCGGACCTACGGACACTGCCTGGGACCCCGACGGTGAGGCTCGCCCGAAACTCCAGAGTCTTGCCGAAAGCCTTGCCGGTCTTCTCTCACGCCGGATGGTAAACGCCCAAGTATTCGCCGGAAGGTTCGACTCATATGGCTCTGGTCGCAGAAGCCTGCCTCCGCCGCCACGCGGGCGCTGGGCAGATCGGTCTCGCGCAACAGACATGCTGCACGCTCCACACGATACCGCGCTGCGGTGTCGAGCAGTCCTTCGCCGACAGCCCGCCTATAAGCCGTACCGAGCCAAGACGCATGTCGGCCTACTTCCCGGGCGAGGTCACTCACGCTCAGGGTGGTGTCCTCACGAAGGCGCTGTGTGATTGTGGCAAGCCAGTTCGGCATGGTGCCTTGCGACTCACGGCATGCCCTCTCGAGAAAGCGCTGCACGTGTGCGCGCAGGCGCCCCTCGACTGTTTCGTGGCTACTGACCTGCGCCAGCGTGCGCGACTCGGCGCCCAGAGGTCCGCCCAACCATCGCGATACAGGCGCGCCCGGAAGCACCATGTGTCCAAGCCACGCTGGATCGAACTCAATCTCGATCTGTTCGAAACCCGCGGAGGAGATCGCGTTCTGATGGGCGACGCCGGCCCGGTATAGAATGACCGACGGCCCCGCGATGAACATCTCGTCCAGCTCGGTCCGATTCAAATAGCCGCCCATCACGAATATCGACAGCACGGGCCAGTCATGCGCGTGCTCCGGCACGTGAGCATACTTTCGATCGATGACTCTCCTGACCTGGGCTCCGCTGAATCTTCGTAGCATCTGGATCCATATTAGCCGATAGCCGAAGTGGCGCACGCCACCGGGCGGCACGATAAAGACGACCTGTCAAGCGACGGCTCCGTCCACGGTAGCGCCTCACCTTGAAACGGTCCAATACGGGGCCCAGCGGCCCGTAACATGATCCGCCGCGCCTCAGGGCAAGGACCGAGCATGGCGATCGATAATTCAAGGCTGGCACTGGCGAGGATAGACGTGAACCATCCCATCCGTTGCACCATCGCGGTGTGCGTCTTGCTTCTCGCGACCGTCGCTGCGCGCGCGGCGGATTCGTTGGATTGCCACATCGGTAGCTATCGGTTGAAAGACGGAGAACTTGTCGACGTCGCACCCAGTTACAACGATCGACTGCGCTGGCGGCGCTTCGATGGAACGACGGGCGCGCTGCACAGGACAGCAAACGGAGAGTGGACCAACACCTATGGTTGGACCGATCGCGCGGACAGAACGACGGTCTCATTTTCGGATTGCAAGAGCGGCCGCATCGATTTCGCAGGCATCCCCGGTCGGCGCATCGCGTTCGATGTGACCAATTCGACGTTCAGCAGCCACGACATCATGCTCGCCGGGCGCCTCGTCATGCCGCAGGGTAGCGGAAGAGTTCCCGTTGTCGTTTTGTTGCATGGCGCGGAACATGACTCTGCCCTGACAGACTATTTCCTGCAACGTATGCTCCCCGCGCAGGGTGTCGCTGTGTTCGTGTATGACAAGCGAGGCACCGGAGCATCGGGGGGCGCCTACAGCCAGGACTTCAGCCTGTTGGCCGACGATGCGGTCGCGGCGCTGCGCGAAACGCGGCGCCTGGCGGGGGCCCGTTTGAGCCGCGTCGGCTATCAGGCCGGCAGTCAGGGGGGATGGGTGGCCCCGATCGCGGCCAGTCGTGCGCCAAACGATTTTGTCATCGTCTGTTTCGGGCTGGCCGTCAGTGTCATCGACGAAGACCGTCAAGAAGTTGAAATTGAAATGCGCGAGAAAGGCCACTCGACCGCGGAAATCGCCCAAGCGCTCGAGGTCGCCGGCGCCGCCGAAACCGTGATTGCGAGCGGCTTTACGCAGGGATTCAAGGCTTTCGATGCCGTTCGCGCGAAATACAGAAATGCATCCTGGTACAAGGATCTGCACGGCAACTACACCTACATGCTGCTGCCTTACACGGAGACGCAGCTCCGCGAGATGGGCCCGAGTTTCAACTGGGGCACGCCCTTCTACTACGATCCGATGCCGGCCTTGCGGGCCAGCACCGTGCCGCAATTGTGGATATCGGGCGGAGAGGATTACGAGGCGCCGAGCGCCGAGACGGGTCGTCGCATCAAATCGCTGATCGAGGCCGGCCGACCGTTCACCTTGGCCATTTATCCGCACGCGGAACACGGCATGACGCTGTTCGAAACAACGGCAGATGGCACGCGCCTCTCGACCCGCTACGCGCCGGGCTATTTCGCCATGATTCGTGACTTCGCTCGGGACGGGCGGCTGCGCGGAGCCTATGGTGATGCCGAGGTGACGAGTCCGCGAGACGACGCACGTTGATGCGCCGGCGAATGTCGAGATGCCGAGGGTGATTGCGCTGCCGGCCCGACGAAAAATAAAGGCGACGCGGCTTACGGTGGCTTTTCAGAGTGCCACGTTGACTGAAAATCCGCGTGTCGGTGGTTCGATTCCGCCCCTGGCCACCATTAAATCAGAAACTTGCGTGGCTGGGAAAAAGTGCCCAGCGGAACGATGTTTCCATTTGGTTTCCATCCTGGCCCATCGCCACGGCCTCGCGCGAAACACTTATGGCCGACGAACCGTGTGCCCGCATGCGCGAGCATGCCGATCTGCGTCTGGGCTTACAGCCAAGCTCGGACGGCGCCGCCGCGCAGACCGCCTTACGGCGTAGAAAGAAGGAGATCCAGGCGCATTGAGGTTCGCTGCCGCACCTAGTCCCAACGGCCCGCTCCTCTTCATACAATCGACCAACAGGCCCAAACAAACGCGGGTTTCGCCTTATATTGACTTTACTAATTACGGCGCGCATACACCAGGGTCGACTAGGGAGCTTCGACCAGCAGGCTTCGGTAGCGCACCGAGAATTTTGATGCGTCTGCGGGTAGGTCGGGCGTGCAAACGGAGGCGTTGCGACTCGGTTCTGCCGATGGCGATCGATTTTTAGTTGCCTCGTGCCATACCGGGGTGGGCGTTCTCGTTTGAACGCCAAGAATGAAGACATCAAAAGGGACATTCCAACTACACACGACTGGGAGACACCCATGTTGCGACTCGTGACGTATCTTCTTTTGTTGGCGGCACTCAGTCCGACGTGCTGGGCGCAAGCGACGTCGAGCCAGGCCGGTGCGAGCCCAGGAGTCAAGCGTGTTGGCATCGCGCCCGTCAAAAAATCCAGCCCGCTTTTATCTGAAAAAGCAGATCGAAAGCGTCAGGCGACCAACAAGTTCAGACAAGATCGCGATCAATTATCCGGAAATAAGCGAGCCATGCCCGGTCCTGAATTACGACTGGGCGGGCCACTGACCGCAGCCGAAGAAGATTATGCGAATCGCGCGTATCCGGGAACGGACGTACCGCTTGCGGCAACGGTGAACGCGCACGCAGCCTTCAATCAGGTCAAGGCCCATAGCCAAGCCAACGACACGAGGCGGCCCGGTCAATGGACCCTGATTGGTCCAAGCTCCGCGAACTTTCCAAACATATTGACCTTCAGCGGGGCTGCTTACACGACCTCTGGCCGAATTACCGGACTTGTCATCGGGCCAAACTGTGGCGAAGACCTCTGCTACCTGTACCTCGCGGCGGCGGGCGGCGGGATCTGGCGAACGGGTCAAGCACTCAGCACCAGCCCTTCCCAGCACTGGGATTACATCTCCGGAACCTTCGGCACCAACGCGATCGGAACGCTGATCATCGATCCGACGGACTCAAGTGGCAACACGCTCTATGCCGGCACCGGCGAGCCGAACACCTCGGCCGACTCCGAAGCCGGCGTGGGCATCTACAAGACCACGAACGGCGGCAATACATGGACGAAGCTTGCCGACATGGTGACCGGCATCACGACTCCCGACAACGGCACATACACCGGTGACGCGTTCGCCGGCCGCTCGATTGCAGGAATTGTCGTCGACCCGACCAACGCCAATGTGATCTACGTCGCCTCGACTCGTGGAGTGCGCGGGGTCAGCTCCGTCACAAACGGCGGGGCCACGACCAACCCGCCGACACCACGTCCGCCCTTTGGGCTATGGAAGTCGACCGACGGCGGCGCGACGTTTAGCTTCATCTGGGACGGGAACGCGTCCCTCCGCGGCGTGATCAATATCGCGCTCGATCCGAGCAACCCGAGCATCCTCTACGCGGCTGCCCTGGACCAGGGAACCTGGCGTTCCAAGGACGGCGGCGTGACCTTCACGCTGATCAAAGCGCGCCTCAGTGCTGGCGACCCGGATCGCCCCTCGTTCGCGGTGACGAAGCTGCGTAACGGTAAGACACGGATGTATCTGGGTGAAGGAGTGGCGGGAGTTCCCGCGGCGCGGTTCTTCCGTACCGATGACGCGGCGGCGTCGGTCCCGGTCTTCACCGACCTGACCACGACGCAGAACATCAATTACTGCACGGGTCAGTGTTGGTACGACAACGTCGTCTACTCTCCGCCGGGCAGGCCAGACGTTGTCTACCTGGGTGGTTCGTTTGACTACAACAACTATGCCTTTACCAACAACGGCCGTGCGTTCATATATTCGACGGATGGCGGAATTAGTTTCACCGACATGACTTGGGACGCATCGACGACGCCGACAGCACCCGGGTCTTGCTGCCAGCCGAATGCGATCGCACCAAACGGAATGCACCCGGACTCGCATGCAGTCGTCGAGGTCCCAGGTACGCACGCCGCGTTCTTCGGTGGGGACGGCGGGCTGCTGCGCTCGAGCGGCACTTTCACCAACGCCTCGTCGCAGTGCACTGACCGCAGTCTAACCGGAACGAATCTGACCTTGTGTCAACAGCTTCTGTCGCGAATTCCGACGCACCTGTTCACAACCTACAATGACGGGCTCTCCACGCTGCAATTCCAAAGCGTCTCGGTCAACCCGTTCGATTCCTCCAACCTGATGGGCGGCACCCAGGACAACGGCACATTCCAAACGACCGGTTCGACCACTGTTTGGCCGCAGGCGATCTACGGCGACGGTGGTCAATCGGGCTTCAATGCGGCCAATCCAGCGCTGCGCTTCAATTCATTCACCGGCCAATTCAACGATGTGAACTTCCGTAACGGCGACCCGACAAAGTGGGTCATAGCGACGGGAGCGATCGTCTCCAGCGACGAGGGTTCGTACTTTTACGCGCCCATCATTCCCGATCCGAACCCGGCCCGGGCTGGCACGATCTTCCAGGGCTCGAACAGCGTCTGGCGGACACAGGACTGGGCCGGCAACCAGGCATTTCTCGAGGCCAACTGCCCCGAATTCACGACCTCGGGTGCCAAGACGGCCTGTGGCGACTTCGTCCGGATTGGTCCCGCCAACGCCACCGACCTGACGGACTCCGTTAACCCCCTTGCTCATCCGGTGTATGGAGCAGATCGGCTAGGCCGTTTCGTGGCCTCGATCGCGCGGACGCCGAGCGATACCGGCACGCTCTGGGTCGCAACCGGCACAGGTCGCGTGTTCATATCAAAGAACGCGGATGCGGCAGCGGGCAGTGTGAGGTACACGCGCCTGGATTCGCTGCCTGGCGCAACGGCGTCTCCCGGTCGGTTCGTCAGCGGCATCTACGTCGATCCGGCGAACCCGAATCACGCCTGGATCTCCTATTCGGGATACGTGTTCAACACACCGGGCCAGCCAGGTCACGTCTTTGAAGTCAAATATAATGGCAGCAGCGCCGCGACGTGGACTCAGATTGATGGTGGTGCAGGCGGATTGGCCGATCTGCCCGTGACCGGCGTAGTGCGCGATGACCGTACGGGCGATATCTATGCATCCAGTGACTTTGGTGTCATGCGACTGCCCCGCGGCTCGACGACGTGGGTGGCCGCGGGTACCGGTCTTCCGATGGTTGAAGTGAACGGCCTGACCATCTCAACCACGGGCCGCAAGTTGTTTGCCGCGACGCACGGACGCAGCATTTGGTCGCTGCAGCTATCCGGCGACGATTGACGATGGGATAGCATTTGTTCCTCAAATACCTGATCGTCGGCGGCTTCTTTTTGATTCCCCTCGGCGGCATTCGAGCGGGTGATGCCGTTTCGCCGGGGTTCCTTGAGGGGCACTTGAAGATCGTTTCGCCTAAGCCGGTTGAGGTCGCCGAGGCAGGCGCTGCGAAGGGCGCAACGGTGGACTATGCCGAGTATCCGCTGGTGATTTTGAGCAGGGAGGGGCAAAAGGAAATCGTGCGGGTGACCGCCGACAAGGATGGGAATTATCGCGTGGCTCTGCCGCCGGGCGATTATGTCTTGGATGCCAAAGGTCGCGCACCCGGACATGTGCGCGCGGCACCCGAGCGATTCAGCGTTGTCTCGAACCAGACAGTCCACGCTGACTTCGAACTGGACACCGGCATCCGCTGAGGGGGCGTCGCATGCTCTCCGCACGACTAACTGTGCGGAAGCGCTTACGACGCGAGAACTGTTGCTCAATTCCCGTCACTCGCAGTCGGTAGTTGGTAAGCGAAGTACTAACACCGTATTGCTGGGCAATCTGCTCGCTTGTGTTGCCCGTCTGCCGGCACTGCATAAGGACGTCTGGCGGTAGCAAAAGTGTGCCGCTGAGCCAGTTTGCTTCATCCTCCAATCGCTCTCAAGCTGGACGGTGTACAGAAATTGGGCCGTCGGTTCATGCCAGGGAAACTACTACAGGTTTCCCCGTAGTGTGTTTGCCTGATCGCCTTCCCGCGTTTTCCTGATTCACATCTAGTCCGGATGCACTAACGTGTACGACTGTCCAAAATAGGGAGATCCGCCGGCACGTAGTGCTCTGTCCCATGTTGGGGTGCAACCCGTGCATAACTGCGCAAGCCCCCACCGAGCCACGCACCCTGATAAGGGGGAATCCTAGCGCGTGTACAGCGGGATTCTGCGGCCCCAAGACGGCCGCCCGACTTTGCGGACGTTCGCGAGCGGCTGGTCCTCGCCGCGCGGGTCTCGTGTCGAGGGAGAAGCCGATGGAACGCATCTGGGAATGTCTCAACGGCTTTACGCAATTCTCCACCGTACTGATATCGTCAATTGCCCTGCTGTTCCACATCAGGTGGTCACGCCGCGCCACGGCACTCGGCCCCACGATCCTGACGACACTCGGCATATTCTTCTGCTTCGCGGGCATTGCCTGGGGGCTGCTGGATTTCGACCCGAACGACGTTCGACGCGGTGTCCCGCACCTGCTCGGGGGAATCCGCACGGCGTTCTGGTCATCCGTGGTTGGGATATTCTGGGCACTCACGCTCAAGATCCGGGTCGCGCTGTTTGGCGACGCAACCGTACGGGCGTCCGGTGCGCAGGAAGGGTCCACCGTGGACGACCTGGCCCGTTTGCTGGTGCAGCTCAACCGGTCGATTGCGGGCGGCGATGATTCCGGTCTGTTGAGCCAGGTCAAGCTCTTGCGTGCGGACAGCAACGATCGCATCGACAGGCTGACCGAAGCATTCGACAGATACGCGGAGAATATTGCGGAGACGAACTCGAAGGCGCTTGTAAGTTCCCTATCGGAAGTGGTCCAGGACTTCAACGCGAAGATCAATGAGCAATTCGGCGACAACTTCAGGCAGTTGAACTCCGCCGTCGAGAGGCTGGTTTCCTGGCAGGTTCAATACGAGAAGCAACTGGAGGCCTTGATAGAGCAGGAGACCGCGACCCGGGAGAGCATGACGGAAGCGGCTTTACGCTTCACTGATATCGTGAACACGGCGTCGGAATTTGCTGCAGTGGCCCGATCGCTGCAGAACATTGTGGGAACGGTGAATAACCAGAGTGAGCAGCTCGCCCGGACGCTCCTGCTTCTTTCTGGGCTGATAGCCGAGGTGAGAGAGGGGTTGCCGATCATAGAGCAGAGAATCGGTCAGATGATTGCTCGGAGCGAGCAGGGCGTTCGCCCGAATCAGGAGACGCTCGGCGTAGTGTCGCGACATCCAGCTGAATCCATTCAGGCCACGAGGGCGTAGCGGTGAACGACGCTTTGTCCGCGGATCGGACGGCCGCATCGGAAGCTCATTGGATTCCCTTGAGCGATTTGATGACCGGGCTCATGGTCATGTTTCTACTGATCGCAGTGTGCTACATGGTACGGATCGAGGCGGACGCCGGCAGGATAAAGACGGTAGCCGTTGCGTACAGTGAGACCCGTGACGCCCTCTATGAGGACTTGCGCAAGGAGTTCTCCGCGGATCTGCCCAGATGGCACGCCCAGCTCATCAAGGCGGATCTGACGCTCCGGTTCTCGGAGCCGGACATTCTGTTTGCCGAGGGCAGCAGTGAGTTGAAGCCGGCTTTCAAGGACATTCTGAACGACTTCTTTCCCCGATACGTGAGAATTCTGACGTCGCCGAAGTGTCGGGATGCGATCAACGAGATCCGTATTGAGGGACATACATCATCGGATTGGACCGGTGCTGCATCGCCCGACGACGCCTATCTGCACAACATGGAGCTCTCGCAGGCACGGACGAGATCAACCCTGCTCTATGTGCTGATGCTCCCGCAGGTTCGCGGCGACGTCGACTGGCTCCGTCGCCTGGTGACCGCGAACGGATTGTCCTCGTCGAGGCTGATTCTTGATGCATCCGGAAAGGAGGACGCGGCGCGCTCGCGGCGTGTGGAGTTCAAGATCCGGACGGACGCGGAAACGAGAAT
>Ga0137409_10002264_pt1 | contig 20742 bp, 13 predicted proteins | sample CZODoug1_16funga_FD_122059 | JGI IMG/M metagenome (GOLD analysis project Ga0137409, IMG submission 122059) | Vadose zone soil fungal communities from Angelo Coast Range Reserve, California, USA - CZODoug1_16fungal (Hybrid Assembly) | ecosystem: Environmental > Terrestrial > Soil > Vadose zone... | reverse complement strand
GACACATCCTTCGGACGATGCTCAAGCCGCGCCATAGAATGCCAGTGTCAAAAAACTTAACCGTACCTGCTTAGGTGGGGACTTGGGAGCGGGCGCCGTGGAGACAGCGCAAAATGACCCGGTCGGTCTGCGCCCTGCTTCTGGGGATCCTCTTCGCGGGGTGCGACTCCGCCCCGGCCAGCCCCGTCGCCGACGCGACCCTCGACCCTCGCTTCGCCACGGAACTCCAGCCCTTCTTCAGCCAGTACTGCTTCGGCTGCCACGGTGCAAAGAAGCATAAGGGCGACCTCGACCTCAGCCGCGACTTCAGCGTCGAGGCGATCGTGAAGAACCCCCGCCTCTGGGAGCAGGTTCGCAGCCGCCTCCACGCCCGCGAAATGCCCCCCGAGGACGCGTCGAAGCAGCCCGCCGCGGCCGAACGCGACGCCGCCCTCGCCTGGCTGCGCGACCTCGACGACCGCGAGGCCCGCCGCAACGCCGGCGACCCCGGCCTCGTCCTCGCCCGCCGCCTGAGCAACGCCGAATACGACAACACCATCCGCGATCTCACCGGCGTCGACCTCCGCCCGACGCGCGAGTTCCCGGTCGACCCCGCCAACGAGGCCGGCTTCGACAACACGGGCGAGTCGCTGACCATGTCCGAGGCCCTCCTCCGCAAGTACCTCGCCGCGGCGCGCCACGTCGCCGACCACCTGGTCCTCAAACCCGAGGGCTTCGTCTTCGCGCCGCACCCCGCCGTCACCGACACCGACCGCGACAAGTACTGCGTCCAGCGCATCGTCGCGTTCTACAACCGCCACCCCGTCGACCTCGCCGCGTACTTCGCGGCCGCGTCCTGCTTCAGGCATCAGTCCCGGAAGTGCCTGAAGGACCTCGCCGCGGAGTCCGGCCTGAGCGCGACCTACCTGGAATCGATCTGGTCGCTGCTCGAGGGCGACGCGCCCGCGAGCGGACCGATCGCGGAGTTGCGCGCCCTCTGGCCGGACGCGAGTCCCGAGGACCTGGCCGCGGCCGCCGTCCGCCTTCGCGCCCAGTATCCCGCGAAGGCCGAGGCGCCGCAGCCGAAGGGCATGTCCCGCGGGAGCCAGCCCCTCCTGCTCTGGCGCAACGACCGCCTCGCGTCGCAGCACCGCGCCGGCGGCGTCGACGACCCCGCGGTCGCGCGCTTCTGCAGCGTCATCCCCGACGCCTTCGTCGTGCTGGAGCGCGGCCCTTACTACGACAAGAGTTCCAGCCCCAGGGGCCGCTTCCTCAGCGCCGGCTTTCATCTGATGCTGGGCTACTACCGCGACGACGGGCCCCTCTACGACCTCATCCTCGACGACGCCGCCCGCCGCGAGATCGACACGCTCTGGGCCGACCTGCACTTCGTCTGCCAGGACGCGCTGCGCCAGTACAAGGACTTCATCTTCTTCGAGCGCGCCGAGGCGCACTTCCTCTACGAACCGGTCTTCGACTTCGCCCGCTCCGAGGACAAGGACGCCTCCTCGGACGCCAAGATCCAGCGCCTGCGCGAGGTTTACCTCGAGAAAGTCCACCGCGTCGGCGCGAGCGAGACGATCGTGGGCGCCGTCGAGACGTACTTCAAGACCATCACCGCGCGGATCCGGCAGACCGAGGAGGCCCGCGCCGCGGCCGAGCCCGGCCACTTGAAGGCGCTGCTCGAGTTCGCCGCGCGCGCGTACCGGCGTCCGCTGAGCGGCGCCGAGCGCGAGGCGCTGCTGAAGTTCTACCGGCAGCTCCGCGAGCAGGACCAGCTCGGACACGAGGAGGCGCTGCGCGACGCGGTCGCCGGCGTCCTGATGTCGCCGCACTTCTGCTACCGCTTCACGGAGACGTCTGCCGGCCCGCTGTCGAACGCCGAGCTCGCCAGCCGCCTCAGCTACTTCCTCTGGTCGAGCATGCCGGACGCCGAGCTGCTGGCCGCCGATCTGCGGAAGCCCGGCATCCTCCAGGCGCAGGCCCGGCGCCTGCTGCGCGACGCGAGAGTCCGCGGCCTCGCGACCGGGTTCGTGGGCAACTGGCTCGACTTCCGCCGCTTCGAGGAGCACAACGCCGTCGACCGCGAGCGCTTCCCGTCGTTCACCAACGAACTGCGCCAGGCGATGTTCGAAGAGCCCGTGCGGTACTTCCTCGACATCGTCCGCCGCGACCGCCCGCTGCTCGATCTGCTGTACGGCAAGGACATCGTCGTGAACGGCGTGCTGGCGAAGCACTATGGGATCGGAAGCGTGACCGGCGACGACTGGGTCGCGATCGACGACGCGCGCTCTTATGGCCGCGGCGGACTGCTGCCGATGGCGGTCTTCCTCACGAAGAACGCCCCGGGGCTGCGCACGAGCCCGGTCAAGCGGGGATACTGGGTCGTGCGCCGGCTGCTGGGCGAAGTCATTCCCCCGCCGCCGCCGACCGTGCCGTCGCTGCCAAAGGACGAGGCCGCGCTCGGCGACCTGACGCTGCCGCAGGTGCTCGCCCGTCATCGTGACGACCGCGCCTGCGCCGGCTGCCACAACCGCTTCGACGCAGTCGGCGTCGTCTTCGAGGGTTTCGGCCCGATCGGCGAGCGCCGCGACCTGGACCTCGGCGGCAAGCCGGTGCAGACGAGGGCGACGTTCCCTGACGGCCGTGACCGCGACGGGCTCGCGGGCCTGCGGGACTATATCGCCGCGCAACGGCAGGCGGACTTCGTGGATAACCTGTGCAAAAAGCTCCTGTCGTACGCGCTCAGTCGCGGATTGCTGCCGTCGGATCGGGGCACGCTCGACGCCATGCGCGCGCGGAGCGAGCGGTTCGAGGGCCTGGTCGACGTCATCGTCACGAGTCCGCAGTTCCTGACGAAGAGGGCATCGCCATGAATCGTCGCCGTTTTCTGCAGGGCGCGGGCGTCTGCGTCGCGCTCCCCTGGCTCGAAGCCCTCGCGCAGGGGGACAACGCGGCGCCGCTGCGCTTCGCGGCGCTCTTCATGGGAAACGGCATCAACCAGAAGCACTGGTGGGCGAAGGGGAAAGGCGCGGAGATGGAGCTGGGCAAGAGCCTGGAGCCGCTGGCGCCCTATAAGGCGAAGCTCAACTTCATCACGGGCCTCTTCAACAAGGCGGCCACGCACGTCGGCATCCATCCCGGCCAGACCGGCAACATCCTCTCCGGCGCCCAGCTCCAGCGCGGCGCGGTGCTGCGCGGCGGGGTCAGTGTGGACCAGGTCCTGGCCGCGAAATTCGGCGAGGAGACGCCGACGCCCAGCCTGGTGCTGGGTTGCGAGCAGCCGATCACCGGCTTCCACGAGACGAACTTCTCGATGGCCTACAGTTCGAACATTTCGTGGCAGGACGCGAACTCGCCCGTGCCCATGGAGGTCTATCCGTCGCTCGCGTTCGACAGCCTTTTCGACAACCAGGGCAGCCGCCGCTCGAAAAGCATCCTGGACCGCGTCCGCGACGAGACCGCGTCGCTGCAGCGGGAAGTCAGCGCGACGGACCGGGCGAAGCTGGACGAGTACCTGACGAGCGTGCGCGAGGTGGAGAAGCGGGCGGAGCGGATGCGCGACGACAAATCGAAGGCCGACGGACGCGGGAAGGCCGCGTCGATGAAGCGCCCGGACAACGGCCTGCCGGAGGACATTCGCGAGCACATGCGGCTGATGGGGGACATCCTCGCGCTCGCCTTCCAGTCGGACAAGACGCGGGTGGCGACCCTCCTCCTGTGTCGAGACCTGTCGGGTCTTTTCTATCCGTTCCTGGACGTGCGGACGGCGCACCATCCGACGTCGCACGACGACGAGGGGGACGCCTACGAACGCGTCACGCGGTACTACGTCGGTCAGCTGGCGTACCTGGCGGGGCGGCTGGCGTCGATGGAGGAGGGCGGCTCCACGGTGCTGGACCGTTCCTGCCTGATGTTCCTCTCGAACATGTGGGCCGGAAGCAAGCACGACGCGGGCCGGCTGCCGTTGCTTCTGCTGGGCGGCCTGGGGGGCCGGCTCGAGACGGGCCGGGTGCTTGACTACCTGGGGAAGCCCGACGACGATCGCAAGCTCTGTTCGCTGTATCTGTCGCTGATGGAGCGGATGGGGGTCTCGCAGTCGCGCTTCGGCGACGCGACTTCTCCGCTGGCCGGCCTATGATGCTCCGAACCTGCCCGGCTGTTCTGGGGGCGCTGCTGCTCGCCGGGGCGGGGACGCCGGAGCAGGCCTTCAGCGACTGGACGAGGACGTCGGGGATCGAGGACGGGGTGGCGAAGCACGTCGCCGCATTTCCCAAGGTCTGGATGAGCGGGCTGACGCTCATCGATCTCGACGGCGACGGCGCCCTCGACCTCCACATCGGCAGCCACAGCGGCCCCGCCAATCCCGCGATCGCCTTCCACAACGAGGGGACGGGCCACTTCAACTATATAGACCCCCGGATAGCGGTCCCGCGCGGGCCGCGTCAGAGCGAGCCGCTTCCGTACCCCGGCGGCGAGATCCGGCTGACGTGGGACATCAACGAGGACGGCCGACCCGACCTCCTCTGCTCCTGGCACGACGGCGGCGGCGCGCTCTACCTGAACGAGAAGGACGGCTTCCGCCGCAGCGACCTGATCGATCCCTTCAGCCGCGCGGTCGCGATCGGCGACCTCAACGGCGACGGCCGCGTCGACTATATCGCCGGCCACGACCGCTCCCCCAGGATGACGCTGCTCCTCGGACGCAAGGGCGGCTTCGAGAAACAGGAGCCGGTCGACGGCCTCCTGGAAAGCGGAGCGATCCTCATCGACCTCGACGGCGACGGTCGCCTGGATCTGGTCTGCAGCCAGCGCGGCTACCATGCGACCCAGCGGCGCATCCTGCACAATGAAGGCGGCCTCCGGTTCAGCCCGATGGACAGCGGCCTCGACGAGAACGCCGGCAACATCCACGGCGTCGGCGACCTGAACGGCGACGGCGCGCCCGACCTGGTCTGCATCGAAGGGAAGACCTTCGTCGCGTACCTCAACGACGGGAAGGGTCACTTCAAGGCGAAGTCCGAGCTGCTTCCCGGCCAGGACAAGATCCGCAATAAGCCGCACTACACGAACTGGGGCGGCATGGTGGTGACCGACCTCGACAACGACGGCGTCCCGGACCTCCTGATGAACGGCCGCAACTTCTTTCACGTGTGGCGGGGCCGGGGCGACGGCACGTTCGAGTATATGAACGAGACGTGGGGAATCCCGGACGGGGCGTGGTCGGCGGTCGACGAGGGCCTGTGCTTCGGCGACGTCGACGGCGACGGCCGGCTGGACCTGGTCGTCTGCGGCAGGGAGAAGCAGGTGATCCTCCTCCACAATGACCTGCCGCCGCGCCACTGGCTGCGGGTGCGGCTGGCGGGGAAGGAGGGGAACCGTTGCGCGGCGGGGGCGCGGATCGAGGTCGCCGGCTGGCGCGATCAGGTGGCCATCTGGGGCCGCCAGAGCTTCCATTCCTACTATGCGGCGTCGGCGACGGAGCGCCACTACGGGCTGGGCGACCGCGAGACGGTCGACGTCGCCGTCGTCTTCCACCCTTCGGGGAAGCGCGTCGAGAAGAAGGGTGTGAAAGCCGACCAGACCTTGCTCCTCGAGGAGTAGTGCCAACAATATCCAGGATACTTTCAGCGCTCCGGTGTTAAATACGGGGATTCCAAAGGAGACTTTATGAGCCTGCGCCTTGCCCTCGCCGCCCTTGTCCTCCTCAGCTCCGCCGCGCTCGCCGACGATCCGCCTGCGATTCCCGCGAAGCCGATCGCCGAGAAGAAGGAGCTGCTGTTCTCCGACGACTTCCAGGGCACCGAGCCTGCCGCCGTGTGGCATAAGGTCGTGCCCACGTTCGCCGTCGTCGACGGCGCGCTCAAGGGCACGCAGACGCGCGACAAGAACGTGCCCGCCGCCGACGGCAAACCCGCTCAGACCGCCCACGCCGCCGTCCACGGCCTCGAAATCCCCACGAAGGACTCCATCGTCGAGGTCCGCATCAAGCTCGAGGGCGCGACGATGGTCGACGTCGAATTCGACGACCGCAAGTACACGGGCTGCCACTACGGCCACATCTGCCGCGCTCAGGTGCGCCTCGACAAGGTCACGATCATCGACGAAAAAGAAGGCAGCATGCGGAACGACATCTACGAGATGAAGAAGGACCCCGCCAACAAGGCCGAGGTCGCCAAGCTGCTCGTCGGCCGCAGCGCGACCTTCCCCGTGAAGCTGGAGCAGGGCAAGTGGTACACCTACACCGTCGAGACGGTCGGCGACGAGATGCGCGCATCGATCGACGGCGTCGCGGTCGGCTACCTGAAGTCGCCGGGCATCGGACATGCGACCAAGTCCAAGATCGAGCTCGGCGTGGCGGGCAAGGACGGGTACTTCGACGACATCAAGGTGTGGAACGCGGAGCCCACCAAGCCGTAGGATCGTTAATATCTTCTTAACCCTGGCCCCCTTCACAGGGAGTCCCGTCCGGGCTCTAATCAGGTGGAGGTTCACATGAACTGCCTCAGCTGCAACGTCGAGATTCCCGACTCCCTGTTCGCCGAGTGGGAGAAGACCGAACAATTCAAGGGCGGACGTTTTTCCTGCCCGACCTGCTCCGCCGAGCATGTCCGCCGCGAGATCGGCAAGACGCCGACCGGCGAGCCCCTCTACACGTTCCGCCTCTGGGGCCATCTGACGTCCGTGCGCCGCCAGCCGGTTCCGGCGGCCGCGGGCGACGAGCGTCGTCACGGGCGCCGTCCCAAGTCCTGGCGCTGAGCGGACCGAAACTTCCTTGCGCGCGTCCCTCGAAAGGCGTTCTATAGACGTCTCTTCGGGAGGATTGCCATGACCCAGCTCAGTCGACGCACGATGCTCAAAGGCGTCGCCGCGATCCCCGCGGTCGCCGCCGCCGCGATGGCGGACGACGATCCCGACTTCAAGATCAAGAACGCGCGCATCAAGCAGTCCATCATGGGCTGGACCTTCAGTCCCATGCCGACCGAGGAGCTCGCGAAGCACTGCAGGGACCTCGGCATGCACGCGATGGAAGGCGTCGACGCGAAGCACTACCCGATGATCCGCGAGCTCGGCCTGAAGATCGCGCTTACCGGGAGTCACGGATTCCAGAAAGGTCCGTGTGACCCCGCCAACCGCGCGATGGTGCTTGCGAAGATCAAAGAAGGCATCGACAAGGCCGTCGAATTCGGCGCGCCGAGCGTCATCACCTTCACCGGCTACCGCGTCGCCGGCCTGACGGACGAGCAGATGACGAAGTCCTGCATCGACACGTGGAAAGAGGTGATGCCGTACGCCGAGGAGAAGAAGGTCACCGTCTGCCTCGAGCACCTGAACTCGCGCGACACCACCCATCCGATGAAGGGGCATCCGGGGTACTTCGGCGACCACGTCCAGCACTGCGTGGACATGATCAACGCCGTCGGATCGCCGCGGATGAAGCTGCTCTTCGACATCTACCACGTGCAGATCATGGACGGCGACGTGATCCGCCACCTGCGCCAGTACAAGGACGTGATCGGCCACTACCACACGGCGGGCGTGCCCGGGCGCGGCGAGCTCGACGACACGCAGGAGCTGAACTATCCCGCGATCGTGCGCGCGATCCTCGAGACGGGCTACCAGGGCTTCATGGCCCAGGAGTTCATCCCGACCTGGCCCGACCGCGTCAAGGCGCTGCGCCATGCCGTCCGCATCTGCGACGTCTAAAAGGATGCCGGCTATTTTTGGCGGCGCCTCCGGAGCCCGGGCTTCGTGAGATCGAAGTAGGGCGCCGGCGGGTCGGCCTCGATCGGCGTCGCGCGCCGAACCGCGACCACCCGCAGGATCCGCAGCCTCTTGCCGATCGCGATCGACTCCCGACGGGTTCTCGGGCCGTCCGGCCATGGACCCTTCTGTACGTCCGCGTCGAAGCGGCGACGCGCGGCTTCCAGCAGGTACCTCCCGTAGCGCCTGTTGTCGGTCTGGAACAGCAACCGACCGCCGGGCTTCAGCACCCGCCATAGCCGCTCGAAGAACACCGCCGTCAGCATCCCGAACTGCACTTCGGCCGGATCATAGTACGGCTGGGGATGATAGACGTGGACCTCATCGACCGACGACTCTTCGCGCTGCTCCAGCCACGCGACTGCATCGCCCGCCAGGAAGAGCGCGTTGTTCGGTGCCCTGGCCGAAGCCTTCGCGACCAGCGCGGAGATGAGCTCAAGCCCGATATAGTCGTTTGCCGGATTCGAGGCCGCCGAGCGCAGCAGCCACCCGCCGTCGCCGCAGCCGATGTCGACGATCACCACGACGAGGGCTGGTAATCCTTGAAGAACTGGCCCGACGCGTGCACGCCGGTGTTCAGGCCCGCGAACAGCGGATCCAGGATTCGCGCGGCGCCGTCGACGATGTCCAGCGGCGGCTCGAAGCCCTCGCTCTTCTTCCGCGTCGCATGCTCGACCGGGTCCTCGTCCGTCACCCAGCCCGTGTCGACGGCGTTCATGTGGATCCCGTCGCGCGCGTAGTCGGCGGCCGAGGTCCGCGTCATCATGTTCAGGGCGGCCTTGGCCATATTGGTGTGCGGGTGCTTGTCGGTCTTCGTCCCGCGCGAGAAGATGCCCTCCATCGCGCTGACGTTGACGATATGGACCTCGCGCGTGCCGGCGCGGAGCATCAGCGGCTTGAGCCGCGCCGCGAGGACGAAGGGCGCGACCGCGTTGATCAGCAGCACCTCGAGCAATTCCGGCGTCGGCACTTCGGCGAGCGTCATGCGCCACGAGTTCTGCGTGCGCAGGTCGACCTGCTGCAGATCGGCGTCGAGCTTGCCCTCGGGAAACGTCTCGCGCCCGCAGGTGCGGTCGTCGTACGTCATCCGGATCTGCGAGAGCGCGGCGGAGTCGCGGATGCCGACGCCCATGCTGCCCGTGTCGAGCAGCGCCAGGCCCTTCGGCGACGCGGCCTCGTCGGCCGTCGACCGGTCGAGCAGCCCGCGGCATTCATAGTGGCTTTCGAGGATCGCGCGTTCGCCCGCGGGGAGGTCCTTCCACGCGAGCGTTTCGCGGTCGAGCAGGTGCTGGAAGAAGCCGGCCGGGCGGCGCACGGTCTGGCACGCGTTGCTGATCAGCGCGTCGAGCCGCGTCTCGCCCTGGTTCAGGTAGCGCGCGAAGATCTCGACCGACGGCGAGTGGCGCAGATCGAGGCCATGGATGCGCAGCCGCGCGCGCCAGTCGCCGAAGTCGGGCTCCGCGGCGTAGCGCCGGGCGGCGTCGTGCGGAAAGCGGCTACTGACGAGCACCCGCGCGCCGGCGCGGAGCAGCTTGAGGGCGGCCTGGTATCCGATCTTCACCCGCGCGCCGGTCACCAGTGCGGTACGGCCCGGCATCGTCGCGGTCTGGAACCGCTTCGCGTAGTTGACGTCTGCGCAGACGGGGCACAGGCCGTCGTAGAAGTGGTGCAGCTTCGTGTACGGCTCCTTGCACACGTAACAGATCCGGGGCCGGCGGATCTCTTCGGCCGGGGATTCCGGAGCGGGGAGCAGGGGGACGGGCGCGGCGAAGACCTCGGCCTTCCGCGCTTCGCGGATGCCCGTGCCTTCGACGGCGGCGCGGTCGGCCTCCAGGACACGGCGGTGCCGCACCTTGCGGATCTTCCGGGAGACCTTCAGGCGCTCGATCTTCGACGGCCGCGACAGGCGCCCGGCGGCGGTCATGAGCCGGATGTGATCCTCGCGGGAGAGCGACGCGGACAGGCCCGGATCGTCGACGATGGCCTCGAGCGCCTCGATGACGCGGAGCAGGTCGAGGTCGGCGTCGACGGAGGTTCGTGGACGCGGGGACATGGCCGGGAGTATAACATGATCCCGGAGCGTTGTCTGGTCAGGGGAGTGAAAGGGATGACCCATGACGACCGCCAAAATCAGCCTTAAAAGCATCGTGGACGTGATCAAAGCCCCGCCCAAGCACTGGGTGGGCAACGGCTTCCACGTGCACTCGATGTTCACCTATGAAGACTCGCCGGATCTGCTGAGCCCCTTTCTTTTGCTGGACTATTTCTCGGCGGAGGAATTCAAGCCCTCCGACGCGGAGCCGCGCGGAGTGGGCGAGCACCCGCACCGCGGGTTCGAGACGGTGACGATCCTGCACCAGGGCGAGGTCGAGCACCGCGACTCGGCCGGCCACGCCGGCAAGATCGGTCCGGGCGACGTCCAGTGGATGACGGCGGCGTCGGGCATCGTTCACGAGGAAAAGCACAGCCACGCGTTCACCAAGAAGGGCGGCGTCTTCGAAGGCGCGCAGCTCTGGGTGAACCTGCCCACGAAGGACAAGATGTCCAAGCCGAAGTACCAGGACCTGACGAAGGAGAAGATCCCGGCCGTCGAGATGCCGAACGGCGCCGGGACCCTGCGCGTCATCGCGGGCGAATACTTCGACAAGAAGGGCCCCGCGTTCACGTTCACGCCGATCAACCTGTGGGACATCACGCTGAAGGCCGGCGAGGTCGTGGACCTGAACTTTCCGGAGGCGCACGCGGTCGCGATTCTGGTGTTCCACGGCGACGTCAAAATCAACGGCTCGAAGCCGGTGAAACAGTCGGAGCTGGCGCTCATGACGCGCCAGGGCGAGACGGTGTCCCTTTCCGCCCAGGGCAAGGAGGGCGTCACGGTGCTCCTGATGTCGGGTGCGGCGATCGACGAGCCGGTGGTCGGATACGGTCCCTTCGTGATGAACACGCACGCCGAGATCGGCCAGGCGATCCAGGACTACGAGTCCGGCAAGATGGGAACGCTGGAAGGCTAGCGAAGAAACAGAACCGAACGCGAAGGCACGGAGACACCAGGAAGAGATTCTTTGTGGCTTCGTGCCTTTGTGTTTATTCCTTCCGTGTTACATAAGGGTACCGGGTTCATGGAGCGGGAATAGCCTCGGTCTCAGGGACAACCGTGATCATCGCCATCCTTCTGACGGCCTGCCTCCAGGACCGCCCCTTCCTCGAAAAGCACTGCCTCGAGTGCCACGACAAGGACAACGCCAAGGGCGGCCTCAATCTCGACGGACTCAAACTCGATCCCCAGGATCTCAAGAACTTCGCGGTCTGGGTCAAGGTGCACGACCGCGTCCACGATGGCGAGATGCCGCCGGACAAGAAGGCGAAGCCCGCGCGCGCCGACGTCGACGCCTTCCTGAAGTCCGTCGCGGATCCGCTGGTCGCCGCGGACCAGGCGCGCGAGGCGGCCGAGGGGCGTTCGATCTGGAGGCGGCTCAACCGCTACGAGTACGAGAACACGCTGCGCGACCTCCTCCAGGCGCCGTGGCTGCAGATCAAGGAGATGCTGCCCGAGGACGGCGAGCGGTACCGCTTCAACAAGGCGGGCGAGGGGCTCGACGTCTCCCACGTCCAGATGGCCCAGTATCTGCTCGCCGCGGAGTACGCGCTGCGCGAGGTGACGGCGAACCAGGTGGCGCGGCCGGAGACGACGACCACCCGCTACTACACGCGCGACCAGAAGTCGTTCGCGAACAAGATGAAGTTCAACGAGTTCAACCGCAGCCCCGAGCGCGCGACCTTCCCGGTCCTCGGCTTCGAAGGTCAGCCGAAGATCCGCACGGGCGACGGACAGCTCAGCGTCGGACCCGCCGACCCCGCTACGCGCGAGAAGGAGGGGATTGGCCTCGTCGCCGGCGCCTACGAGCCGCTCGAGCCGAAGTTCAACGAGTTCAAGGCGCCGCGCGCGGGACGCTACCGGCTGCGGCTCTTCGCGCAGAGCGTCTGGGTCGGCCCCGGCAAGGAGCCGAAATGGTGGGTGCCGGACCTGGACAATGTCGCACGCGGCCGGCGTCCGGAGCCGATCACCCTTTACTCGGAGATCCCGCCGCGCCTGCTGCGCCGTCTGGGCGCGTTCGACATCACGCCGGACCCGGCTGTGGCGGCGATGGAGACCTGGCTGCTGAAAGGCGAGACGATCCGGCCGGACGCGTCCCGCCTCTTCCGCTCGCGGCCGCCCAACTGGCACAACCCGCTCGCGACGAAGGAGGGCTGCCCGGGCGTCGTCTACCGCTGGCTCGAGGTCGAGGGCCCGCTGCTCGACCAGTGGCCGTCCGCGGGACACCAGCTCCTGTTCGGGGACCTGCCGATCCGCCAGACCGCGCCCGGAAAGGTCGAGATCGATTCGGCCAATCCGAAAGCCGACGCCGACCGCCTCCTGCGCGCGTTCATCCGCAAGGCGTACCGCCGCCCGGCCGCCGAAGCCGACATCGCCCGCTTCGCCCAGGTCATTCATAAGGCGCTCGACGGAGGCATCCCGTTCGCGGACGCGATGATCGCGGGCTATTCGGCGGTGCTCTGCTCGCCGGGCTTCGTCTGCCTCGAGGAGCGGCCCGGCTGGCTTGACGACGACGCGCTCGCGTCGCGGCTCTCGTACTTCCTGTGGAATTCGCCGCCCGACGACGCGCTGCGCGCGGCGGCGGAGCGCGGCGACCTGCGAAGGCCCGACACGCTGCGCGCGCTGGCGGCGCGGATGATCGAGGACCCGAAATCGACGCGCTTCGTCGACGCGTTCGTGGACTACTGGCTCGACCTGCGCCGGGTGAACGCGACGTCGCCCGACGCGGAGCTGTATCCCGACTACTACCTGGATGACCTGCTCGTGGAGTCGGCGGACGAGGAGCCGCGGGCGACGTTCGAGGAGCTGCTGCACGGCAACCTGCCCACGCGCAACGTGGTCGCGTCGGACTTCGTCGTCGTCAACGAGCGCCTCGCGGCGCATTATGGACTTGCCGGGGTCGAAGGCGTCGCGTTCCGTCGTGTGAGCCTGCCGGAGGGGAGCGTGCGCGGCGGCTTCCTCACGCAGGCGGGGGTGCTCAAGGTGACGGCCAACGGGACGACGACGTCGCCGGTCCTGCGCGGCGCGTGGGTGATGGAGCGCATCCTGGGCAAGCCCGCGCCGCCGCCGCCGCCGAGCGTGCCGGCGGTGGAGCCCGACATCCGCGGCGCGACGACGATCCGCGAGCAGCTCGACAAGCACCGCAGCCTGAAGACCTGCGCCGCCTGTCACTCGAAGATCGACCCGGCGGGTTTCGCGCTCGAGAGCTTCGACGTGCTGGGCGGCTGGCGCAGGCAGTATCGCGCGCTCGGCCAGGGGACCAAGGCCGCCGGTTACGGCAAGAACGGCCAGCCCTTCGCATTCCACCACGGGCCGGAAGTCGACGCTTCGGGCGAGCTGCCCGGCGGCGGCGCGTTCAAGGACATCCTCGAGCTCAAGAAGCTCATCCTCCGCGACGAGCGCGGCATTGCGCGCAACCTGGCGCGCCAGTTGCTCGTGTTCGCGACGGGATCGGGCGTCCGTTTCGGCGACCGCGGCCAGGTCGAGGAGATCCTGGACCGGACCGCGGATGGGGGCTACGGGGTGAAGTCGATTGTGCTGGAGATCGCCCTGAGCGGACTCTTCCAGCGTAAGTAATACGGGAGAACCGATGAACCTGGACCGCCGCCAGTTCCTGCGCAGCGCCGGAGTCGCGCTGGCGCTGCCCGTCCTCGAGCGGTACTCGTTCGCCGCGGGCGGGAAGGGCGCGCCGCCGCGCCGCATCCTGGCGGTCTGCAACAACCTCGGCCTGCTCCCCGACCGCTTCTTCCCGGCCAGGGGCGGTCGCGACTATGCCGCGTCCCCGACCCTCGAGGTCCTGAAGGGGCACCGCGAGGACTTCACCGTCTTCGGCGGGGTCATGCATCCCGACGTCGACGGCGGCCATCCCGCGGACAACTGCTTCCTAACCTGCGCGCCGCATCCGTCGAACGGCGGCTTCCGCAACACGATCTCGCTCGACCAGTACGCGGCGCAGTACATCGGGCACCTGACGCGCTTTCCGTCGCTGACGCTGGGCGTCAACATCCAGGGCGGGCTGCGGAGCCTGTCGTGGACGGCGGCGGGCGTGCTGATTCCGCCGGATGAGAAGCCGTCGGCGGTGTTCGCGAAGCTCTTCCTGCGCGGGACGGCCGAGGAAGTGCAGGCGCAGATCCGCCGCCTGGAACTGGGGCGCAGCATCATGGACGCGGTGGGCGACCAGGTCAAAGGCCTCGAGAAGCAGGCGGGCGCGCGGGACCGCGAGCGCCTCGACCAGTACTTCACGGGCGTGCGCGACCTCGAGCAGCGGCTCGGGAAGGCGCGCGAGTGGGAAAACGTGCCCAAGCCCGCGGCGCCCGCGGCGGCGCCGGTGGATCCCGCGGGCCCGAAGGAATACTTCCGCAAGACGCGGCTGATGTACGACCTCGCGAAGCTCGCGTTCCAGACGGACTCGACGCGGCTGGTGTCGATCATGCTGGACAGCGTGAACACGCCGGCGGTGGAGCTCGACGGCTGCGACATCAAGGATGGCTATCACAACCTGTCGCACCACGGCAAGTCGCCGGCGAAGCTGGCGCAGCTCGAAGCGATCGACAAGGAGCATATGCGGATGCTCGACGAGCTGTTCGCGTCGATGAAGGGCGTGTCGGAGGACGGCGCGACGCTGTTCGACCGGACGATGGTGCTCTACGGCAGCAACATGGGGAACGCGAACACGCACGTGACGACGAACCTGCCGGTGCTGCTGGCGGGCGGCGGCTTCAAGCACGGCCAGCACCTGATGTTCGACCGCGAGCGCAACTACCCGCTGCCGAACCTGTTCGTCTCGATGCTGCAGCGCCTCGGCCTCGAGGTCGACCGCTTCGCGACGAGCACCGGGACGATGCGGGGTCTCGAGCCGGCCTGAGCGCCCTCCCTTAAAACAGCCAACCCTGTTTGTGGAGATCCTGCGTTAACCTCCGGGCCGGTGGCACAATAGAACGGCATGGATCTCGATGACTGCCTGCGGAGGGCCCAGGGTGGAAACCCGGACGCGTACGTCCGCTGGTGTCTCGGACGATAAGGAGGTCCCATGCGCGCGCTCGCCATCGCACTCCTCGGCGCCCTGCTCGCGCAGGAGCAGGTGGATCAGGCGACGAAGGGCTCGACGTTCACGATGCCCGCCGACCTGACCCTCCGCGCGCGCGTCACGGCGATCACGCCCTCCGAGCCGACGTCGATCACCTGGCGCTGGGGCGGCGAGGGCCTCGGCGGCGAGGTGCAGAAGGGCGAGTTCGGCCAGAATCTCGCCGTCGGCGTCTGGTCGCCCGCGGTGCCGGTCGCGTCCCTCGTGATAGGCAAGTTTCCCGGCAAGCTCTTCCTGACGGTGATGGCCGGCAGCGGCGGCCGGAAGGGCGAGGGCGGCTCGAAGAACGTCGAGATCGAATTCGAAGTCGCGCTGAAGGGGAAGTCGCTGAAGACCTTCAAGGAGGCCGGGCCCGACGGCGGCACGGTTGGCGTCATCATCCCCGGCTATCGCCTCGCGGGCGGCAAGACGCCCGAGGATGCCGCATTCCTAGAAGAGTTCGACGGCCTCCTCGATTATGCCCGTCGTCGGGCCGCGCGGCTCGAGGCGCTGCCGGCCGCGACGGGGCCGCGTCCGTCGAAATTCGGGATCGTCACCAACCTGGGAGGCTATGGCGCCGGTCACGGCTACGGCATCCGCTATACGAACCCCGCGGTCCTGGAGGCAGAGTTGCGCGGCCTCAAGGTGCTGGGCGTGAACGGGCTCGGCGAGAAGACCCACGCGAAGGACTTCAGGCACGTCGTCTACGCGCAGCTGGGCGGCTATCCCGTGCCGTCGGCGAAGAAGGGGCAATCGATCCCCGATGCGGGCTGCCCCTTCGCTCCGGGCGTCGCGGCCCGGCAGAAGGAGATGATCGACGCAGGTCTCGGCGCCGCGCTGAAGATGGACACCGACGAGGTCTGGTGGCGCACGGAGGACGAGATCGGCGCCGTCATCGACCGCGCCCCTGAGGGGAAAGGCCACTTCGCGGCGTGCCCGACCTGCACCGCGGCCTTTCGCTCGTGGCTGAAGGAGCTGGGCGTGGCGGACTGGGCCCACGCAAAGCCTGCGGACCTGTCGGCCAAGGGCGCGGAGCCGTCGCCCATGACGTATTACACCGCGATGTTCTCGACCTACGCCTCGGCGAAGCTCTTCACGCCGCTTCGCGACGCGATCGCGAAGGCGAACGAGGAGAAGCGGAAGAACCCGACCCTCAAGCAGCCCTATGTTTATTCCTTCGCGCTCCGCGGAAACACGTTCCTGATGGGCGGGCACAGCCTCGACTTCTTCGACTTCTACCGCCACGCGGACAACGCGATGGTGTACGAGACCTCGAACCGGGACGCGCGGGTCTGGGGCTGGGACAGCACCCTCTGCGACGTGGGCCGCGTGCTCACGGAGCGGATGCATACGGAGTTCGGCGTCTACGTCAAGCCGCACCGCGGGGCGCCGGTGCAGCGCGCGCTGGCCGCCGTGAGCCGCGGCGCGAAGATGATCTACTGGTACACCTACGGGCCGGATTACGTGAAGGGCGACAGCTTCGCGGAGAACGAGGCGGCGCTCGACCTGACGGCGAAGGCGGCGGGGCTGCTCGGTCGCGCCGAGGACCTGCTCTATGGCGCGACGCTGGCCGAGGCGCCGGGGGTCGCGGTGGTGAATCCGCGCTCGTCCGAGATCTGGAACAAGGCCGCAGCCGGGGGCTCGCCCGCCGCCTACGAGAACGCGAAGTGGATCAGCACCGCGCTGGCGCACGCGCACATCCCGGTCGACCCGATCGACGAAGGCATGCTCGCGGCGGACGACCTATCGCGCTACAGCGTCATCTATGTCAGCGGCACGAACCTGACGGTCGCGGCCGCGACGAAGCTCGAGGCGTGGGTGAAGGCCGGCGGCACGCTGTATACCAGCGGCGGCGGCCTGGCGCGCGACGAGACCAACCAGCCGCTCGCCGTTCTCGAGCCGGCGCTGGGCGTCGGCCGCGGGGCGGTCGAGCTCTGGGCGAAGGTGAAGCCTTATGGCGCCACGGCGCTGGAGAGCTGGGCCGATTCAACGTCGCCCGGGGCGGCGGTCGAGATCAGCGGACCGGGCGGCAAGTTCGTCCCGGTCGTCGGTCGCGAGGCGCTCCAGCCGGCGGCGGGGACGGAAGTCCTGGCGTCGTTTGCGGACAAATCGGCCGCCCTCACGAAGCACGCGCACGGGATGGGCCAGGTCTACGTCGCCGCGTTCTTCCCGGGCCTCGAATACAGCGCGGCGCTGCGGACGGAGGACTACGACATGTCCCGCGACTTCGACGCGGTGAAGCGCGGCTTGGTCACGATCGCGTTGGCGGGGGTGCGACCGGTCGTGGACGCTTCCCAGCCGCTGGTGGAAGGACTGCTCCTGCAGAACGGCGACAGGCGCGCAGTCACACTGATGAACTGGGCCTACAAGCACGCCGGGAAGAAATCGACGACGGTGGTCTATAAGGACCTTGCGGTCGAGATCCGTGCGGATGCCAGGAAGGTGACGTCGACGGCCACCGGCCGGGATCTGCCGGTCGAGCGCACGAAGGTCGGCATCAAGGTCGTCCTGCCGCTGCTCGAAGAGGGCGATGTGCTGCGGCTGGAATAAAAGGGACCGTCACTTTTGTTCTTCGGTGTTCAGCAGGCCTTCCACGTCGTCGAGCCAGATCTCGCCCTTTTTGCCGTCCTGGCTGAAGCTGCCCTTGCCGATGTTGAGGCCGAGGCCCTTGAAGGGGCCGTGCCAGGCGCCGTCGTTCGCGCCTCCCCAGTGCTCCCCTCCGGCGATCTGCCCGGGCTTCAGCACGACCTCCTGCCAGTCCGGCGACGGCGTCAGCTTGAGGTGCTTCTGATGGATCTGGTCGCTGGAGTCCGCCAGACGGACACCGATGCCCGTCAGGGTCGGCGCCTTGATCCAGAAGCGGATCTCCTTGAAGTTCCGGTTGGAGAGCTTCGTCAGGTCGCGCCAGCCGCCGACATAGGCCCCGCCGCCCGTGAAGTCGGCCACCAATTTTCCCGACCCCTTGCTGTCCCGGCCGACCGTTGAATCGACGGAATACGATCCAGTGGCGCCCGGGAACTCCCAGCCGCCGACCCAGGCCCAGCCGCTCGCGCCGCCTTCGAAGTCGTCGATCAGGACGCGCGGCGAATTGTTCGGCCGGTCCAGCGCCCAGCCGGGAGTCGCGTCCAGCGCCCGCGCCTTCGCCAGCTCCGCGAGCTCGGCGTCCGTCGGCGGCTTCGTCCGCGTCGTGCTGACGAGGACGGTCGACACCGAGAAGCCGCGCTGATCCGTCATGATGCGGACGCGCCGCGTGCCGGGCGCGCTGACCTTGGGAAGGGGCAGCTCCATCCACTCCCAGCGAGCGGGCTTCTTGATCTCGTCCTTGGGATGCGTCGGCTTGAGGCCCTTCACCGGCGGCCGCGTCTCGACGGCGGCGGAACCTCCCGGATCGGCGGGGGTCTTCTTCCTGGTCTTGGGATTGACGTCGACCAGCCCGGTGGCCTGCCAGTAGAACGTGAACGTCTCCGCGCAGCAGGCGCCGACCAGGATCCAGCAGTGATAGGGGGCGCCGGGCAGCGGATCATACTCCCACTCCGCCCAGTTGCGGTTGGCCAGGTTGGCGTCCGAGTCGGCGACCGACTCCAGGCGCTCCTCCTTGTAGGGCGCGAAGCTGCCGGCGAACGTGAAATCGGGCGTCAGGAAAAGGTACTCCTTCCCGGACTCGGCGCGACGGTCGATGCGCGCCTGCTGGCGGCGGACGACGCCCGTCGCCGCGTGCTTCGCCTTGAGCGTCTTATAGGCCTCGATCGACTTTTCGCGCGAGTCCATCGCCCGCCAGTCGTGTTCCGCCGCGTAATAGAGCTCGCGCGCGGCGGCCTCCTCGGGCGGAGCCTTCGGCGGCGTTGGCTTCAACGCCCAGTATTTCGCCGCGATGCCGTCCGCCCCCCTCGCCGTCGCGGCGTCGCCGTCGAGGAGGGCGAAGAGCGCGGGAATGAGCGGATCCTGCGACTGCGCCTTCAGGAGCGGCACAAACGCATCGGCGCGCACGTCGAGCCACTCGACGAAGACGGTCGGCTTCTTGGGCTCGAGGAAGATCTCGATGCGATCGGCGTCGCAGCTCAGCACGCGGCCCGCGATGCTCTGAAGATCGATCGATCGCGCGGCGGCCGCGGCGACGATGGTCGACTGGACCGCGCGGGACAGTTCGCGGAGATCGGCGACGTCCTTCGCCGCCTCGGCCTTGAGGTCCGGTTCCCGGATCGCGGCGGGATCCTTCTCGAGGTCGGCGGCGGCGCCGGCATAATCCCGGGCCGACGCCTTGAGCATCGCCTTCTCCCAGCGGGCGTCGTAGACCTTCGCCTCGGCGGAGCGGGATGCCGGTGGCGGGGGTGGAGGAGGAGGGGGCGGCGGCGGAGGCGGCGTCAGGGCTGCGGCCTTCTTCGCCGCCGTGGCCAGGTCTCGGATCTCGCTGGCGCGCTTCTCCATCGCGAGCTGTCCCGAGGTGCTCCGCGTCCGGATCTTGACGGCGTCGATGATCCTCAGGGCGTCGCCGAACTTCGCCTGCTTCAGCGGCTCGGCGATGTCGCGCTCCACCGCCTCGAGGCTCTGCTTCACGTACTCGGCGTCGCGGGCCTTGAGCCCCTCGACCTTGCGGCGCGCCTCGGCGCCGAAGTCGCCCCTATCCTCCCTGAGCGAAAGGTCGGAGTACTCGCGGATCTGGCCGTCGAGGTCGTCCGGATAGTCCTGGGCGAATCTGGCGGCCCGCCTGACCGCGATCATCTACCTAGCCCAACCTTCGCAGTTGATGCCGATTTCGGACTAAATTCGGGCGGATCGCAGAGATAACTCCTTCGTTGTGAGTGAAACATTTTCGTAAGGGGCTGTAGTGGAGACCTACCCTCTATTCAGGCGGGTAAGATTCTGGCATTCTGCAACTGAGAATGTTTCTGCGCAGCAATACGCGGATCAAGGACGGGAAGGAACACCGCTACTACACGGTGGTGGAAAGCCGGCGTCTGCAATCGGGGAAAGTAGCGCAGCGGCAGGTGTTGTATCTGGGCGAAATCAACGACAGCCAACAAGCAGCATGGCGCAAAACGCTGGAGGTGTTCGATGAGGGCCAAAACCGATATACACCGCTGAGTTTGTTTCCGGAAGACCGGCCGGTTCCCGCCGACGCCATCGACAGCGTGCAGGTAAAGCTCAGCGAGATGAAGCTGGAGCGGGCGCGGCCTTATGGCAACTGCTGGCTGGGATGCGAACTGTGGCGGCAGTTGCATCTGGATCGGTTCTGGTCGGGGAAGTTGCCGCGCGGACGGGAAGCCGTAGCCTGGCCGCAGGTGCTGGAGCTGCTGGTGGTGAATCGGCTGATCGATCCGGGCAGCGAGTTTCGGCTGCACCGGCAATGGTTCGATCAAAGCGCCATGGACGTTTTGCTGGGGCAGGACTTTGCGGTCGCGGAGAAAGACCGGCTGTACCGGTGTCTGGATCGGGTGCTGGAGCATAAGCAGGAGCTGTTCGTGCATTTGCAGCAGCGTTGGAAAGACCTGTTCGACGCCGAATTCGATCTGTTGCTGTACGACCTGACGAGCACCTACGTAGAAGGCGAAGCCGAACAAAATCCCAAAGCCAGATACGGCTACAGCCGCGACAAGCGGCCGGACTGCAAGCAGGTGGTAATCGCGCTGATCGTGACGCCGGCGGGACTTCCGTTGGCATACGAAGTCATGGCGGGCAACACGTCGGAGAAGACGACATTGCGCGGCTTTCTGGACCGCATCGAAAGCCTGTACGGCAAAGCGCGGCGGGTGTGGCTGATGGACCGTGGAATTCCGACCGAGGCTCTGCTGCGGGAGATGCGCACGTCGCGGCAGGAGACGTTTTATCTGGTGGGCACGTCGCG
>Ga0137409_10002261_pt1 | contig 20755 bp, 17 predicted proteins | sample CZODoug1_16funga_FD_122059 | JGI IMG/M metagenome (GOLD analysis project Ga0137409, IMG submission 122059) | Vadose zone soil fungal communities from Angelo Coast Range Reserve, California, USA - CZODoug1_16fungal (Hybrid Assembly) | ecosystem: Environmental > Terrestrial > Soil > Vadose zone... | reverse complement strand
CCGCAGCGCCTCCTCGGCGCGCTCGCGCTCGGTCACGTCGTTCACCGAGCCCGCCCAGCGCACCGGCTTGCCTTCGGCATCGCGCGAGCACATGCCGATCACGTGCAGCCAGCGGATTACACCGTAGGGCGCGATCCGGACCACGATGTCCATGCGCGGCGTCTCGCCGGCGAAATGCGCAGCCATCGCCGCTTCGTACTTCGGGCGATCCTCCGGATGGAACGGAATCCGGTCTACGATCTCAGCGCGCCTCGAAAACCTTGCATCAGGCTGGAAGCCGCCGATCTCGAAGTAGCGTGGAGAGGCATAAAACTCGTCGGAGGCGATCTTCCAGTCCTTCCGGACCCGGATCCAATTGATGATCAGCAAAAATGGCTTCGGCGTCCCGTCTTGCCCCGCGTAAGACACGGTAATATTCAGGGGCACGTAGGATTCCGCCAGATCATGCGTCAGCCCGACGATCCTGAGCTTGCACTGCGTCGAGTACCGCGCTTTGGATCTCGGACTGCCACGCGGTTTCCGTGGCGCGCGCTAAGTCGCTGGCACGCGATTTCGGCATCGGCGACCGAGTGCATTTTCTCGGGGGGCGCGACGACGTGCGGCCCTGGTACGGTGCCGCCGACGCATTCGTCCTGCCGACCCTCTACGATCCCTTTCCGAATGCGGCCCTGGAAGCGATGGCGTGCGGTTTACCCGTCATCGTTACCTTCCAGTGCGGCGCGGCCGAGCTGGTCAGTGAGGGCGCAAACGGCATGGTCTGCAACGCTCTCGACGAAGCGGCGCTCGCCGGCTGCCTGGGACGGCTGGACCCGGCGCACGCGCACGCCATGGGCCTGCGCGCGCGGGACACCGCTGCGCTATTCGGGCTCGACGCGATGGCGCAGAAACTGGTGGCGCTCTACCGGAATCTCCTCGCGGGGCGAGGGGCTATAATCCGGTGACAATTCTTCGAACGCCGATCCGGGAGACGACACCGGTCTGCCCATGAGCTCTTCTCAGCCCGTTTCCTCCCGGGAGCTGTACCTGCGCCTGATGGGCTACGTCCGTCCGTACTGGCGCGTATTCGCGTTGTCGATCGTCACCATGGCGCTCGCCGCGTCGACCGAGCCGGTGCTGCCCGCGCTCATGAAGCCCCTTCTGGACGTCACCCTCATAGCGCGCAAGCACACCGACACATATCTAGTCCCGCTCGCCATCGTCGGCATCTTCTTCGTCCGCGGGGCGCTCGGATTCCTGAGCTCGTACACGCTGGCGTGGGTTTCCAACAAGGTGGTGCTCGACCTTCGCAACGCCATGTTCGCGCGGATGCTCAGACTGCCGACGCGCTACTACGACGACAACAACTCTGCCGTGCTCGTCTCCAAGGTCACGCACGAGGTTTCCGGCGTTACGAGCGCAGCCACGGGCGTGCTCACCGTTCTGGTGCGCGACAGCCTGGCCGCCGCGGGACTGCTCGGGTGGCTGGTGTATCTCAACTGGCGGCTTACGCTCGTCACCCTGATCATCGCGCCCGGCGTCGCGGTCGTGGTGAAAACGTTCTCGAAGCGTATGCGCCGCATGAGCCGCGAAGGCCTGCGGGCGCAGGCCGAGTTCATGCATGTCGCGCAGGAAACGATCAATTGCCACCGTGAGGTGAAGATCTTCGGAGGGCAGGAGTACGAGGTCCGCCGGTTCGAACGCTCGAACCAGAAGCAGCGCGGCTACAACATGCGGCAGACCGTGGCCGCTTCCGGGACGACACCGATCGTGCAGATCTTCATGTCCATCGCGGTCGCGGTGATCATCAGCATGGCGCTGCAGCAGTCCGCCGCGAATGAATTGAGCGTGGGCGACTTCGTGTCGTTTCTCACCGCGCTGCTCTTGCTGCTGGCGCCGATCAAGCATCTCACTGAGGTGAGCGCGCCGCTGCAGCGGGGGCTCGCGTCCGCCGAGAGCGTGTTCGAGCTGCTCGACGAGCGCCCCGAGGAGAACACGGGCACGCGCGTCTTGCCGCACGCACGCGGGCGGGTACGATACGAGGGCGTATCGTTCGCCTACCCTGGCGCGGGACGAGAGGCTCTCGACGACGTAAGCGTCAGCATCGAGCCCGGCGAAACGATCGCGCTCGTCGGCCCATCCGGCGGCGGCAAGACCACGTTCGTGAATCTGCTGCCGCGCTTCTACGACGTGACGGGCGGCCGCATCCTGATCGACGAAATCGACACTCGGGAAATCACGCTCGAGAGCCTGCGCGCGAACGTCGCGCTGGTGTCGCAGGACGTCACCCTGTTCAACGACTCGGTGGCGGCGAACATCGCGTACGGCCGTGCCGGGGGCGCTTCGCGCGCCGAGCTCGAGGCCGCCGCACGCGCCGCGCACTCGCTCGATTTCATCCGCGAAATGCCGGAGGGTTTCGACACGCTGATCGGCGAAGACGGCGTGCGCCTCTCCGGCGGCCAGCGCCAGCGCCTGGCGATCGCGCGCGCCCTGCTCAAGGACGCCCCCATCCTGCTTCTCGACGAGGCGACCTCCGCGCTCGACAGCGAGTCGGAGCGGCACGTGCAGGCGGCGCTCGAGGAGCTGATGCGCGGGCGCACGACAATCGTCATCGCGCATCGCCTCTCGACCATCGAGCACGCCACCCGCATCGTCGTGCTGCAGCGAGGCCGCATCGCCGAGATGGGCAACCACGCCGAGCTGCTCGCGAAAAACGGCGTCTACGCGAAGCTGTACCGCATTCAATACGCCCTGGAGCACGAGGACGCCTGAGGCAGGACGACCTTGAGGATTGTCCATACCGAATCGTCGTGCGGCTGGGGAGGGCAGGAGCTGCGGATCATTGTCGAGTCGGAGGGCATGCTCGCACGGGGGCACGAGGTGTGCATCGTCGCCCCGCCCGAGTCGCGCATCTTCGCCGAGTCGCGCCGCCGCGGGGTCCCCTCGCGCAGCGCCCCGATCGCCCGCAAGAGCCTGCGCGGATTGTGGGCGCTACGCCGCGTGCTCTCCGAGCGCTGGGCCGATGTCGTCAACAGCCACAGTTCGACCGACAGCTGGCTGGCCGCGCTGGCGCTCGCCACTCTGTCCGCGTCGCCGGTGCTGGTGCGCACCCGGCACGTTTCGACGCCCATTCCCGGTCACGCTCTGAACCGCTGGTTGTACCGCGGCGCGGCGGCGCACATCGTCACCACCGGCGAGCGCCTGCGCGAGCAGGTGATGCGGGAGACCGGGCTGGCCGCGGCACGGGTCACCTCGGTGCCCACCGGCATCGATCTGGAGCACTTCGCGCCCGGCGACCGGGCGCAGGCCCGTGCCAACCTGGGGTTGCCGGCGGACGCCTTCGTCGTCGGCATCGTCGCCACGCTGCGCAGCTGGAAGGGCCATCGCTACCTGGTCGACGCGCTCGCCGGCGTTCCCGAGACGCTGCTGGTCATGGTCGGCGACGGTCCCGGCGCGGCCAACCTGCGCGCGCAGGTGAAGGCGCTCGGCATGGAGCCGCGGGTGCGTATGCCGGGCAACCAGGACGATGTCGTTCCCTGGCTGCAGTCGTTCGACGTGTTCGCGCTGCCTTCGTACGCCAACGAGGGAGTGCCCCAGGCGATCATGCAGGCGATGGCCTGCCGCGTCCCCGTTGTCACCACACCCGTCGGCTCGATCGGCGAGATCGTGAGCGATGGACGGACCGGGTTCTTCGTCCGGCCGCAGGACGTCGAATCGCTGCGCGCGGCACTGCTCCGCATGCGCGCCGAGCCCGCGCTGCGCGAGCGGCTGGCGCAGGCCGGATACGAGCAGGCGCGGTCGCGGTTCGGGTCGAGGATCATGCTCGACGCCATGGAGCGCATCTTCCGCGCGGCCGCGGGGCCATGAACCTCCCCTTCGCCGACGACATCCTGCATTGCTACGTCGCGTCGCGTGCGCGCGCGCGGCCCGTGGCGCCGGTGTCGGGGTGGCGGCTCGCCGGGACCCGGCGCGTACTGCTCGTGCTCACCACCGGCTTGGGCGACGCGGTGCTCTCCACGCCCGTGTTCCCGGCGCTGCGCAAGGCCCTTCCGGACGCCGACATCCGGCTGCTGTGCCGAGCTCCGTGGGTTCCGCTCTTCACTTCGGACCCGGACCTGAACGGGGTGATCCGATACCCTGGAAAGTACCGGCGCTTCTTTTCCCTGATCGGGGAGATCAGGCGCTTCCGGCCGGACATCACGATCGTCCTCCACGGAAACGATCCGGACATTCTGCCGCTCGCGTTTCTCGCGGGCAGCCGCTTCATCGTGCGCATCCCCACCGAAGGCACGCGCTACGGCTTCCTGCTATCCAACCGGGACCGGCCTGAGGACCGCACGCCGGTCCCGGGCCGGCACTATATCGACAACCGCCTGCGCATCCTCGACACGATCGGCGTCGCTCACCTTGAGGCCTACCCGCGGGTCGTTCTCCCTCCGGCGGTGCGCGAGGGCTTGGCCGGGCGACTGCGCGCCCGCCTGGGAGGTGGGGGATACTGGGTGATGCATGCCCGCGCCGCCGACTCCTACAAGAACTGGCCCGTGGAGAAGACGCGGGCCCTGCTCGAATACGCGAGAGGCGCGCATCCGTCCTTCGCGGTGCTGCTGACGGGAAGCGGGGCCGACCGCGATGCCCTGCTCGACTTCGCGGCGAGGCTCGAAGGCGTGCACGTCGTCGCCGGAGAATTCAACATCGCGGAAACCGCCGCGTGTCTCATGGAAGCGACGTGCGTCGTCGCGCCGGACACGGGCGTGCTGCATCTTGCAGCGGCGCTGGGTGCGCCGGTGGTCGGCCTGTACGCGTCGACCTCGGCCGCGCTCGTCGGGCCGCGCTCGCGGGAGAGACCGCCGGTGATAATACAGAAGGGCTGCGATTGCGCGCCCTCGCGCGTCAAGCAGTGCCCCTACGTTCCGCGCAATTGCATGGACCGAATCGACGTGGAAGAAGTGCGCGCCGCGCTCGATTCGGTACTGACCCGATGAAACGCACTGTCGCGCACCTGCTTCCGGAATACAATCCGTTCCCGCCGATCTACCCGGCCGGTACCGAATTGCGGGTGGAAATGGTGTCACGGCGCCAGGTCCGCTATCGGCCGGTCGTCGTCTGCGGATGGTTCGAGGGCCAGGCGGAAGCAGAGAACCTGTCGCCGATGGAGATTCGCCGCATCCGGATCGGGCGTGCATACCGGAGGTTGTTTCAGAAAATCACGCGCCTCGATCCGCTTCCGTATGTCGAGCGCATGTGGCGGATCATGCAAGAGGAGCGGGCGGCGATCGCGCACGTCCACAACGAGCCCAAGCTACTCGCGGGGCTGGCTCCGCAGCTCGCGCAGTCGCCGCTGCCGGTCGTCGTCCACGTCGCGAACGAGAAGCCGCTGCCGCAATCCGCGATTCACCGGGTCGCGCGCTGGGTCGCGTGCAGCCGCTATATTCAGGAGTGGCTTGAGCGTGACAACGCGATTCCCGGCGATCGGATCCAGGTGATCTACACCGGAGTCGACGCCACGGCGCGGCGCGCACATTGGCAGGTACCGGGCCCCGGACGCGCCGGCCTGCGTCAACGCTTCGGCGTGGTGGATCCGGAGGCCACGGTGCTGCTGTTTGCGGGGCGTCTGGTAAAGGAAAAGGGCGTACAGGAGCTCCTCGATGCGTACGAGATATTGCGGCAGCGCACATCCCGCCCGACCATGTTGCTGGTTGCGGGAAACGTGCGCGACAGCGACGACCCGCGCAACGAGAAAGCGGTATACGGAAAGGCGGTCACGAAACGGATGGCCTCCATGGAATGCGTACGCTGGGTTGGAAGCCTGCGGCCCGACCAGATGCACGACTTCCTGCTCGCCGGAGACGTATTCGTCATGCCTTCGCTCTGGAACGACCCCTTTCCGACCGTGATGCTCGAAGCCGCGGCGGCGGGTCTGCCGATCGTCGCTGCGGCCCGCGGCGGCATCACCGAGTTCCTGAACGGCTGCCCGGATTTTTCCTTCGTCGCCGATCCCGCCAATCCGGACGCGATCGCCACGGAGATCCTGCGCTATGTCGAGTCTCCGAGCGCGCGCGAAGGCGCAGGCCGCTGGTTGCGGCAACGCGTCGATCGCGAGTTCGGTTGGGACAGGGTATGCGCGCAGTTCGAGGATCTGTACGACACGCTGCTCCAGCAGCCGGGTGTTCGCCCCGTTTCGTGAAGGTCTGCTTCTACAACGTCACCGCGAGCTTCATCCCGGGAGGGCTCGAGACCTATTGCTGGGAGGCCGGCCGGGCGCTCGCGCGACGCGGCCACGAGGTGACTATCCTTTCGGGAGATCGCGGCAAGGCCTGGCACGACGAAGTACAGCTGGTGCAATTCCCGTTTCGAGTCGAGCAGGATTGGCCCGACTTCGGTACGCGCTTTCGGCGCCTGATGGAGCGCCTGTCGTTCGCCCGGCACTCACTCGGATATCTGGTCCGTTCCGGCTACGACGCTGTTATCGTAAACAAGCCGTTCGATCTGCCGATCCTGTGGCAGGCGCGCCGGCGTGGATTGAGCGCGCAGACCTTGTTCCGATCCGGGGGCACCGATTTCTTTGTCGGCGACCGGATGTTTGCCGGCGCCGTGCGACACTGGGTATCGGCGAGCCGGTACAACGCGCGGCAGGTGGAAGAGCGCTACGGACGCACGGTGAAGGTGATTCACAACGGCGTCGACACCGAGGTCTTTACCCCGCGCGGTCGTGATCCCGAGCTGCGCCGCTCGCTCGGCGCGGGACCGGATGATCTGCTGATGGTCAGCGTGTCGAGATTGATCGGATGGAAGGGCACGCGCATCGTATTGGAGGCGCTCGCCGGAATGTCCGAGCGCGTGCGCTACGCGGTGATCGGCGAAGGACCGGAGGAGCAGAACCTGCGCGCGCAGGCCGAGCGGGCCGGCATTTCGCAAAGGGTGCGGTTTCTCGGCCGCATCCGGCACGCGGACCTGCCCCCGATCCTGTCGCAGTGCGACCTCTTCGTTCAGCCCTCGATCGGCGAGGAAGCATTCGGCATCAGCGTCGTCGAGGCGATGGCTTGCGGGTTGCCGGTGCTTGCGTCCGACAACGGCGGGCTGCCCGAGATCATCGTCGAAGGCGAGACGGGACGCCTGCTTCCGCCGGGATCGGTTCCGGCATGGCGCGCCGCGATCGAGGAAGCGGCGGCGGCGCCCGATCGCCTGCGCGCGCTCGGCGACAAGGCGCGTGCGCGCGCGGGCGCGGAATTCACCTGGGCGGCGAACGCCGCGAAGCTCGAATCGCTTTTCCTGGGAGGCGCCTGATGTGCGGCATCACGGGCGCCGTGCTCGCCGGAAGCGGGGAAGTGCGTATCGCAGAGGCGGTCGCCTGCCTCGAGCACCGCGGTCCGGATCAAAGCGCGGTCTGGAGCGAGGGCGAGGCGCGGCTCGGGTTCCGGCGGCTCGCGATCATCGACCTGTCGGAAGCCGGGCACCAGCCGATGGCCTCGCCCGACGGGCGCTACGTCGTCGTTTTCAACGGCGAGATCTACAACTTCCAGGAGTTGCGCAACGGGCTGGAGGCGAAGGGCGAGCGCTTCCGCGGACACTCGGACACCGAGGTTCTGCTGCGTCTGTTCGTCCGCGAAGGCCTCGAGCGCTGCCTCACGAGCCTGCGCGGCATGTTCGCGTTCGCGGTGTGGGACCGCCAGGAGAAGCGGCTCTCGCTGGCGCGCGACCGCCTGGGCGTAAAGCCCCTCGTCTATGCGGAGACGCGAACGGGATTTCTCTTCGGTTCCGAGATCCAGTCGCTGTTCGCGCTCGATCCGCTCCTATCGCGCGAGCCCGACTTCGAGGGCCTCGACCAGTACCTGACGCTGCAATACGTCCCGGCGCCGCGCTCGGGTTTCGCCGCCATCCGCAAGCTGCCTCCGGCGCACGCGATGATCGTGCGCGCGGGCCGCGTCGAGCGCGTGTTCCGCTACTGGGACCTGGACCTCGAGAAAAGGAGCAACCTCGGCTTCGCGGAAGCGTGCGAAGCGCTGCGCGATCAGGTACTCGAAGCGACGCGGCTGCGGCTGGTGAGCGACGTGCCGCTCGGGGCCTTCCTCTCCGGGGGTATCGATTCGTCGATCACGGTGGCGGCGATGGCGCGGCTGGGTGCGTCCCCCCTGCGCACCTTCTCGATAGGGTTCGAGGATGAGCGCTTCAACGAGCTGCCTCACGCGAAGGAGATCGCCACGCACCTCGGCACCGAGCACCACGAAATGATGGTGAAGGCGGACGCAGTGGACATCATGCCGAAGATGATCGACCACTTGGGCGAGCCGCTCGCCGACAACTCGGTGATGCCGACCTACTACGTGTCCCAATTCGCGCGAACCGGCGTCACCGTTGCGCTCACGGGCGACGGGGGCGATGAGGTGTTCGCGGGGTATCGGCGCTTCTACCAGATCCGCAGGATGGAGTGGCTTGCGCGTCGCGGACTGATTCCGCTATGGCGCGGACTGCGCCGTATCGCGGTCGCAGTCGAGAACAGCACACACCCGGGGCGCCCTCCGCGCCGGTTTCCCGCGACGCGCGCCGACGAAATGCTCGGCCTCAAGGGCGCCACGCGCTATCAGCATCTGCTTGCGTTCTTTTCCGACGCCGAGAAGGAGGGCTTGGTCACGCCCTATTTCCGCGAGCGCGCGGGTCGACCCTCGGCGGCCGACTACTTCGCCGCGCATTTCGACCGGCCCGGCGACGACGTGCTCAATCGCTATCTCTACCTCGACCTCACGACGTATCTGCCCGAGGACATCCTGTTCAAGGTCGACATCACGAGCATGGCGAGCTCGCTGGAGTGCCGGTCGCCCTTTCTCGATCACAAGCTGGTCGAATTTGCGGCGACCCTGCCCGGGAGCTACAAGCTATCCGCGACCGGGCGGCACAAGCATATCCTGAAGGAGGCGTTCGCCGACTGGCTTCCCGCCGGCTTCATGGACCGGCCGAAGAAGGGCTTCTCGGTGCCGCTGACGCGTTGGCTGAAGGAGGACCTTGCCGACATGATGCGCGACACGCTGGTGTCGAGAAAGACGCTGTCGCGCTGGTTTCGTCAGGACGTGATCGAACGCTACGTCGACGAACACGTGTCGGGACGCCGTTCGCACAGCACGCGGCTGTGGCCGCTGCTCGTTCTCGCGGTGTGGGCAGACCGCTTTCAGATTCCGCTTTGAACGCGCGATGAAACACAGCTTGTTGCAGTTCCTGTGCTGTCCTCGCTGCCGCAGCTCTCTGGAGCCGCTTGCACAGGAAAGCAAGCGGGTAGAAATTCTCGAAGGCGAGCTCGCCTGCACCGCCTGCCGCGCGCGATACCCGGTGGTCAGAGGTATTCCGCGCTTCGTCGGCAGCCAGAACTACGCGCGCAGCTTCGGGTTGCAATGGAACCGATTCAAGCGTACGCAGCTCGATAAGTTCTCCGGATTCGATTTCTCACGTCGGCGTTTTTTTCAAACCACGGGCTGGCCGGAGGACCTGAGCTGCCAGCTGGTGCTGGACGCGGGATGCGGCTCCGGGCGATTCACCGATGTGGCCTTGCGTTCGGGCGCCGAAGTGATCGCCGTCGATCTCTCGTATGCGGTGGAGGCGAACGCCGAGAACAACGGCTGCGAACGCCTGCACATCATTCAGGCGGATCTCGTCAGGCTGCCTTTGCGGAACGAAATCTTCGACCGCGCATACTGCCTTGGCGTACTCCAGCACACTCCGGATCCGGGTGCGTCCTTTGCCGCTCTCGTTCCCCTGCTGAAGGCGGGCGCCGACTTGGCGATCGACGTCTACGCCGCGGATTCCTCGCGTAGCCTCAACTTCGAAGAGAGGGTTTCCGAATACTTGCGCCGCCACACGGTGCGTATTCCCCCGGAAAAGCTCATGCGATGGATAGTGCGCTGGGTGCCTCTACTGTTGCCGATCAAGCGCTTCCTCAGGCACTGCCTGCCGCTGGGCCGCAAGGTCAACATGATCATCCCGATCAAATACGGTTGGAACCGCGACGTGAAAATGCCGTACCGGCAGATCTTGGAATGGTCCATCCTCGAAACCTTCGACAACTACGCTTCCAGCATCACCCAGCCGCAGACGCTTGAGGACGTCGAGAGCTGGTTCGCGCGGGCCGGGCTGGCCGGCGTCAGGGTGAAGCTCGGTCCCAACGGCATCAACGGCAGGGGAATCAAGGCGCTTTGAAGCGTCGGCCGCCGGCACTCCCTCATCCCGAATAGGATCCCCTCCCGTAGCGTCTCGCGAGCCTATCGATTTCGGAGACATCGCCCGGATGGTTCGCGATCCAGTGATCGAGCGCCGCGCGCTGACTGGCAAGCGTGGCGTCCAGGCTGCGCGTCGAGCCGCTGTCCTAGGTCGGGACAGGCGTCCCGCACCGCCGCGCCCTTACACCTGATCGAGAACGAGCGCACGGAGCCGCGATCGGAAGTGGTTCGATTCCCGGAACCAGCGCATCTTGGGCCGAGCAGAAGATAAACGATCAGTACGACCGGCAGAAAGCCAAGGAGAAACTCGTAGGGATTGAACAGCATCTTTTCTGTGTCTATTTTAGTATAGCGGGAGTCCGCCGCGAAGCGGACAAGAAGCGGAGAGGCAATGAAAATACTGGTTACCGGAGGCGCCGGATTCATCGGCTCGCATCTTTGCGAGAAGCTCGTCAACGCGGAACACGTTGTCTTGTGTGTCGACAACTACTTCACCGGCAGCAAGGACAACATCGTTCACTTGCTGCGCAATCCCCTGTTCGAAGCGATGCGTCACGACGTCACATTTCCGCTTTACGTCGAAGTCGACCGCATCTTCAACCTCGCGTGTCCGGCCTCCCCGATTCACTATCAGTTCGATCCGGTGCAGACCACCAAGACGAGCGTGCATGGCGCGATCAACATGCTGGGTCTGGCGAAGCGGGTGAAGGCACGGATACTGCAAGCATCGACCAGCGAAGTGTATGGCGATCCCGAGGTGCATCCGCAGCCCGAAGCATACTGGGGGCGCGTCAACCCCATCGGTCCCCGCGCCTGCTACGACGAGGGCAAACGCTGTGCTGAGACGCTTTTCTTCGATTACCACCGGCAGCATCGCCTGGAGATCAAGGTCGCGCGCATCTTCAATACCTACGGTCCGCGGATGCTGCCCGATGACGGGCGGGTGGTGAGCAACTTCGTCGTACAGGCCCTGCGCGGCCAGGACATCACCATCTACGGCGAGGGCACCCAGACCCGCTCTTTTTGCTACATCGACGATCTGGTGGACGGTTTGCTCAAGCTGATGGACTCGCCCGCCGAAATCACCGGACCTGTGAACCTGGGCAATCCCGTCGAATTCACCATGCGCGAGCTGGCAGAAATCATCCTGAAGCTGACGGCAAGCCGGTCGAAGCTCGTGTTCCTGCCGTTGCCGCAGGACGATCCGCGTCAGCGTCAGCCGGATATTTCACTCGCGCGCTCCTCGCTCGGGTGGGCGCCGTCGGTGCCGCTGGAAGAAGGGCTCAAGCATACGATCGCTTATTTCAGATCCGTGCTTTGAAGCGCTTCGTGCCCCGGTTGACCGAGCTCCAGGTCCACGCTTGCGTTCCCGCGCGGGCTATGCGAGATTGACAAAAAAACCGCCGGGAGGCGGAGGGCGGCGCCGACATGAGGCCGGCCCCACAATCGAAGTCAGCTTGCTTTGCCCGGATCGGGCCAGGGGACAGCCGTGCAGAATCAAAGCTCGGATTTCAAAACCGGCTACGTTCGGCTCATTTCTCTCCTGAGACGGAAAAATCGCACCCTTAGCATTTATTCGAAGTTGCAGGGTTACTTCTATCCCAATTTCCGCATGCTCCCGCGTCAAGGCTACTTCGAAGCCGCCATGGAGCGAGTTGCGCGGCGCGGCCCCGTCGTGTCGATCGATGAATATCGAAACGAGCTGGTCGATGATCGGCTGCTAAGAGAAGGCTTTCGGAAAGCTACAGAAGCTCGTCTGATCCGCGGCGAGTTTGACGAGTATGTGGGGATGCGCAGGATCGGCAATCTTGTGACGTACTACGGGTTGATTCGCGAGTTGAAGCCTTCGCTTGTCGTCGAGACCGGAACGTTCTCCGGCGAGTCGGCGAGCATGATCTTGGCGGCGTTGAACAGAAACAACCATGGCAAACTGATCTCCATCAATCTTCCCGCCGTTGCCGGTGAGCTGACGATGGATGCCACGGTGAAGGTTTCCGAGGTCGGATGCATGATTCCCGAGAGATATCGGGACCGATGGGAGTATGTCTGCGGGGATGCAAAAGAGTTCCTGCCGGAGATTTTGGCCAACAATAGAGTCGACATATTCATCCACGACTCGTTGCATACCCGGACGCACATGCTCTATGAGCTAAATGTTGCTCGCGCCCTTCTCCCGGAAGGCGGGGTGATCATCTCGGACGACGTGCTTTGGAACAAGGCGTTTGTTTGCTTTCTGGAGTCGCATAACCTGCAGGGGATTGCCTGCGAGTCCAATCCGAACCTCGCGATCACCGTCAACAGTTTCGATGAGTATGAAAAACGTATCGGCCTGGGGATCGTGAGGCTCCAGAACGGAGGTATCAGTCGTGTGGAGCGCGCCGCCGACTCCTAACGGACGTCTCCCTGTAAAAATGTATGAGCACGTCCTGAAAGTCTCCCGGCTTTCTGAAGCTCGCTTTCAAGTTGTAGTCATATCCGTTCATCTCGAATTGTTTCAGGAAATCCGCCAATCTTGATGGATCGTTGTTGATCCGATGGTGATATTCGATGATGTACTGTTCGGCTTTTCGAAGGGTCGACGATTCAATCAATTCGTTCACGATATTCAATTCAGATCCTTCAACATCAATTTTGATCAGGTCTATTTTCTGCTGGGCCTGAATGTATTTCGAAAGCCTGCCGGCTTGCGTTTTCAGTTCCACATTGCCGCCGCGGTCGCTGCGTGTGGAGCCGACTAACGTTCCGGGGTCCGAAGAGACAAAAAAGGAGATCTCGCCTTCGCGGTCGGTCGCTGCTATTTCGTGCAACTCGACATCGCGGAGCCCGTTCGCAGCCACGTTTTGTTTCAACAGGCGGAAAGTATTCGGGTTGGGTTCGAAGGCTACGATTGTTGCGTCTGGAAAAAGATATTTGAAGTAAAGAACCGACATCCCGATGTTCGCGCCACAATCGAGGATGACCGGCTTGGTGCTCGAGGTCTCAAAGAAGTATTCGCCCGATAGGAAAACTTCCCTAAAGAGAAAGTCGAGCGCGGAATAGCTGAAACCCGATACCTCATAACCCAGGAGGTCCACCTCGCACTCTTCCCCTTTTGCGCGGGCAAGGCGCCGCTTTATCCTCAGTTTCAGGAGATCGAGGAAAATCGCGAACCGCTCCCGGCGAGTCTTCCCCATTTTCTTTGCGAGGTGAGCGTCGTTGATGTATTTGCGCATCCGATTGCCTTCGATGAGTTGGATTCCGATATATAGCGCCGCTGCACGAATCGAACTTTAGCAGGGGAAGCCCTTGGGCGATAATAGGCGCATGGCCCAGCAGCCCGCGTCACCGGAGAGCGTTTCGTCGAACAATGCACGCAGCAGCGCTGCTAGCCGGACTTCCCCCCCGTTGTTGTCGGTCGTAATCCCGGTCTTCAACGGAACCCCCTACCTGCCGCAGCTCCTCGCCAGCCTTTTGGCGCAGGAACAGGTCCCCGACGAAGTGATCTTCGTGGATGACGGCTCCACGGACGGCTCGTCCGAAATGATTGCTCGACTCGGCGCCGGGCTGCCCGGGCTGCGTGTGATCAGGCAGGAAAACCAGGGGCAGGCGGTCGCGCGCAACGTGGGAAGGCTGCAGGCCACCGGCCGCTACCTGGGCTTCCTGGATGCCGACGACGTGGTTGATGCGGGCATGTACGCGACTCTCGTCGCCATGGCTGAAAGTGAACAGCTCGACATCGCCATGTGTAACGCCTGGAATTTCCACGAGGGCCGGAAGCCCGACGCGCTGGTGTATCGCGACGTTCCGGACACGGGCGTGATAACCGGTGAAGAGTGGCTACAGCGGCGCTTGCTTTCCGAGTACCTGCCGCACTATTGCTGGATGCACGTGTACCGCCGTTCGTTCGTCGAGCGGATTGGTGTCGTGTTTCCTCCCGCCGATCCCCACGAAGACGTAGTCTGGGTCACGGAAACTCTCCTCGCGGCCCGGCGCTTTCATTTCGTCCCGCGGCCGCTTCACTGGTATCGCAAGAAGGAGAAGTATGCGGCTCCTCCTCCGGTATTCGTACCTGGAGGAGCTTTTCGGCGACACAAAACGGTCGAGGCTTCGCTATACAACGCCCGTGCGCTGTCCGAGATCGCCGAGAAGGAAACATTGCAGGCGCTCACCCGGAAGTTGTTGCGCAGGGAGTTCGTCGGCGGCGGCTGCAACGTCGTCAAGCAGATTCGCAGATTGCCGAATCCCGAGCAGCAACTCCACTATCTACGGAAAATCCGTCGAGAACGATTCTTCAGCATTCTGTGGCGGAACGCGGCTGGCCTGTCTCAGCACTGGCGGGTGCTTCGTTATCAGCTGCTCGGCTACCTGTTGGCGATGGCGGCGTACTTCAGTCTGGTATGCTGGCGAATCCGGCAACGCGCCTGACCGGGCGCCCAGTTCCGAACTGATGTGAGGCTTCTCTACGTATTCCCCGAGCCGCTCCCGCTCGAGCGCGCGCGGGGCGTCCAGACCGTGCACACAGTCGCGGCACTCGCGGCGCAAGGCCTCGACGTCACGCTTGCGCACGTGCCTTCGTCCAGCGATCCCTTTGCCGCCTACTCCGTCGTCAAGCCGGACAACGTGCACCTGCTGCCGGTATCGCGCAGCCTGCCGTGGCCGCTCGAGCGCGTGCATTCCAACAGATTCTTCGCCTCGCGCCTGAAGAAGCGCATGGATCGAGGCGAGATCGGAGCCGTGATGGCCCGACATCTGAAGATAGCGGTTTTTCTGCTCGATCACGTCCCTGGCCTGAGGCTCGTCTACGAGGCGCACGAGGTCTTCGCGGACACGGCGTCGGCGGAGTCGCGCGAGGATACCGGGCGCCGCGAGCGTGCCGTCGTCACCAGGGCGGCGGCCCTGGTCGCGAACTCGAACGCGACCGCGGCGCGCTTGCGCGCCCTCTACGGGATCGCCGCGCCGATCGAGGCTATTCCCAACGGGGTGGACTACCCGGAATCCATCCCGCCGAAGGATTGGGCGCGTGCGTCGGAGCGCATCGTCTACGCGGGGAGCTTCTTCAGCTGGAAGGGCGTGGACGATCTCGTCGGCGCGGCGCGCGCTCTTTCAGGCTTTCGTATCCGGCTGGTCGGGGGCAGCGAAGCCCGCATCGCCGAGCTGCGCGCGCGCGCGGGCGGCGTCGGCGCGGCCCTCGATTTCACCGGGCACGTTCCCCACGGCAGCGTGGCTGCGGAGCTGGCACGGGCCTGCATCGCGGTGCTCCCCAATCGCGCCGATCCGGACAGCGCGTTCACCTCGCCGATCAAGCTATTCGAGTACATGGCGGCAGGCTGCGCCCTGGTGGTGAGCGATCTTCCCTCCCTGCGCGAGGTGCTCGCGCAGGACGACGCGGTCTGGACCACCCCGGGTGACGCGGCAGGGCTTGCGACGGCCATCCGCGCGCTGGCCGAAGATCCGGAGCGTGCCCGGGCTCTAGGCGCGCGCGTCCGGGAGAAAGCGCGCCGCTACACGTGGGCGGCGCGCGGCGAGCGGCTCGCTCGCATCGTGAAGCCGCTCATCGAACGGCGCTAGACGGATCGTGACTGCACCCCACCCGCGAATCCTGGTGATCCGCCGCGACAACATCGGCGATCTGGTGTGCACCACGCCGCTCGTCTTCTCGCTGCGCGAGCGCTACCCCGATGCGCACATCGCCGCGCTGGTGAACACGTACAACGAAGCCGTGCTCGCGGGCAATCCGGCGCTGGATGCCGTTTACGCGTACGAGAAGGGTAAGCATCGCGGTCAGTCGCGCTCGCTGGTCGCGGTATACGCCGCACGCCTCAGGTTTCTGGCTCGCCTGCGCAGGCAGCGGTTCGACTACGCGATCCTCGCTACACCGGGCTTCGCGCCGCGGTCGTTGCGCCTGGCACGTCTGATCGCCGCGCGACACGTGCTCGGCTACACCGACCACGGCCGGAAGCACGCGCGGCTGGACATCGCCCTGCCCTACGACGCGGCCAATGGAGCGCACGAGGTGGAGCAGGTGTTCGGGCTACTGAAGGCCCTCGGCGTCAGCGGCCCGCCGCCGGCGTCGCGCGTGTTCGCGCAGGCCGAAGAGCGGCGCAGCGTCGAGCAGGAACTGGCGCGGATGGGCGGCGACGCACCGCTCGTCGGCGTGCACATCAGCGCGCGCAAGAAGAGCCAGCAGTGGTCCGCCGAGAATTTCGCCGCGCTGATCCGCGCCATCGCCGCGCGGCGCAAGGCGCGCTTCCTGCTCCTCTGGGCGCCGGGCGACCCGGACAACCCGAAGCACCCGGGCGACGACGACAAGGCTCGCGCGGTTGCGCAACGCTGCGAGGGGCTTCCCGTGCTGGCCTGCCCGACGACGACGCTCGCGAGGTTGATCGCCGCGCTGTCACTGTGCGACTTCGTGGTCTGCGCCGATGGCGGAGCGATGCATCTCGCGGCGGGGCTGGGCAGGCGCATCCTGTGCTTCTTCGGCGATTCGGGGCCGGAGCGCTGGCGGCCCTGGAAGGTGCCGCACGTGCTGCTGCAGCCCGCGAGCCGCGATCTCGCGGATCTGAGCGTCACAGAGGCGCTGTCCGGTTTCGAGCGCCTCGAGACCTTCCCGGCCCCGGCGCCCTAAGAGGCAGTTGGCGGGCGCCTGTATTCGGGCACTCTCCTCGAGAGCTCGCGCCTGACCTCGTTGTCCTCTGGAGAGCGCGGCTGCGTGAGCCAGGCTTCGAGCTCGGCGAGCCAGGCTTCCCCGGGCGCCTCGCCCGCCTGGGCGATGCGCAGGCGAGGATGCGGGGTGGGCAGCGTCGTCTCGCCGTCCGACAGCAACTCCTCGAAGAGCTTCTCGCCCGGGCGCAGCCCCGAGAACTCGATCCTGATGTCTTCCTCGGGCAGGCCAGAGAGGCGGATCATGTCGCGCGCCAGGTCGACGATGCGCACCGGCTCTCCCATGTCGAGCACGAAGATCTCGTCCCCGGATCCCATCAGCCCCGCCTGCAGGACGAGCTGCGCAGCCTCAGGCAGCGACATGAAGTAGCGTCTGACCTCGGGATGGGTCACCGTGAGCGGGCCGCCGCGTGCGATCTGCTCGCGGAATTTCGGGATCACGCTGCCCGTGCTGCCGAGCACGTTGCCGAAGCGCACGGCGACGAAGCGCGTACCGTCCGCGCGCTGCAGCGCCTGGCATACCCGCTCCGACAGACGCTTGGTCGCGCCCATTACGCTGGTCGGATTCACCGCCTTGTCGGTCGACACCAGCACGAATTTCTCGGCGCCGTGTTCGCGCGCCGCGCGCGCCAGGCGCAGCGTCCCGAGGACGTTGTTCTGCGTCGCCTCCCACGCGTTGTCGGTTTCCATGAGCGGCACGTGCTTGTACGCGGCGGCGTGGAACACCACGGTCGGCCTGAACCGGGAGAGCACCGCGTTCAGGCGGTCGGGATTGCGCACATCACCGATCACCGCGGCGATCGCCGCACCGGTCGCGGCGAACTCCTGCTCGATGTTGTAGAGCGCGAACTCGTTGAGCTCGAACAGGACCAGGCGCGCGGGCTCCAAGCGCGCGATCTGACGCGCGAGTTCGGACCCGATCGAGCCGCCCGCACCGGTCACCATGACGACCCTTCCCTTGAGCAGCCGGGACAGGCCGGTGTCGTTGAGGACCACCTGCTCGCGGCCCAGCAAGTCCTCGAGCTCGATGCGCCGGATCTGGGAGACGGTGACTTTCCCCGACAGCAGATCGTGGTACGAGGGCACCGTGAGCACGGTGAGCCCCGCGTCGCCTGCGCGCTCTGCGGCGCGCCGGCGCACACCCGCCGACGCCGCGGGCAGCGACACGATGGCGTGGAGGCAATCCAGCTTCTGGGCCCAGCGGGCGACTTCGCCTACCCCGCCGAGGACCCGCACGCCGAGTACGACTTGCCCGTGCCAGGCGGGGTCATCGTCAAGGATGCCGACTACGCGCCACTGCGGGGAGCGCTCGAGCTCGCGGAGCAGGTTCACGGTGACGTCGCCCGCGCCGATCACCAGCACCGGCTCGCCTACGAAGTGAATCTCGCCGTACAGCATCCGCTCCTTCCACGCGCGGTAGACGATCCGGCTGCCGCACATGATCGTGGCGAGGAGTAAGGGCGCGAGAATGAAGGTCGAGCGCGGAACGTTGGTGCCGGCGCGCAGCAGCGCCAGGACGGCGGGCACCGTGAGTGCGCCAATCGCGCAGGCGAGCGCGATGCGCTTCAGGTCCGGCAGGCTCGCATAGCGCCAGCTGCCGCGGTACATTCCCAGCGACCAGAAGACAGCGGCGTGCAGGGGAACCGCCGCGGCGACCGCGTAGGCAAGCGCCGGGAGGAAAGGCTCCGGGATATCGAGGTTGAAGCGCAGCCAGAACGCAATCACCCACGACGCGGCGGATGCGCAGACGTCGTGCGAAAAGGCGAGCAGCGCGCGGGTGCGGGGCTTGAGTCGCTTCAATGTACCTGTTCTCGCCTCCGCCACACGGACTCCACCCAGAGCGCGAGCGCCACATGGACCGCGACGACGCCGGCGACGGCGCTCAGCTGCAAGTATAGCGGCTGGCGCAGCGCCCAAAGGGCGGTCGAGCCGCACGCCAGCATCAGCGCCCACTCGGCGAGGGCGGTGCGGCGATGGCTCCAGCCCGTCCTCACCAGGCGCTGGTAGTAGTGCTTGTTGTGAGGCTGCCAGATACGCTCGCGCGCGGCCGCGCGCTTGAGCAGCGTCAACGTGGCGTCGGCTATGAAAGGCGCGAAGACCAGGACGGGAAACCACAGCGGCCAGTCGCCGTCGCGGTGGCCGATCAGGGAAATCGCCGCGGCGAGGAAGCCGATCGGGACCGCACCCGCATCGCCCATGAAGAGGCGCGCGGGAGGGAAGTTGAACAGGAGGAACGCGGCGGCGGCGGCGGCGACGATCGCGCAATCGGCCGTCATGGCGGCGTCGCCGCTCAACCAGGCGCCGGTCCCGAGAAACGCGAAGCCGATGAGCGTCATTCCGCCGGCGAGACCGTCGGAGCCGTCCATGAAATTGTACAGGTTGCTCATCCACAAGACTGCGACGGTGCCCAGAGCCGCGAGCGGTAGCCCGAGCTGGGGAAGCGCGGCGTAGGCGAATCCCGAGGCCGCGACGAGCTGTGCGCCGAGCCGCAGCGGGACCGGCAGGCCGCGGGCGTCGTCGAGGTGCGAGAAAGCGACGAGCACGGCCGCCGGCACGACCACGGCGAGCGGCGTCTGCATCAAGGCGAAGCCTGCGAAAATCCCGGCCATCATCGCAATGCCGCCCGAGCGCGGCACGGGGCGCGAATGCAGCGAGCGCTCGTTTGGCACGTCCAGGAGCAGGTGGTCGCGGGCGCCCAGCATCCAGGCGATGAGCGCCAGGGTGACGAGCCCCGACGCGACCGGCGAGACGAGGGCGAGGTCCGGCGCGTGCACTAGCGGGCTCCCCGGTACCAGCGGGCGGTTTCCACGAGGCCCTCGTCGAGCGTGCGGCGCGGGCGCCAGCCGAGGAGGCGCCGCGCGCGCGAGCTGTCGACGACCAGGCTCCCTGTCAGGCCGTGGATTTCGTCGCTGCGGCCGGCGATCGCCGCGGCCGAGCGCAGCAGCCACAGCGGCGCGCGCGCGAGCCTCGTGGGCCGCTCCAGCGCGCGCGCGGTCCTCGAGAGCAGCTCAGGCGTCGACACGTTTTCGTCGTCGGCGACGAGAAGGGGCCCGCGCGCCTCGGGATGCTCCACGCAGCGCGCGATCGCGTCGACCAGGTTGTCGAGGCCGATCAGGCTGCGGCGGTTGCGCACGCCCGCGAGCGGCAGGGGCAGGCCCGCGTCGATCCAGCGCAACAGCCGCAGGAAATTGGCCTTCACCGCGGGACCGTAGACCAGGGGTGGCCGGATCAATACCAGCTCCATGCCGCTGCGCGCGGCCATCTCGGCCAAGGCACGCTCGGCCTCGAGCTTCGAGCGGCCGTACGCGTCCTGCGGTCGCGTCGGGTCGCTTTCCGCGTAGGCGCCATCGCCGGAATCCTCGCCGTGCACCTTCACCGAGCTCACGAAGACGAAGCGGCGCGCGCGCCCCGCGGCCGATGCGGCGAGCCGGATCGTCGCGGCCGCGTTGACTCGCCGCGTCTCGGCTTCACCCGCGGTCCGGTGCGCGATCGCGGCCAGGGGCACGACTACCTCCATGCCGTCGACCAGGGCGTCGCGGTCGAGCTCGCTGGCGAGGTCCGCGACCAGGATTTCGTTGAGCCCGGTCGGGCGCCCCGCCGGGGAAGAAGGTCTCCGCACCGCCGCGCGCACGGCATGCCCGCGCGCCAGCAGCTCCCGGCATAGCGCGGCTCCGATGAAACCTGATGCACCCGTAACGAGAATGCGCATGTGAGGTGCCGGGACGATGACGCGCGATTCTAGCAAGCCGCTGCCTGCGCGCTCCTCTCCCTGCCTCTACAATACGCGCTTTACCCGGGCGCAAGGCATACGTGACCGCCTCTTTCTGGCCCTTGATTCTCTCCGGTGGCTCGGGCAGCCGACTGTGGCCGATGTCCAGGCGCCTCCTGCCGAAGCAATTCCTGCCGCTTATCTCCGAGCGAAGCCTTCTTCAGGACAC
>Ga0137409_10002259_pt1 | contig 20758 bp, 17 predicted proteins | sample CZODoug1_16funga_FD_122059 | JGI IMG/M metagenome (GOLD analysis project Ga0137409, IMG submission 122059) | Vadose zone soil fungal communities from Angelo Coast Range Reserve, California, USA - CZODoug1_16fungal (Hybrid Assembly) | ecosystem: Environmental > Terrestrial > Soil > Vadose zone... | reverse complement strand
AAAAGGCGCGGCAACGGCGGAAGCGAGTTGAGCAGCTTCTGCTGGAGGGCCACAGCTGGGGTGAAATCTGCGGCCGGGAACAGATTGATCGGGCAACGATGTCGGAGGATGCCGGAATCATCTACCGGCAGCATGGGCTTGCTCCGCGGGCTGGGGTGAAGGCGCTCGCCGAGAAACTGGGGGTGCAAGTTGGCGGGAAATATGCCCGCGCCCGGGAGCAGAAAGAGCAGCTCATATCGCTGCTGCTTTGTGGCGACTCTAAGCGACAAATCGCCAAAGCGATGAACATTTCGCTTCACGCGGTAGCCCTGCGGGTGTGGCGGCTGGGCAAAGAAGAGGGCGTGGAGCGGAGGAAGGGGTTGAGGGAGAAGATGCAGAATCGAGAAGTCGGAAGTCAGAATTCAGAAGTTGGAGGGGGAATGACCAGTGACCAATGACCAATGGGGGAGATTGAGCGAGGCGCGGGCTTTACCTTCAGGATGAAAATGGCGTCGGGAGGGAGGCGACGATTTTGACGGTTTCGAGGCTGACGCGGATGACCTGGCCGACTAGGCGGACGATGTATTGCTCATCGTCGGGGCGGTTGGGGTCGGAGGTGATGCCGGAGCGCTTGTCGGTGGAGACCTGATATTGGTCAATCACCCATTCCAGCGCGCTGCGGTTGCCAAGGCGGTAGTCAGAGACTTCGGGGGGGATGCCACTCAACGTCAGGAAATCGTTGTAGAACAGTGTCTCCTTATCCTTGCTCAATTTCATCGACTCTACACGCCAGTCGAGTTTAAACTCTTTGTTCTCTCGTCGCCTCAGCGAAAACTCTTTGGCGGATTCATAATTCACGTGCAGGTCGGCGAGCTTTTTGCCCGCGTTTGAGAAGGCATAAAAAAGTTTTGCGCTTGCTTCGGGGTTGTGGCTGGGCTTGCCACCGCCCTTCATCTTATCGACGGTGCCGAGCGTGAACAAGCCGGGAACGCCGAACTCCGGTTCGGCATAGCTCTTGTCTTTCCTAACTGGCCGATCGGGAGATCGGCGTTCCGGCACGCCAACGAACGGGATGCGCGGAAGATCGCGCTTCAAATTCTCGGCGTAGCGGGTGCGGTAAGTGGGATGATGCAACACCGCATAGACATAGTGGAAAATGTCGGCCCGCGTGATGGTGCTGTCCGCGTAGAAAACCTGAAATGACGTGCACGCTTCAGGCGTAATGTTGTCGCGCCGCTCTTTGCCGTCTTCGGAGTAAATAAACAGCGGAAAACATTGTGAACCGCCCTGCGGCATCAAGTCGCAAATGCGGTCGGACATCAAAGCAAATACAGGCCAATCGCCGCCTACTTTCGCCCAAATAACTTGATTGGGGACATTGTCGTTTGGAAATGCTTCTGGAAATATTCCGACTCTGTGGTTTAGGTGTGCATCAAAATAAACCAACCGAGCGCAGAAAGGCCGATAAAGCGATGTTCTTACGGCTGTCTCTCGAAGTTGAATTTCAACACCACGTTCCAAGTATTTTTTTAAGCTACTACTCCAGCCGATTCGCATGACATCGTTGTCAACAAAATCATCAATTTTAGGTTTTCTTTTTCCAAGTCGCTGATACCTCCGAACGTGGTCGTTGTAGTAATCAATCATTCCACCAACCCGCTTCAGTAGCTTGCTCTCCTCAAATCCATAGACCCAATCATCTCGCGTCGTTTCCAAACCACGACCAAAATCATCAAAAATAGCCGGAGTCTTTCCGCCGGGTTGAGTGTCATGACCACCCAAAGGGAAAAAACCGTCGAATTCATCATGTAAACCAAGGTCTAACCAGTTTTGCTTTTTATCTGGCTGGAGCTCTTGCCATTTCACACCGTCCACGCTTCTTGTGAGTTCAAGGAACTTGTATTTCTTTTCCTTTCTCCAATCCACCGGCACGGCGTGGTAGTAAATTTTAGCGGAGCGCCTGGCGTCTTTCGGTGTGCTCGAGAGTTTGATGAGGAGCGTGATGCACACGCTCACTTGAATGCCAAAGACGTTGTGCGTTGTGCCCGAGAGCTTCGGGTTCTTGCGCACGTTTCCGCCAAGGTCGAGCAGGTAGATGGCATCGAATTCACGCGAGAGATTTTTGCGCATCCCATCGCACGCCAGGCTGTCCACAAACGCACCGTTCGTCACATATGCGATGATGCCACAATCGGAAAGTTTATCGGAAGCGTAACGGAACGCTTTGACGTATGGATCTGAGAGCGAGTTCTTGTTCTGCGCTTGCGAGTCTTCGCTGTAGGTTTCCTTCACCCTCAGATCAATGACCGTATATTTTTGGTTGCGGTTGTTTTCGTTTTCATCGCTCTGCCACGCGTTGTAAGGCGGATTGCCAATGACAACGCGGATGGGGGATTTCTTTTGCCTTTCCACCCGAGCGGAATTTTGTTCGCTCAAAAAAGCAAACTCGGCCTGTGGCGGTTCGAGCGTCCGGAACGTATCCACGAGACAGATGCCCTCGAACTGCGCGTATTTACCGGTAACCTCGTAGTAAGCGTGTTCAACGTTCATCGAAGCAACGTAATACGGCAGCAACATGATTTCATTACAATGCAGTTCGGACGCGAACTTGTGCGGCAGCGCAGACGGCTTGATGTGCCGCATGATGTTGACGATAAAATTGCCCGTGCCGGTGAACGGGTCAAGAATGTGGACATTCTTGTCCGCCAGCGAACTTTTAAATGCGGTCCTCAGAATATGCTCGACACTGGCAACCATGTAGTTCACAAGCGGCTGCGGGGTATAGACGATGCCATGTGTGTCTGCCACCTTGACGCAGAACCCTTGAAAGAAGCGTTCGTAGACGGTGTTGAGAAACGTCTGTTTCTCGTGAAAATCGCTGATGGTGGCGGCGGCGTTTTCGATTGCGCCGTAGAAATGCTCCAGGTTCTTGCTAAAATCGTCACGGCTGAATGAACGGGAGTTGAGAGCGGTAATGACCGTTTCAATTTCCTGCGCGATCACATTGCGCTGGATAAAATCGGCGACAGCGAAAATCTTTCGAAAGATGCGCTCGGTGAGGATGTGCTGGATGATCATTTCCTCGACGGCTTCGACCGAAATGTTAGGATTGAGCGAGCTGCGGCACAGGGAATAGAAGCCTTCAAACGCGCTAATGAATTGTTGGTTAGTTTGACGCTCTTTTTCGATAAGGCCTTTCAGGCTCGCCCCAATCTGGGGGACTTTATCGCGGAATTCCTCGACGGCCTTTTCCCATTCCGCGATAGCGGGCGGCGCAAACTCCAAAAACAGTGAGAGAATGTGAACGAGGTCTTCGGGTTTCGTAAGATCAGCCTCATAAAACCGCTCGCTGTTCTGGTAGAGCACAGCACGGTCGGGCTGCCAGAAGAGGATATTTTGCTTAGGGTAACCGATTGCGAACTTAATCTTGATCTCTTTATCGAGTTTGTCGGCGGAGTCTTTGGCTTCCCAGAGACCATGATTCAAGCCGTAATTATCGAGTAACGCGCCGTCGGCCTTGGCATCAGGCTTGCCCTTGCGTTTGATCGCATATTCGGGAACGAGTTTCCAATCGAATTGACGGGCGCAGTGTTCGAGTAGTTCCTGAAAAGCGGAGCGAACGGCGGTCTCGTGTTTCACGCCGAGTTTTTCAAACCGGGTGAGGGCTTCGTAATAAGTGGTGACGGCTTTGTGTGTCGGCTTGAGACTCAAGGAGTTTGCGGGGGAACGTGTTGCCGTCATATTGGTGGAGTGTAGCGGCGCAGGAGCTCCTTCGACAAGCTCGGAATGAGGGAACGGCTGGGCCACTACGCGCGGCTTCCTAACGCGCCTCAAATTGCGATACTACCGCCCCGCCTAGCGGTACCCTTGGACAGGCGCGCCCGAAATGTACGGCAGAAGTTCCGTGAGGTTGTCGACCAGAAGATCGGGAGGAAATTCGGCAAGCCGGTGGCTGCCAAAACCATACGTCACGCCGCAGATCCACGTACCGGCATTGCGCGCGGTCTGTACGTCAATTTCGGAGTCGCCAACGACCATCGCCTGTGCAGGCTCGGCGCCGAATTCCCGCAGAATCGTTTCGACGCCCATGGGGTCCGGCTTCTTGCGTTCAAAGCTATTGCCGCCATAGATGAACCGAAAATTTCGAGCGACGCCCAGCCCTTGCAGAATTCCCCGGCTCGCGCCCACGGGCTTGTTGGTGAGCACCGCCATGGGCATTCCGGAAAGAGCGTCCAAGGTCTCGCGGACACCCGGATACAACACGGTATTGTCGAGTTTGTGGATGGAATAATATTGGAAAAAGAATTCGAGACCCCGGCGGCACTCTTCTTCGGTGGCCCCATCACCCAACGCGCGCGCGATCAGGTTCGGAGCGCCCTGGCCAATGTAGCCGAGAATTTGGCCGTGCGGGAGCGGCCCGCGGCCCATTTCCGCCAGGACCGCATTGACTGCCAGGGCCAGGTCGAGCTTGGAATCAATCAGTGTGCCGTCCAGATCAAAGATCAGTGCGCGCACTTCAGAAAAGCAGGATATCGGTTCTCCCATGGAATCTTCAGCGGTCCTCCGTGAATCTATAATTGTAATATAGTGGGTTGTTTTCCCTGAGCGATAAAATTCTGAACGCCCGGCATTGATTTGGCATGGGTATGCCATCCACCTGGTCACGTGGAGGAGCAGCAAGAAACGCGGAGAAGCGATGGTTTTTCAAAACAGGAGGAAGTGCGGATGGCGGAGATTTTTCCATTTCGAGCGTATCGATATAATCCGGGGCGCGTGCATCCAGCTGAGGTTCTGACGCAGCCGTACGACAAGATTACGCCGGCCATGGCGGAAAAATATGCGGCGGCGAGTCCCTACAATCTGATTCCGGTCGAGAAGGGAAAAGTGCTGCCCGGCGATACGCCGGGAAGTGACGTGTACACGCGCGCGGCTAGGGCGCTCGAAGATTGGATTCGGGCCGGAGTGATCGTCCGCGATGCCACGCCTTCTCTCTACGTTTATTTTCAAGAGTACACCGTGCCGGGAACGAGTGACCGGCGCGTTCGTAAAGGATTCATCGCGCTCGGGCGCGTGGAGGATTATTCCTCCGGCGTCGTTTTTCGCCATGAACAGACGCTTTCGGGGCCGAAGGCGGACCGCTTGGAATTATTGCGGCACACGCGAACGCACACAGGGCAATTGTTCATGCTCTACAGCGACGCGGCGGCTCGCGTGGATGCGCTTCTCGATGCCGCCGCGCGCGGGACGCCGGAAGTTGAGGTTCGGGACGAATACGAAGTGGCGCACCGGCTGTGGCCGGTGACGAATGCCAAGGTGATTGAGACAATTCAAAACGAAATGGCGGACAAAAAACTCGTCATCGCCGACGGGCACCATCGCTACGAAACGGCCCTCGCCTACCGGGACGAATGCCGGGCCCGTGACGGGCGCGTGGACCGGAACGCCCCGTACGAAAAAGTGATGATGACGTTGTTCAATACGATGGGGAAGGGATTGACCATCCTGCCGACGCACCGCGTCGTGGCCAATGTGACGAGCTTCTCGTTCGAGCGGTTCCGAACAGCGCTGGCGGACGCGTTCGACTGGAACTCGTATCCGTTTGGGAGCGCCGCAGATCGCACCGAAGCGTACAAACATTTTCGAAGCGACTTGACGGGCCGGGGAAAAGGACAAAGAGCGATTGGCGTATATGCGGGCGGCGGATCGTTTTATCTCTGTCTGCTCAAGAAGGAAGCGGACCTGGAGGCGCTCCTGCCGGGAGTATCGGCGGCGCAGAGACAGCTTGACGTAGTTTTACTGCACCGGTTGATACTCGAGCGCGGTCTGGGAATTATGCCCGATGCCGTGAAAACCGGGAAAAACATAACCTACGAACGCGAAATGGACACGGCGATCGCGGAGGTGGACCAGGCGCGAGCGCAAATTTGCTTCCTATTAAATTCCGTGAGCGTGGAAACCGTAGCAGGAATGGCGATGGCCGGTGAAGTACTTCCGCAAAAATCCACGGACTTCTTCCCAAAACTCATGAGCGGAATCACCATGTACCGGTTGGAGGAGTGAGCCGTCGCTGGCCGACTGACACGCCAATGCAAGGATTGGCGTCGCCTGGCCACAACCAGAGGCACCGCGAGGAAAATGAAGTGTGCACTTATTTTCCGAAGCTGGCAATCGCGGCGGCTTCGGAAGGGTAAACCTCGAACACGGTAACCAACTTGGTCACCTGCAGGATTTCCTGGAACTTCGAGCCCAGGTTGGAGATCTTCATGGACGCGCCCTGCGCGCGCGCGCTGGTGTGCGACGCGACCAGCGTGCCGAGTCCCGAACTGTCAATGTAGGTGACATTGTCCATATTCAGAACAATCTTTTTCTTACCCGATGCCAGCAGCGATTTTACTTTCTCTCGCAGCGCGTTGCTCTCCTCGCCGAGAACGATACGCCCTTCGAGCGCTTCCACCGCCACGCCATCCACCATGCGGTCTGTAATTTTCAAAGCCACAGTCCGTCCTCCTAACGAATCAAAATCTGGCGGGCTCCACGCTTCACTTGAGGCCCTCCACTTTCACCCGCGCGGGGGTGAAGGGTTCAGGGTAAACATTCAGCGTGAAAATAGAGCTCGCGCGCGTCTTGTATTTGAACCCATTTATCATTCGCCGCATACGGCCAGTGAACTCAGTAATAGTCCGAACACGATAAATAATAGCCGCACACCGCACAAACAAGTTTGCAGCGTTTCGACTCGAGCCTCTCGGCGCAAACCGGACAGAAACTTATCGGATGCTCTTCGACCTGTCGTTGTTCGACAGATTCTCTACGATTTAAAGCAGGGCGCACGGTTATCCGGCTTTCCATGCCCGACGGTTATAACATAACCCTCGAAACGTGGGAAGCGCGGGAAATCACTCGCATGGTGGCTCCCTGCTCCGTGGATTCCTGGTTCGTTCCCGGTGCCCGCAAATCGCTGCAACCGAAAGGGTGTTTCGGGCATCTTCTTAGTAGGGTAGAGAGATGAACTGGAAAGTCCAGATAGCCGGGACGGCAATTGTGACGCTTTTAGCCTGCTTCGCCGCCGGCGCACAGATGCGTGGCGGAGGGTCCTCCGGCGTATCCATTCCCGTTAGGGCAGCGCCTGCGCGTGTGACATCCATGGTGAGGCAATCCGGCGTCTCAGCTGGCCCCTCCACATATGGCGCCCGGGCATCGCGGCAACCCACAGTGATTCAGGTTGCACCCAATGGCCGTGTGAACTCCAGGACCAATTCATTTGCAAATACGTTCAATTTTGATGACGGAATCGGAGTGCCTGGATTGGGTTTTGACTACGTTCATCTGGCCGCCATCAGCGGGAACTTCCGCAACAACGGACAGGGTTTCGGCCATGGCACACACCGCCAGCGCGATTTCATAACGCCCATCTTCTTCGGCGGATTTCCCTATTATTCCGACTTCTCCGATTACCAGCAAGAGCAGCAACCTCCGCAGGTCATCGTGATTCAACAACCCGCTCCGGCGATTCCAGCGCAACAGGAGGCTCCTCCGGCGCAGGGAGCTTACGATGTCCCGACTCCCCCACCTGCGCCAGCGCCTGTGCCCGAAGTGGGCGAATTAATCCTGGTAAGGCGTGACGGAAGGGTCCTGTTTGCTTCAGTGTTTTCCGTAACCGGCACTCAGTTGCAGTACGTCACGCCGGAGGGGATCCGCCATACGCTGCCGTTGACCGAACTGGATACCGTCGCAACCCAGGAAATGAACGAAGCTCGCGGGACCACATTACAGTTCCACAACTGACCTTCCAGCATCCGATCCCCCGAAAAGGTTGCACTTCCTATCTTCCCGTGAATTTATTTCGAAGATTGAAAAGGCTGGGGCATGTAATAGCCGGCGTGCTGCGGCAAGCCGGCCCGTTCGAATTGGATCGTGGTATGTGTGATGTGAAAGTCGGCGTCGAGGCGTTCCAATATGCTCTTCAGGATTTTTTCGCTCTCGTCCATATGCATGTCAGGGATGCAAACGTGGCAGGAAAGGGCTTGGAGGCCAGTGCCAATCGTCCAAATGTGGATGTCGTGCACTTCCTGAACGCCGTTGATGCTCAGGATCGAACGCGCCACGGATTCCAGACGAATGCCTTTCGGCAACCCCTCCAGCAAAATGTTCCCGGCTTCGCGGAGAAGGCCATTCGTGGACCAGAGTACGAGGGCGGCGATGGCCAAACCGATGGCCGGATCAAGCCACTGTGCACCCGTCATTCGAATGGCAAAAGCCCCTGCAAGGATGCCGATATTCGAAATCGCATCGCCGAAATTATGAAGGAGCAGACTTCGGAGGTTAAGATCGCGCCGGCTGCGGACCAGCGCGAGAGTGATTCCACCGTTAATGGCCAGCGCCAGCAGCGAGACGCCGATCATCCAGCCCTCATGAACGGCCACCGGATGCCGGAAACGCCTGAACGCCTCCCAGAACAGAACGAGCGCAACCAGAATCAGCAAGATCGCGTTGGTGAACGCGGCCAGAACGCCCGCGCGCTGGTAGCCAAAAGTGCGCTCATGATCCGCGGGACGCGCGGCCCAGCGCAGCGCACACCAGGAAATCAACATCGTCGGAATGTCGGAGAGGTTGTGCAGCGCATCGCTCACCAGGGAAATGGAATGTCCCAGGTAACCGCCCAGCAGTTCCGCGGCAACCAGTACGGCCGTGGCTGCCACCGCTGCGGTGAGCACACTGGTGGCCATTTCCGTGTGCGGATGCGAGTGGCCAGCCGAACGATCGTGGCCCTGCGCGTGAACGTGCATTTCCTTATTGTATAGGCAGATACCTCGAGATGCACCGGGGAACCCCTATCTTTCTGGGCGCGGGCACGACTGGCAGCCTGCCGGAATTCATTACATACAGTTCTCGCACACTTGAAAGGGAAGATAATTGACTTCGTTCGAGACGGTCCATAGTATGAAAAATTGTCACTTGTTCAGACCCCCGTGCCATCCACCAAATCCATCGCGGCCGAGCCGATGGCCAAACCATCGCGGAAGAGTAGGTCTGAACCCGTGGCGACTCTCCGATTCTGGGGCGTTCGCGGGTCCACTCCAACGGTGGACAAGGCGACCTGGCGGTATGGCGGAAACACACCTTGCCTGGAACTGACCACGCCTGCAGGGGGCCGAGTGATTCTGGATTGTGGAACCGGGCTTCGAATGCTCGGGCGGCATCTGGAATCGGCGCAGGAATCAAAGCGGATCGAAACGCACGTTTTTGTGACCCACTATCACTGGGACCACATTCAGGGGATTCCGTTTTTTTCTCCGTTGTACACGGAACAGAACCATTTTCATTTTTACAGTTTTCGTTCGGAGTATCTCGGGCGCGACAGTCTGAAGCGCGTCTTTGAGGCCCAGATGGCGCACCCCTATTTCCCCGTGGACATCAGCGCGATGTCAGCGCGCCGCGATTTTACGGAAGTCGGCGGAGGAGATCAGTTTGAAGTGCCGGGGGCGCGCGTAAAAGCCAGTTGGCTGCACCACCCGCAAGGATGCCTGGGCTTTCGCTTGGACACCTCAGCCGGATCGATCGTTTATGCCACGGACAACGAACCGGGCGATCCGAAGCTCGACCAGAGCCTGCGGCAACTCGCGGCAGGCGCGGATATTTTCATTAACGATGCGCAGTTTACCCCCGAACAATTGACCGCTGCGCGCAAGGGCTGGGGACATTCCACGTGGCTGGAAGGAGTGAAAATCGCCGAGGAAGTAGGCGTCAAGAACCTGGTCCTGTTTCATCATGATCCGGATTCAACTGACAAGGCCGTAGATAGCATCCTGCGCGAGGCGCGCGGAAAATTTGCGAATGTTTGGGCCGCGGCCGAAGGCATGGTGATGACTTTAGACGGCTCGAACGTGGATGTCGTGATTCCCGCCGTGCGTGAAGGCCTGCGGCGCGACACGCACTTTCGCGCGATGGTGACCGGCTATACCGACACGGGCATGGCGTTTGAAGAAGAAACCGTGATCAGAGATCTGAGCCTGCATGGCGCACTGATTTATTTGGATCACAGTCCGAAACTGCAATCCGAACTGCAAGTCCAGCTTGATAATCCCGGAATCGGGGGGCCGTCGGACGGGCCACTGCGCCTGCGAGGTTACGTCGTCCGTATCGAAAACGAAGCCGAAAAAGATCGCACGGCGGTGGGCATCGTCTTTACGGAATAGCGGCTATTCTCGCATCCGCTGCAGTCAGCCTTGATTTCTGTTTTCATTACATACTAAGAGAACTATTCCAGATCCCGCGGAACGTTGTTCTTAGGACATGCCTTGGTAAACTGTTTTTGCAGTACTGCCTGCGCGGGATAGGCTCTCAGATGACAAGCCAATGACTTCCACCGAAAAGAAGATCCGCCGTTACGCGCGCATTGGGCTGCCGAAAGGGATGTTGGTCGCCTGGGAACATTCTGGCATTCGGAAGGTGTCCCGGGTAGGCGTATTGGCCCTGGGTGGTCTTTTTATTGCGACCCCCAAGCCTCCTCCCGTGGGCGATGTAATTCAGGTAATTTTCGAAGTGCCGGGCGGCGATGTTCGCGCCCGCGCGACCGTTCGCGATTCTCAACTGGGCAAAGGCATGGGGATCGAATTTACGGCCATGGGTCCGGAAGCACGAGCCCGCCTGAACCAGTTAGTGAAAGCTCTGTCCAGAGAGTGAAGCAAACGATCCTCGCGTCTTGCACGTTCGATTTTCACCTTTGTGGAAACAGAAACGCCTCAAACATGTCAGCGCGAGCTTTGTGATCCGAAGAGATGACCTGGAGCAGGTCCGCGACAGAAATCATTCCAAGATATCGTCCCGAGTCTTCCACCACCAGCAGATGAAAAACTCCGTGCTTTTCCATCAGGCACAGGCATTCATCCAGGGCCATTTCTGGCCGAACCACGACCAACCCTCTGGACATAATTTCCGAAACACGCATCCAAGCGGGACATTTGTTCTCTGCGGCGACTTTATTTGAAATATCGCTGTGTGATACGACGCCGGCCAGATGGCCTGCTGAGTCCAGTACGCCAACAGACCGCACCTGCTGATCGCGTAGGTAACGGGCCACCTCGTAAATGGTGGCGTCCTCTTGGACGGAGAAAACTTCGTGCCTCGATTGGACCAGATCTTGGACCTTCATCGGACCCTCCTGAGTGGCGAGGCTATTGGGCGCATGGTAGACCCTCTCCCCCGTGTCGAGCAACTGAAATCGCTCGCCCGCACCCGCGGATGAACCCTCACTAAAACACATCGTATTGGGGAATTGGAACGGACAGAGTAAACTAGGGTTGACCCGATAATTTCCCGCGAATGAAAGTGAGGGCGCGCGGCCCAGGGAGCGGAATGATGCCGCGAAAAGGAATCTTTCGATGAACATGATCCGGGTGAAGAGAATCGCTCTCGCTCTGGTGGTTGTTTTTCTTCTTGCCCAATTCATGCAACCCAAGCGGACGAATCCGCCCGTGGTTCCCTCAAGGTCTCTTGAAGCGCATGTTCAGGTACCTCCAAATGTCTCGTCCATTTTGAAGCGGGCGTGCGGCGATTGTCATTCGAGCCAGACGGACTGGCCGTGGTACAGCCATGTTGCGCCTGTTTCATGGTTCGTCGCCGACGACGTAAATATGGGACGCAGTCATATCAACTTTCAGGATTGGGAGGCCCAAGAAAATCCAAAGGAGGCCGCCGAGCATCTGGCCCTGATTTGTAAAGAAGTCCGGGAAAAAACGATGCCCCCGCTTACGTATCGGATATTACACAAGGAGGCTAGGCTTTCCGAGGAGGACATAGCCACGCTTTGTGCTTGGTCGCAATCCTTCGGCACTAGTCCGGAACCAGGGGAGGAGCACCACCACTAGAGTGCTCCAAAACTTTCCACTTTGGAACAGTAATGCACGAGAGGGGAAATTATTTTCCCACACTTACCGATTTCCACAGGTTAGGGGTAATGGCACCCTCAGCAGTCCTATTACTAAAATAACTGCAAGTAGCTGATTATACTAGATTTATATCCACAAAGCGGTTAAATCTGGGCACAATTTAACGACCAATAGATCAGAAAGTTTGGCTCATTGTGTGCATTCGATTAATGCCGGGCGCTTTCTGTTGTATTGGTCGTATAAGTTATGGCAGCCACCACAGCCGTTTCAAAATCGGGGCTAACAGATCGGGTGAGTATTCTTCCTCCCGTCCACATTATTTTTGGGTCTTCAGCGATGATGCAAACGATCCGCCAGAAGGTGGAAAAGGTGGCGTCCTCGGGAGTGCCGATCCTGATTCAAGGCGACAATGGTACGGGAAAGGGTTTATTAGCGAGGTTCATCCACAATCGTTCGGTAGCTCCCGACGCGGCATTTGTGAAAGTGAATTGTGCGGCAATTCCGGGAACACTGCTCGAGAGCGAGCTATTTGGCTATGAAAAAGGCGCGTTCACAGGCGCGTATTCCTGCAAAGCCGGACGCGTCGAGCTCGCGGACGGGGGCACGCTGTTCCTCGATGGGATCGACGAAATCGACATGTCCCTCCAGGCAAAATTGCTTCAATTGCTGCAGGACGGACAATTCAGCAGAATTGGTGGCCAGGAAGACAGGCAAGTCCATCTCCGCGTGATCTGCGCAACAAATCGTCATCTGGAGCAGGACATCACGCAAGGACGTTTCCGGCAGGATCTTTTTTACCGCATCAATGTGGTAAACATACAACTTCCCTCGTTAAGGGCCCGTGTCGGAGATATTGCCAGCCTGGTTGCGTATTTCCTCGATGTTCATCAAGCCCGGCACAAGGTTCAGGTACAGCCGCTCTCATCAGCGGTGATGAGTCTCCTGGAAAAACACCCGTGGCCGGGAAATATCCGGGAGCTGGAAAACCTCATCGAGCGATACGTGATACTGGGTTCTGAAGACGCCATATCGAGTGATTTGCTAACCTGGGAGAACACTCATGCGCCATCGGATGTTCCTTTGGACGGCCAAATCCATCTGAAGAAGGTGACCCGCCAAGCGGTTCACGAGCTGGAGCGCAAGATCATCCTCAGTGTGCTTGAGGCGAACCGATGGAACCGTAAGCGTACGGCCAGCGCTCTAAAAATCAGTTATCGGGCGTTGTTATATAAGATCCGTCGTGCCGGCCTGCCATCGAAACGTACCCTGACGAACACCCCGCTAACTGTTGTACCGCCCGCAAGTATTGATGATTGAGTTCGTTGCCCGCAAGATTCTCCATTGAGTTTTGAGTCCTGGGCCAGCCCCAAATCGCAATATTCTCCGCTTGATTCTCATCATAAGCTCTTCAGGGGAAACGATTTGCCCTATGTTGAAAATTGGTGGCAATTGCGGATTCGAGACCCTCTCTTAAGCCTAATTCGCTAAATAATTGATTAATAGTGATTTATCGCAATCGTGAGTGGTGGCGGGCCTATTTGGGGAAAACTATTACCACAATGTGGAGCGTATGGCCCTAGAATATTGAAAACTGTTAGCCCGTCTCGCATAGACCGAATTGCGAGTTAACTTATTTATATTGTGAATGATAGAAGAAATTTGGCCTGTCAGAGGCTTGCGAGGTTGGCATGGCCCATACGTTGCATATCCAGTGTAGCTGTCCGTGTAGCCTCCTTTTTTCCCCATAGAGGCTGCCAAAGAGGTGGAATGGTTTCCCGAAGTGATGAAGATCTGATTTCGGCAGGGACGCCGGCAGTCCGTGCCGGTATCAACTATTTTGTCCACGGCGTGAGCCCTTCGATGCGCACATTGGAGCGTTCCATTGCGGACATCGCGCCCACGGACATTCCTGTTCTATTAGTCGGGGAAAGTGGCACCGGGAAAGAGGTTGCAGCGCTTGAAATTCATCGTCTCTCGAGGCGGTGGGACGAGGCGTTTGTGAAGTGTGGCTGCGCCGGACTGACTCCGGATTCGATCGTGGCGCGCCTGCGATGTGGAGACGGCAGCACGGGAAACCGGACAACGGGCGGCGGCTCGCTGTTCCTGGACGAAATCAGCAATCTCGATCTGGCAAGCCAGGCACGTCTGCTGGACATGTTGCCCGACGGCACTGGCGTGACGGCGGAGAACCACGTCAGCATGCGGATTATCTCTTCTACGACGCGGAATCTCGAGGAGGAGATGCGCGGTGGGCGCTTCCGCGAGGAACTTTATTATCGAATCAATGGCGTCAATTTGCGTTTGCCGCCGCTCCGCCAGCGCAAAGATGACATTTCAGGGTTGCTCGATTTTTTCCTCAAGAAGTACGCATCGTTGTTTGGGCGGCCGGAGCCCCGATTGAGTTCGCCGACGGTGGACCTTTTGTTGAGTTATTCCTGGCCTGGAAACATCCGCGAACTCGAAAACGTCGCACGAAAAATCATCGCGCTGGGAAATGAGCAGTTGGCGGTCGGTGATTTATCCGTCGGCATTGTTCCGAAGGCGGCCGAATCCGCACCAGATTCATCCTCCGGAAACAACCATGCCACGGGCCAATCGCTGAAACAGGCGTCCCGAGAGGCGTCACGGCGAGCCGAAAGAGAGATGATCCTGAAGCAGTTGGAGCGGACGCACTGGAACCGGAAGAAAACCGCGCGCGATCTTCAGATCAGTTACAAGGCGCTGCTTTACAAACTGAAGCAATTGGGCCTCGACGGCTCCGGCAATGGAAACGGGCAATGAGGGGAATTCCGATGAACAAGAAAATAGCTCATATTGCGGTGATTGCGCTGGTCAGTACGGCAATGGCGAACGCGGCGCAGCAAGACAAGAAAAATGACGGCAAGGAAACAACGGTTGCAGCGGCGCGCGTAGATTCAGCTTCCCCGGCCGACCACAAAACAGCGTCAATTCCGGCGACGACCGATGCTGCCTACGTGATCGGACCGGAGGACGTGCTGGACATCAACGTATGGAAAGAACCGGATGTGAGTCGTGTCGTGCCGGTGCGCCCCGATGGACGGATATCGCTTCCTTTGATCAATGATGTGCAAGCCGCCGGACTGTCGCCGCAGCAACTGGCCGGATCCGTATCCGAGAAGCTGAAAAAGTATCTCAATGGGCCGCAGGTGACGGTCATCGTCACGGCGATCAACAGCCAGCGGGTGTTCGTAGTTGGCGAAGTGCTTCGCGCGGGCGCATTTCCCATGTTGCCGGGCATGACCGTTTTGCAGGCGCTTTCAAGCGCCGGCGGGTTCACGACGTTCGCCGACGTGAAAAAAATCCACGTGGTGCGGATGCGCAACGGCAAGCAAATCGAAATCCCGTTTAACTACCGGGACGTCCTCAAGGGCGACAATGCAGAGCAGAACATCAAGCTGGAAGCGGGCGACACGATTGTCATCCCGTAAAGGGTGAACGAAATGAAATTGCCAAAGAAATTCAGGATGATTGTGGTCTCCGCGGCTATGGCGCTTAGCGTCGCCGCCGTCCATGCTCAGGATCAATCGAGAGACCCACGGTCCATCAATCCCATTCCACCGAACTCTTCGACAAATGCGGGCGCAAGCAGCGGGTTTGGCAAGAGCCCTATTCCCGCCGCGCATGGCGTTTCCGCGCTCTACGATGCTCAAACGTACGATCCTGCCCAGGCCGAACCGGATACGAACACACTTTCGGGTGTCGAAGCTTTCGGCGTGGGTTCACTCCAACACTCGCGTAACCTCTTTGATCCTTCCATTACCGTTAGTTCATTGGGACAGTCCGGGGCTACGGACGCAACCGGCCAGACGGCACTACATGCAGTCACTTTGGTTGGCGGCAGCCTGAATTTCAACCACATCTGGAGCCGCTACCACTTTACGACGACCTACAACGGTGGGGAAACCCTCGGCTATGGGATTCAACAGAATACGATGTATCACAATCTGGCCGTCTCGCAAGATATCGTATGGCAGCGTTGGCGCCTTCATCTTCGTGACAATTTCGCCGCCTCGCCGGGCGCGGCCTCTACGGGCAGCGGCATGGGTGGACCCGGACTCATCGGGCAATTTTCCTCCACTCTGGCGAATTCGCCGAATACCCTCGGTCAGAGATTTCAGCCGAGCGAAACGATCCAAACCGGCCAGGCGATGCGATACATGAACGCGGTGCTCGGCGAGGCGGAGTATTCCTTCAGCCGGCGGTCCGCATTTACCTTCTCTGGTTCGTATGGGCTTTTGCATTTCACGGATGCTGGCTATATCGGCAGCCACATGCTCAATGCGCAAGCCGGCTATGACTACCTGCTGAATCCAAAAAATTCAATCGCCGTCCTCGCAAGCTACGGCAAGATTGATTACACTGGAGCTTCGAATTCGACAGTGGATTATTTGGCGAACCTCGCCTTTGGAAGGAAGATTACTGGACGGCTGGCGTTCCAAGCAGCGGGCGGGCCGGAACAAATCCGTGTCAACGGTGCTGGAAACGGGAACTTTCAACTTTGGACGTGGTCAGTCAATGCTGCCCTGACGTATGAGCGCCGCCGCTCGGGAATCTCCGTTGCGTTTGTGCGAGGCCTCACCGGAGGTTCAGGCGTGTATTTCGGCGCGAGAAGCAATACTTTGAACGGGTCGCTCCGTCATCAGTTCACGCGCTTCTGGTCCGCGTCCGTAAATGGCGGACATGCCTATAACACGAACCTTGCTCCAGCCGGCGTGGCTACGTTCAGCTTCAACACTTGGTTGCTGGGCGCTAACGTTGAGCGCCAACTGGGGCGCCATGCTCAGGTTGGCTTTAATTATGGCCTGGTGAAGCAGAATAATCCGGCAGTCTGCCCGGTGGCAAGTTGCGGCGCAACTGGTTTTCAACACTCGTTAGGGATGACGGTAAACTGGCATCTGCTTCCGGTTGAATGACCTCGGTTGAATAAGAATGACCCGAACCGTTCAACGAGCAGTAGGCACAAGTTAGCCAAATGAGAGCATCATCTTTTGGCGGGCTCCACATGGAGCCCCCACCCGCTAATTATTCTGCATGTGGGCTAGAGCATGGAACCCGCATTCGCAGTTTGCAACTGCAGGCTGAGGGTGTCGTGAATGTATAAGAAGTTCTTTGGACTCAAAGAGAATCCGTTCAACGTTAACCCGGACCCGCGCTATCTGTTCCTCACGCATAACACGCAGGAAGCGCTGGCTTGCCTGACGTATGGCATTGAGACCCGTAAGGGGTTCATCATGTTGACGGGCGAGGTGGGAACCGGGAAAACCACGCTCATCAACAAGCTGCTCGAATGGCTGCACAAAGAGCGAGTTTCAACCGCGTTTGTCTTCAATCCCCGGCTCAGCGTCTCGCAGTTCTTCGATTTCATGATGGCCGACTTCGGCATTCCCTATGAATCGGGGCAAAAAGGCCAGATGCTCCTCAAGCTGAACCAGTGGCTTCTGGAGCGCTACCAGGCCGGGGAACGCGCCGTGTTGATCGTTGACGAGGCGCAGAACCTGTCGCCGAAAATGCTGGAAGAAATCCGGCTGCTGACGAATCTGGAAACGTCGACCGAAAAATTGCTGCAGATCGTGCTCGCGGGGCAGCCCGAGCTGGAACAGAAGCTCAATCAGCCGGATCTCCGACAGCTCCGCCAGCGAATCACGCTGCGCGCGAAGACGCGCCAGCTCACCCTCGATGAAACACAAGGCTACATCCAGGAACGCCTGCGCATTGCCGGCGCGGAAAATACCGAAATTTTCAGCCCGGAAGCGATTGCGGCCGTGTACCGCTACGCGCGCGGAATCCCCCGAGTCACCAATTTGTTGTGCGAACATGCCCTGGTCAGTTCCTTCGTGGATCAGCGCAATCCGGTGCCCCCGGAGATTGTGGAAGAAGTGGCCCGGGATTTCGATCTCCACATCGTCGATCCTATTGCGCAAGCGCCGGCCCAGCCCTATCTCCAACCTACCAATGGCGATCAACCCCCGCTGATCGAGTCTCTCCTGCAAGCGCTCAACACTCTGGTAGACCGGCTGAACCAGGCCGAGGCCCCCGCTGCGGAACCTGACCACGAAAGAAAACGCTGAACGATTTTCCCGGCGCGAAGCAAATCTTCAGGACAAACCTACCGCAGCGTGCGAAAGGCGCGACGCGGGGCAACACCAAAAACAGAGACATCGGCTTGTTCGACTCCAGGATGAACTTCACTGCCCGCTTCCGACTTGGGGCTACGGAGCAATCACGTCCAAGTCGCGTGCTATGACGATTGGGCCGCTGTATTCTTGGCGGATCTCGCGCACCAGGTCGTCCTCCTTGGCATTTCCGAGGAGACCCCAATGCGTCAAAATGAGCATCTTGGCTTTGGCCTTTGCGCCAATCTGCCCTAGCTCAACTGTGCTCGTGTGGAACTCACTCTCGTACTTCATCCATTGCTCAACCGACATTGAAAGTTTGTTGGGATTCTGACCCTTCCCGGAATACACCTCGTGAATCAGGGCGTCGCAACCGCCACAGGCCGCGACCACCGACTCGGCTGGCGCCGTGTCTCCCGAAACCACAATGGACTTGCCGCCTACGTCAAAGCGGTATCCCAGAGCTTCCTTCCAGGATCCATGCTTTACGAGGAAGGCCTTCACGCTGACGTTCCCGTCCTGATAGACATTTCCTGGCTGTACGTCGTGCGCCTCGACTTTGTATCCCGTCGTGTTGCCGCTCTCCAATCCGGTTGTGCGCACTTGAATGTCTTCCTTAAAGGCCTCAAGAATATGCGAGGACATTTCCTTCGTCCCTTCCGGTCCGTACAGCCGCAATGGCTTCGTCCGTTCAGCAAGCCAAGGAGTGAAAATCAAGTCAGGTAATCCGAGCGTGTGGTCACTGTGAAGGTGTGTCAGGAACGCAATGTCGAGTTCGACCGGCCGGAGAGCAGGAATGCCACGCTGGAATGCCGAATTGGCCTGCCGGACCACGCCCGACCCGGCATCCACCAGATAGGCCTTCCCGTTCGCGACAATGGCCAGCGAGGGTCCCTGGCGATCCGCATTGGGAGCCGGGGTTCCTGTTCCAAGAAACACAATCTCAACATCTTTGGAGGATGCCAGGGGCGTCGCCGATTGTTGCGCCTGCGCACAAAAAGGGATTGCGGCTGCGATGGACACAAACGTGATAGACAGCTGACGAAACCAATAAAGGCCAGCGGGTCGAATTGGCATGAGCGAACCTCCCTGTGTTGGCGCGGTGGCTGGCAAAGTATACAGTCTAAGGCTGACGCGCGCCTTCCTACGACTTCTTCTACCCCCCAGCGTGCAGCAGCCGCATCAATCCTACGGCGGCATGCGACAGGCGCGCGCCGCGACGTGACACCAGGTATAAGGATCGCGGCATCTTTAACTGCCGGATGCGGACTTCGGCCAGCAGTTTCCGTTCAACTTCCCAGCGCACGCACATGCGCGGCACGATGGCCACACCCATGCCCATTTGAACGAAGCGCTTGATGCTTTCGATGGTGGGCATCTCGACGTCGCGGCGCAGCGTCGTACGGTGTTTTTCGAAAAGTTGAATGACGCGCGAGCGGTACGGTGAATCCACACTGTGCGCGACGAAGGTTTCCGCTCCCAATTCCTTGATGTCCACTGACCGGCGGCGCGCCAGGCGATGCTTCGGCGGCACGACAAAAGTCAGTTCGTCGCGGAGAATTTCGACGGCCGCGAGTTTCGGCTCCTGCGGCACGTAAGACACGGTGCCCAGATCCAGGCGGTAATTCAGGACCTCCTGTGGAATGTCGCGCGAAAACGTGCGATGCATGACCAGCTTCACGCCGGGATACAGCTTCCTGTAGCGCGCCAGTGCCGGCAGCAGGGCGTGGATCGAGCTTTCGTTGACCCCGAGCCTGAGTTCGCCACGGCCCAGGCTCTTGAGGTCCTCCATTCCCTTCTGAATTTCGTCGCGCAGATTTAACAGCCGCTCCGCATAGTCGCGGAGCAATTCGCCCGCGTCAGTCAGTTTCACATGGCGCGCGCCGCGCACTAGCAGCGGCTGGCCCACCGATTCTTCGAGCTTGTGGATGACAATGCTTACCGCGGGCTGCGTGCGATAGAGCTTCCCCGCGGCCCGGGAGAAACTCTGCTCTTTCGCAACGGTCAGGAATACATGCAACTGCGACAAGTCCATGAACGATTCTCCGAAATTGCGGCGCGGTTCCGTAGCACAGGCTTCAGCCTGTGTGCTGTCCCGGCGGCTCAAGAAACAAAACCGCACAGGCTGAAGCCTGTGCTACTGGAGGCGGCTTGCCATATAATAATACTTTATGGCTCTTACAAGTATTATAAATTTGACTCGATCGCGCAACTAGGCTGCAATGGAGCGTGTAGGAGAGTGTGGCAGACCATGGACATCATACGCATCTTCGATACCACGCTGCGGGATGGAGAGCAGTCGCCCGGATTCTCCATGACCGTGCCGGAAAAAGTCCGTATGGCCCGGCAGCTCGAATCGCTTGGCGTGGACATCATTGAGTCCGGCTTCCCCATTGCTTCGCGCGGCGACCTGGAAGGCGTGCGCGCCGTGGTGCGCGAAATCCGCACCTGCACCGTGGCGGCGCTGGCTCGCGCCCGGCGCGACGACATCGATGTAGCCTTGGACGGTCTTTCCGGAGCGGCCCATCCTCGTCTGCATACGTTCCTGGCGACCTCGGATCTGCACCTACATTACAAGCTGCGGCTTACGCGCGAGGAGGCGCTGGAAGCCATCTCGGCCAACGTGCGCTACGCTCGCGAGCGGTGCGCGGAAGTTGAGTTTTCCGCTGAGGACGCCAGCCGCACCGACATCGATTTCCTGTGCCAGGCAGTGCGGCGCGCCGTCGATGCGGGCGCCACGACCATCAATCTGCCCGA
>Ga0137409_10002258_pt1 | contig 20762 bp, 16 predicted proteins | sample CZODoug1_16funga_FD_122059 | JGI IMG/M metagenome (GOLD analysis project Ga0137409, IMG submission 122059) | Vadose zone soil fungal communities from Angelo Coast Range Reserve, California, USA - CZODoug1_16fungal (Hybrid Assembly) | ecosystem: Environmental > Terrestrial > Soil > Vadose zone... | reverse complement strand
CCGATTGGATTTGGAATCCCGCGCTTCCTCCGGATCTCTAATCAAACTGCCAATCAAAATGACTTCGTCCGTCTCGAAGATGTCGTCGCGAACAACCTCGATCTGCTGTTCCCCTCGATGATCATCGATTCGTACGAATTGTTCCGGGTGACGCGCAACGCCAACACCGAGCGCGACGAGGACGAGGCCGACGACTTGCTCGCGTTGATCGAAAGCGAGCTGCGCGATCGCCGGTTCGCGCCAATCGTCCGGCTCGAAGTGTTGGCCGGCATGAACCCGGTGCATCGCGGGATGGTCGCCGCCGAGCTCGGCCTGGACGAACGTTCCGACGTTTTCGAAGTGGACGGGATGCTATCGATGCGCGACTTGCAGGAGCTTGCGTCGATCGACGCGCCCGCGCTGCACGATCCGCCGCATCATCCGGTCGATCATCCGCGGCTGACCGTCGGCCGCAGCATCTTTCACGTTATCCGCGACGCCGGTTCGATCCTGCTGTTGCATCCGTACGAATCGTTCTCGACTTCGGTCGAACGGTTCTTGCGCGAAGCTGCCGACGACCCGAAAGTCCGCGCGATCAAGATGACCTTGTACCGGACTTCGAGCGATTCGAAGATAATTGGCTACCTCTGCGACGCGGCCCGTAATGGCAAGCAGGTCGCGGTGGTCGTCGAGCTGAAAGCGCGCTTCGATGAAGCCGCGAATATCCAGTTTGCGACCCGGCTCGAGGAATTCGGGATTCACGTAACGTACGGAGTGGTCGGGCTCAAGACGCATTGCAAAGTAATCCTGGTGATTCGCCAGGACTACAACGGGCTTCGCCGCTACGCGCATATCGGGACCGGCAACTATCATCCGGGGACAGCGAGATTTTACGCCGACTACGGACTGCTCACCTGCGACGATACGATCGGCGAGGACCTGACTCAGCTCTTCAACTACCTGACGACTGGCTATATGCCGGATCGTTCGTATCGAAAAATCCTGCCCGCGCCGACGCATCTGAAACGCGGGCTGCTCAACCGAATCGAGCGCGAAATCAAGGTCAGTTCAGCGGTGTCGCCCGGCTTGATTCAGTTCAAGGTGAACGCGCTCGAAGATGTGGATATCACGCGCGCCCTCTACCGCGCCTCGCAAGCCGGGGTGAAAGTCGATTTGATCGTCCGTGACACCTGCCGGCTTCGGCCGGGGATCGCGGGACTGTCGGAGAACGTACGTGTGGTGAGTATTGTCGGCCGCTTCCTGGAACATGGCCGCTTGTATTATTTTCGCAACGGAGGCGCCGAGGATTTCTTGCTCGGCTCCGCCGACTGCATGAAGCGCAACCTCGAGAGCCGCGTCGAGGTCGTCGCGCCAGTCGAAGATCCGCTACTGCGCAAGGAATTGCGCACCGTGCTCGATATCCAGCTAAAGGCGAATCGCTGCCAGTGGGAGATGCAATCCGACGGCGTCTATATCCGCACGCCAGCTGCGCACGCCGCCCCGGCATGCCAGCAGGCGTTGATCGATTTTGCCGACACTCGGCAGACGGAAGCCAGCAAGGTCAAAAGGCGCCGCTCCAAAGGCTTCGCGCGCCGCGCGGCTCGAGAAGAGCGCAACGGCGACTGATCGCGTCCGGTTGCAAACGATCGAATGCATCGGGCGCGGACCGCTGTCCACGCCGAACGCCACATTACAATTTTACTTTCGATTAATCGCTAAGTCTGGCGCCTACTCGCCGGGACGGGGCGGAATCGCATTATAGTTGCCCGGATTCTCAGCCATTGCTGTGCGGATGTCAGGATGCGCGGAGAAGAAAGATTCGAGTTCAGGATGTTTCTTCAGATACGAATCGCTGTTAATCAGCGAAGGCTTGTAGGCGAGCTCATGCGCGATATTCGGATGCTCGGCCGCGAAGTCACTCCACGCCCTGAGCTTGGCGAGGTCGAGGTCGCTGGTATCGGCGGCCCTGAATTCGATTATCGTGTTGCCATTGACCACGGTGCCGAGGGTCTGGCCAGGGGCAACAGCCAAGGCCGGAGTGGCAAACGCGGCCGGGAGGACAACTGCTGCGATTAGAGTTGATAAGGGTTTCATGCTTCGATCTCCTTTTTATCGGCGATCCAAAACCCCTAAACAGAAGCAATTTCTGTACCGAAAAATCCTATGTAGTGCCTAACATGATAGGTGAGTCCACTACATGGCTCGGTATGCAGAACTTACACGATTCGGAAAACTTTGCCGGATTTTCGCCCCAAGCCTTTGATGCCTTGGGCGAAAAATCAACAGCGAGAGATTCTATTCGCCGGGACGGGGCGGAATTGCGTTGTAGTTGCCGGGATTCGCAGCCATCGCATCATGGATGTCTGGATGCGCGGCGAAGAAAGCGGCAAGTCCTCGGTGTTTTTTCGTATACGCCGCGTCGTTGATCAACTCCGGTTTCTGAGCGAGATCGCTCGCGACTTTCGGATGCTGAGCCGCAAAGTCATTCCAGGTCTTGAGCTTGGCGCTATCGAGACCGCCAGGACCGGCGGCTTTGAATACGGTGGTGGTGTTGCCGTTGACGACAGTGCCGAGCGTCTTGTCCCCTTGCGCCAGCGCGGTAGCGGCGAAGGCGACCGGAATTGCGATTGCAACGATCAGAGTCGATAAGCGTTTCATCTTCTTTTTCAGCTCCTGTTATCCGCGGTCCATATTGGGTATCGAGAACCTTCGCGATTGGCAAAAAAGTTTGCCGATTTCGTCGGCGGGTTCCCCGGGAATTTCTTCCAGTTCTCCAGCGCACTTTACAACATTCGCTCGACATCTCAATACTACTACGCGCAGGACACGATCAAGGTTCGTCCGCGGCTGACTGTGAACCTTGGCGTACGATACGAGTACAACAGCCCGCAATACGACACGCATAACAACATCATTGGGTTCTTCGGAGCAGGTGCGCAGTCCAAGGTTTTCCCCAACGCGCCTCCGGGCGTCCTCTATCCCGGCGATCCTGGCACTCCGAACCGAGCACTGGTCTTCCCGGACAAGAACAACTGGGCTCCGCGCGTAGGCTTCGCTTGGGATATTCTCGGAAATGCCAGGCTCGTGATGCGTGGGGGCTTCGGGATCTTCTATGACATCGAAGACGGCGCGCTTAACCTCCAATTCGGCGGACAGCCTCCTTTCGGCGATGTTTCCAATCTGGATTTATTTCCCAACGAGGTCGTTAATGGCAACGCTTTCGCCGATCCCTTCGGCGCCCAGGGTATCACTAACCCCTTTCCATTCGCCTCTCAGGGGCGAGTCGGTCAATTCTTCGTCCCTAAGATTTCCTTCGCATTCGTGACCGATCCTCATTTCCGCACGCCGTACTCAGAGAATTTTAATTTTGGCTTTCAGTACCAACTGGCTAAAGATCTTGCCATTGAAGCTGTGTACGTCGGCAGTCTTGGCCGCAAGCTTATCAGCACACCGGACGTCAACGCGCCTCTACCTAGCATCGAATTGCAGCAGATCCTGAATTCAGGCGGCAGTACGGACTATGCTACAGCCGTTGCCAACGGCGGTTTCGTCAATCGCCCCTGTGCGCGTCCCTTTGCTGGGTGTTCCAATCCAACTGACCCGACGGATCCAAACAGTAGCCTGCAAGATATTTCGACGATGCTAACAAACAAGAGTGCCGGGCTGTCCGACAGCCACCAGTTCCAATTGACCGTGGACAAGCGCTATCGCCACGGTTTGTCTTTCCGAGCTGCTTATACGTTGGCGAAGACAATCGACCTGAGCTCCGGCTTCCGGGCTCGTTCCGGAGGCTATACCGATCCGTTCAATCCACGCCTCGATCGCGGACTAGCTGACTTCGACGCGACGCACCGTTTTGTTGTCAGCGCAAGTTGGGAACTTCCGATTAGCAAGCCCTTTCGGAACCATACTCTGGGCAGAAAGCTCACCGAAGGCTGGCAGGTCAACGTCATTAGCACGTTTCAGTCCGGGCAGCCCTTTACAATCTTCTCGAACAACGACAACAGTCTCCAGGGTAACTTTCTCGATCGCCCGAACCTGATCGGAAAGATTCGGACAATGGACGCTCGTCAGGTAAGCTCGTTCTCCGGAGCAGCAGTAAACTGCTCGGGTGCAACGCCAGATCCGGTTACTGGCAACATTAGTGGGAACTTTTACTTCGATCCCACGGCGTTCGACTGCCAGTTCAACAACGATTTGCACCTCGCTCCCGGTTCTGTTGCATCCTTTGGCGACCTCGGCCGAAATACCCTGCGTGGCCCGGGCATCAACAACTGGGATATATCGTTCCTGAAGAAAACGAAGATCACAGAATCGAAGGTGCTCGAGTTCCGGGCGGAGATGTTTAACGCCTTCAACCATGCCCAGTTCCTGAATCCTGACCCATTTGGGTTCGACTCAACGTTCGGTCAGATTTCGCAAACGCGTGGTCCGCGGCTGGTGCAATTCGCGCTGAAGCTTTACTTCTAACCGCGAAACGGGGTATGAGATTTCCGAGGGCCCTCTCGTCGGGCTGGAAAGGGAATGCCGCTCACTCGTGGACGGCTACAGCAAGGCGTAGGGCAAGCCTACCGCCGACGTCGGAGCTATGTTAATCTGAGAGTCTGGCTTGGGCTGTGCGTATGCGTCTGCCTGAGCATGTCGGTCGGGGCGTAGCGCAGCCTGGCTAGCGCGCCTGGTTCGGGACCAGGAGGTCGATGGTTCAAATCCATTCGCCCCGACCATTTCTTTTAGAACCAGTAATTTACGGACAGACTTATAGCCGCTGACCGCCTGGTGTCGGACCAGGAGGTCTTCGGTTCAAATCGAATCGCTCCGGCTTCGCTATTTCCCGTTCTCTCATAGACTTACATTGCGATTGCGTGATGTTTAGCAACAGGTGGAAATTGTCCAACTTGTCTAACACTTGTCCGCACTTACCAGGCAAGTGAAAACGACTAGTCTGCTACCCTGACTGTAGTTCGCAACAACGTAGGCACAACCTCATGGCCTAGAGAATGCATCTTTTAACCGCGAAGGGCGGACTGCTCAGGTAACGAAACGACGCTTTGCTGCGTGGACCTGAGGACTGGAACCGTTGCGATAATTCGACTCGTGCGGCGTGCGACCTGGAGATTAGTCGTACTGGCATGGATTGTCCCGGTATTCGGTGCCGATGGGGCGAAATCATGGGCTTCATTTGGTCTCGTGGGGAGCGTTCGCACCCTGACCGAAAGCGACCTCGCGGATAACATATCTTCTGCCGAGCCTAAAGGCACACCATTCCACACCAGAACAACGTACTTTTCTCCGGATGGAAGTGCTTTGTTCTTCGAAGATTGTGTTTCCACTTGCGAGCGTATCGATTTTGTTTGGCAGGCTGGGCGTTTGGTCGAAGAACGACACCAGTCCGAGAACCAACTGCCTGAACGCACGGTGAAGTATGTGCGAGACTCGGATGGCCGGGTCGTAGAAGAACAGACCGAGACCGGGGGAATCCTGGAGTGCACGAAACGTTATCGTCGGGACGCATCGCAAGAGGAAGAGAGTGAGTATTGTGGCGACTCGCTAACCAGCCGCCGCGCGTGGGAGCACGATGAAGCTGCAGGCAAAGACCAGGTTTCCTGGTACACGTATCGGGCGAAAAGGGAGACGAGGTTTTGGAGACGCGGTACGAAGAACGCAGGGTTCGGTTGGACGACGGCACCGTGAGAACGGAGCAGCTATTTGGAGGGGGTAGCACTGCTGTTACTACTGCGGACTCGAAAGGCAGGATTTTGGAAGAGGTGAGGGACTCCAACGCCGGATATCATCGCGAGACACACAGATTCGACGAATCGGGCAGGGAAATTGAAAAGGCCGAATGGGCGAGAGATGGCACGAATATTAATCGCAGGACTTATGTCTATGTAAACGACGCACAAGGCAACTGGATACGTCGGACTGAACTCTTCGGGTCCCCCGCCTACTCCGCTCCTGTCGAGGGAGAAGTTACAGTCCGCAAGATTGATTACTACTAATCTCCTCAGCTTAATATCCGCTCGTGTCAGTGACCGATATTCGGCGCCTGTGATGTCGCACACTCGAAAAAGCAAAATCCACATGGACGCGAAGGGCGTGTATCAGGACTTGAAGCTATTCCGTGCGTCGCTCTTGACTTTAATGAACCCACAACTTTTGTGAGAGAGGTATCCTAAACTCCGTGAATCCGGAGAGCGAACAACCCAGACAACGGACGATTCCCGAATCTCAAATTCTGTCCCTGGCAATTCCTCGGCGGACAACTGGGAGTAATAGCCGCTTCGAGGAAGTTGAGCCCCCTACGCCACCAAGTCGAGGCAGAGCTTGCCGAAGTACTCGTAGTCTTCACGGGGATTGATTCGGAGACTGACACGCTTCCGATTGGCGACGTGCGAGAGCATTGGAGCCCGGAGGCTTTAGAGCGTAAAGACCGTGAGATTATAGAGGTTGAAAATTTTTACCGCCAACCGGCAACAGAGGCCGCCACGCGCTTGCTCCAACTGCTCGAAACTCCTTTCTGAACTGCGGAGGAGCACTCGTCCGGTTTTCGCATCAGGACTTGAGTCAGAACACCAACGCCAATTGACCTCAAACCCTCAAACGACGGAGGCAGTTTCAAGGAAGTTCTAGGCCGCCGCCTCTCAATCCCGGCGTTACTACAACCTTCTCGATGGCTTGTTCCGCTTTTTACTCGAATCACGAGATCGTAGGCGCGACCCGGATAAACTTGAACAAAATTACATCGGTGATGCCAGTAAGCTGTCTCCCCGGGGTGCTTCGGCGCAAGCACTACAGCACTCTCTGTTTGAAGGGATTCAAAACGGCCACGTCGAAGTGCGCGAAATCACGTTCGTTCCGAGTGGACACGGTGAGGCCATGAACGCGCGCCGTGGCGGCCATGATAGCGTCCTCACCTAGGGTATCGGAACGGTGGTGCATTAGGCGGGCATATTCTCGAAAACACGCGGCATCCATCGACAAGACTTGTGAAGTGCGTTCCAACTGTGCCGCCCAAGCCTCGATTTCGTTCGCCTTTACAGGATCCTGTCGACGCGTGAGTTCCACACCCCTTTGAATTTCCCCGAACGTTACCGCCGAGAAGAAGCCTTGGCCCAATTCAAGACTATGCAACCAAGCGACTGCCGCACCATGGGGCTTGGGCTTGCGCAATTCGGACACCACGTTCGTGTCGATCAGGTAGCGGATCAATCGAACACCGCGGGCTTGCGCGATTTGACCGTGCCACGTTTGGGGAGCGGGATTTCGAATCGCGGACCTTCACCCAAAAGTACATCCTTCCAGGTCAAACGGTTTTCGTCTTTTAACTTATGCCATTCGTCGATTGAAACGACAACCGCGGTATCGATTCCCCGACGGGTCACGACTTGTGGCCCCTTCTCGAGCGTGTCATCGATCAGTTCACTGAAACGCGCCTTCGCTTCCTGTAGTTGCCATTTGGTCATGAAACCCTCCTAGGATGCCATTGTATGGCTAGTCAGATGTCTAGTCAAGTCAGGAGCGTCCAGCCGCGACAAAGATCTGTTTATCCTCAGAAGTCGATAACCCGCCGTCATAAAAACGTAATACTAATGGTGGTGAACAGCGGTTAAACGCGAACGAAAGGTGAATAAAGAAGGAGAAAGTGATTCGTCCCGTTTCCTCGCAACTTGCTGAATTCCTTCGATTAGCACCAACTCCGGCAAGTTCTGATTAAATTGGTTGTTCGGCTGTTAACCGAAGAGTTGTAGATCTAGCGGCTTTCGAATCGATTCCCCAAAGTTCTCGCGAGCGTGCGGTGATGGCTTGTCCCGACTTGTCCATCAGAGAGCGGCCCGAAAACCAATAAGTGACGCCAGGACAGCGACTTATGTGATTTTATACACCGGTTCGGGACCAGGAGGTCGATGGTTCAAATCCATTCGCCCCGACCATTTCCTTAAAAGATAGTCTATGATAATAAACAAGTATGTAGGAGCAGCCGGTGCTCCGAAGAAACCTCCTTTTTTGCGGAAGTGGCGCTTGGACGCTGGTTTTCGGGCTTTCCGCTTCCAGCACCACACGAGCAGCCCGGCAAGCGCAGGTCTGCTATTTCGCCCCGACGATGTGTAAGCTTCGTTTGCGGCGGTCGCGTTTGTCCGCGTACAGGGCGTCGTCGGCACGTCTCATTAATTCCTCGGCTGATTCACCTGGCGTAAAGTTCGTCCATCCGGCGGAGAACGAAACCTCAACCAACTGCCCTTTGCACTCAGCTTTGAGTCCACTCAACCGGCTTAGAACGTGCCGGACCGCCTCAGGTTTGCACTCGGGGAGCAAAACCAGAAACTCATCCCCACCAAGACGAACCGCTAAATCTGAGCCGCGAATGGCTCTATTTAATCGTTCAGCAAAACTCCTGATCAATTCATCGCCCGCCGGATGCCCAAAGTTATCATTGACCTGTTTTAGGCCATCCAAGTCGAGTGCGAGGACGGTAAGCGGGTGGCCGTTCCGGGTTGATCGCGACATTTCTTGCGCCAGACGTAGCTCCCCAGATCTTCGGTTATATAGCCCAGTCAGCGGGTCCAGTGCCGCAAGCTTGTAGACCTCTTCGGTTCGCACTTCGATCTTACCTAGAGCTTCGACTTGCTTGCTCAATTGCTGGTGAATCCGATGAATTTGCAGTTGCTGATAAACGGTGTACACGTTGAAGATCAGGACGAGTCCGATGATTCCACGTACGGCTGAGGTCAAAAGTAGCGAAGCGGATTCTTGAGCTTGAGACAATAATCCTGGAAACGCGAACGAAGCGATCCCAAGTGCGAGCAGCACTGTCACCATCACAGCACAGGACCAAAGAGACCATTGCCGGCGCGCAATTCGGCGCATGGTGGAGCTAATTTGCTCTGCGTCCACGGGCGCAGATAACAAGAGAGGTTGCTGCGACTCCGATTGACTCATGAAACCCCGCGTATATCGATTAGGAACGTCCTAATGCTGGAGCGCAAGACGTAGTCACGAAACTGTTTCCAGGGTCTAACTCACGCCAAACCAATTACTTGCTCACTGAATGAATACTGAATGGGTGAAGACAGGCACCGGCCCGGTTAAGTGGGGTTTGGCTTTGCCGATGCATTGGGTAATCTGAGAATGACGAACGATGCCAGGACCGTTAGCAGGCTTTATTGCTGCTGATCGGAAGCGCGTAGCTTTTTCAAGGCCATGGCAGCCGAGTGCGACTTGCCCCAGTGGCACATTGTGTCGAGCAACGGCCGCAGAGATTTTCCGAGAGGAGTAATGGCGTATACCACTCGCGGCGGCGTGTCCGGGTATACGGTGCGGTCAACGATCCCCGTGCTTTGCAGATCGCGGAGTTGCTGGGCAAGCGTTCGTTGCGTGATGCCGGTAATACCACGCTTCAGTTCGGAGAACCGCTTGGTGCCTTGGAAAAGTTGCTCAAGAACGGCGGCTTTCCAGCGTCCACCGACGATGCGAGCAGTGGTTTCCACCGGACAAAGTTCTGGACGTTTGGCCATTTTGGGCCTAGTACCACAATGTATACCAGGTATTATACTGGTGTCACGGATTTTCATGTAACCATGCGCGCCCCCTCCTCATCTATCTTGACCACGATGATATCGGGGTTGGACTTGTAAGCGGCACGTTAGGCTTCGAGCGCCAATCCTCGAAATCCGGGATGAGAACCACAGGACAGGACCTCGGAGAGGCCATGCAACTGGAAACAACGAACTCATGGAAGAGTAAGAACCGCAGCACGGTGACATCGCGGCTGATGCTGGCCATCGGCTTGGCGACTCTTGCCGGCTTAAACGCCGGGTGTTCTAGTTCAGCTCAACCGAAGGCTCCAGCGCCCGCGGAAGTGAGTGTAGCGGAGGTTATCTGCAAGCAATTGGGCGACAGTGACGAGTTCACTGGCCGGCTTGAAGCAGTCAACGCGGTAGAGGTTCGCCCGCGCGTTTCCGGCTACTTGCAGAGCGTGCATTTCAAGGAAGGCGCGATTGTTCGCCAGGGCGATCTCTTGTTTCAGATCGATCCGCGACCCTTCCAGGCGGAAGTGGACCGTCTGAAGGGCGATCTGTCGCAAGCGAAAGCGCAACTTTCGCGAGCGCAAAGCGATTTTCAGCGTGCCGAACGACTCCATAACAATGATGGGATGTCAGCTGAAGAGTACGACCGACGCGCCGCAGTCCGCAACGAAGCCGAAGCTCGCATCGCGTCCACCGAGGCGGCGCTTCGCGGCGCAGAACTTAATCTTGGGTTCACACGTGTTATAGCGCCAATTACGGGTCGTGTAGGGCGGGCGGGAATCACGGAAGGCAATTTGGTCGAGGGCGGCGCAGCGCAGGTCAAGCCCTTGACGACTCTGGTCTCGCTCGATCCGATCTATGTCTACTTCGATGTCGATGAGCAGACCTATCTCAAATATGCGCGGGTGACGCAAAGCCACGGGACAAGTTCGCACGATCTGCGCAGCGCGGCGCAGTTGGGCCTGGCGGACGAAGACGGATTCCCTCACGCCGGCCAGGTGAGCTTTGTGGACAATCAGGTCAGCTCCTCGACAGGAACGATTCGCTTGCGGGCGACTTTTCCAAACAAGAATTTGGCCCTAACGCCAGGGCTTTTTGCGAGGATTCGGTTGCAAGGAGGCGGGGCGCACAGTGCCTGCCTGGCGAGAGACGAGGCTGTCGTTACGGACTTGAATCAAAAGTACGTTTTTGTGCTCGGCAAAAACAACACGCTCGAGTATCGCCCCGTGAAACTCGGCCCGATGACAGAGGGATTGCGCGTCGTGCGGGATGGCTTGCGCAACGGCGACGTCATCGTCGTAAGCGGCCTGCAGCGCGTGCGGCCCGGAGCCGCTGTCAATCCCAAGAAAGTCCCGATGGCGGGTCAAATCAGCGCCCCGGGCGGGACTTCCACGCAATCCGCCCTTGTGGGTCTCGAAGAGAAGTCGCGCGAGCCGAAAGCGCGGGAATAGTCCAGGGCTGCCATGAATATCTCTAGTTTTTTCATTAAGCGTCCCATCTTTGCCGCGGTAATTTCCATCATCATTTTCGTGATTGGAGCGCTCGCCTATTTCCGTCTTCCCCTCAGCGAGTATCCGGAGGTTGTGCCGCCCACAGTAGTCGTGCGCACTAGCTACCCGGGCGCAAATCCCACTGTCATTGCGGACACCGTGGCCTCACCCCTCGAACAACAGATCAATGGCGTCGAAGGCATGCTCTACATGTTTTCGCAAGCCACGGCCGACGGCGTGATGACTCTGACGATCACGTTCGGACTGGGTACGGACCTCGACAAAGCGCAAGTGCAAGTGCAGAACCGCGTATCGCAGGCGCTGCCGCGATTGCCGCAGGAAGTCCAGCGCCTCGGTGTGACGACGGAAAAAACCTCACCGGATTTGCTGATGGTTGTGCACCTGGAATCTCCGGACAACCGTTACGACATGTTGTACCTTGCGAACCTGGCCATTCTCCAAGTGAAGGACGAGTTGGGCCGCCTCCCTGGCGTCGGCAACGTGCAGGTTTTCGGCGCGGGCGATTTCAGCATGCGCGTATGGCTCAACCCAAACAAATTGGCTTCGCACAACTTGACGGCAACTGACGTGGTCCAGGCAATTCGCGAGCAAAACGTGCAGGTTGCGGCGGGTGTGCTTGGTGCTCCGCCGACAAATACGGGAAGCACTGCGTTTCAATTGCTTGTAAACACGCAGGGGCGCCTCACGACGGAGGAAGAGTTCGGCAACATCATTGTGCGCGCCGCCAAGGATGGCCAGATTACGCGCATCCGCGATCTGGGCCGTGTCGAACTGGGTTCCAGCACCTACGCACTCCGCAGTTTGCTGGACAACAAGCCGGCCGCGGCTCTGCCAATTTCGCAGCGGCCGGGCTCGAACGCGCTCGAAACCTCGCAACAGGTGCGTGACACGATGGAGCGCCTGAAGAAATCATTTCCGGAAGGCGTGGACTACAAAATCGCCTACGACCCAACGGTTTTCGTGCGCGAATCGATTCAGGCTGTCGGGCACACGTTTGTCGAAGCGCTGATCCTGGTCGTGATTGTAGTGTTGGTCTTCCTCCAAACATGGAGGGCGTCGATCATTCCTCTCTTGGCGCTTCCTGTCTCGCTGGTCGGAACGTTTTCGATCATGCTCTTACTCGGCTTCTCTCTGAATACCCTGTCGCTGTTCGGGCTGGTACTGGCGATAGGCATCGTCGTGGACGACGCGATCGTCGTTGTTGAGAACGTTGAGCGAAATATCGCACTAGGACACGAACCCCATGAAGCTACGCGCCGCGCGATGGAAGAAGTCAGCGGACCGATCGTGGCAATCGCTTTGGTGTTGTGCGCGGTTTTTGTTCCCACGGCGTTCATCGTAGGGCTATCGGGACAGTTCTATAAGCAGTTCGCGCTGACCATCGCAATCTCCACGGTGATTTCAGCGTTCAACTCACTCACGCTGAGTCCGGCGCTGGCAGCCCTTCTTTTGAAATCTCATGATGCCAAGAAGGATCGTTTCACGCGGGCGATCGATTTTGCATTTGGCTGGTTTTTCAAGCTGTTCAACAGGTTCTTTGGCCGTGCATCGGGCGGGTATGGAAAGCTCGTCACTCATACGCTGCGGTCGAGTGTAATTGCTGTCGTGGTTTATGCGGGCCTTATCGGGCTGACGATTCTCGGATTCTCGCGCGTCCCGACAGGATTTGTTCCCACGCAGGATAAGGGATATCTCGTGTCTTTCGCGCAGTTGCCGAATGGCGCGACGCTCGATCGCACCGAAGATGTAATTCGTAGGATGTCTGACATTGCGATGAAACATCCGGGAGTCCAGAACGCCGTTGCATTTCCTGGGCTATCGATCAATGGCTTCACCAACAGCCCGAATTCCGGAATTGTATTCGCCACTTTGAAGCCTTCGGAGGAGAGAAATCGTCCTGATCTGACTGCGAACGCCATAGCCGCCGATCTAAACAAACAGTACGGCTCCATTCAGGAAGCGTTCATCGCTATTTTCCCTCCTCCGCCTGTCCAGGGTTTGGGAACGGTAGCCGGGTTCAAACTCTACATTGAAGATCGTTCTGGAATGGGCTTGGAGTCACTCTACAAGGAGACGACCTCCACCTTGCAGAAAGGCAACCAAACTCCCGGGCTTGCGGGAGTTTTCTCCAGCTTCGACATCAACGTGCCGCAAATCGATTCGCATGTGGACCGCGAAAAAGCGAAGACCTACGGGATTCCCCTCGGCGATGTGTTTGACACCATGCAGGTTTATCTAGGTTCGCTCTATGTGAACGACTTTAACCGTTTTGGGAGAACGTACCAGGTAAATGTGCAGGCGGAGTCGCCGTACCGCCTGCAACCGGAGGATATCGGTCACCTAAGGACAAGAAACCTAGCCGGAGAAATGATTCCGCTGGGATCGGTGGTCAACGTTGCGCCTATTTTCGGACCGGACCGCGTCATGCACTACAACGGATTTCCAGCTGCGGAAATTAATGGCGCGGCTGCTCCGGGATTCAGCACGGGCCAATCGGAAGGTGCGATCGCCAAGGTGCTTAACGATCAATTGCCAAACGGAATGAAATACGAATGGACGGAGTTAACCTACCAGAAAATTCTTGCCGGCAACACGATGGTTTACATTTTTCCACTTTCTGTTTTCCTCGTGTACCTGGTGCTTGCCGCTCAGTACGAAAGCTGGTCGTTACCCCTCGTCATCATCCTGATCGTTCCGATGACTTTGTTTTCCGCCATCGCCGGGGTCTGGCTGCTGAATGGCGACAATAACGTCTTCACCCAGATCAGTTTGATCGTGCTCGTCGGGCTGGCCTGCAAGAACGCCATCCTTATCGTGGAATTTGCCAGGGAGAAACAGCTTCACGAGGGGATGAACAGAGTCGATGCGGTGCTGGAAGCGTGCCGGCTGCGTTTGCGGCCGATCTTAATGACTTCTCTCGCCTTCACGATGGGCGTCATCCCGCTGGTGCTGTCGACGGGAGCGGGATCAGAAATGCGCCGCGCCATTGGAGTTGCAGTATTTTTCGGGATGCTTGGCGTCACCGCGTTTGGCTTGGTGCTGACCCCGGTCTTCTACGTTTTGGTCCAGAGATTGGTTGAGGGGCGCGAGAACAAGAAAGTGGCGGGGAGCGCAGATCTGTCGCCCGCGACTTCGGTGGAGGCATAAGCCGTGCTGACACGCTTTCAAAAAAACTTCCCGCTGCTCGTCGTGCTGCTGGCAAGTGGATGCGCGGTGGGTCCGCATTACAAACCGCCGCAGCCTGCGGCGGTGAAATACCACGCAGCAGACACGAACCTGGAAACGGAAGCGCCGTTCGATTCGCGTTGGTGGAAGCAGTTTGAAGATCCGGTCCTCGATTCGCTTGTAGGCCGGACCCTCGCGTCAAACAACAGCATTCGAATCGCACGCGCCAGACTCTCCGAGTCTCGCGCGGTCTTCGATGAAAGGAAACTCGACCGCTTCCCCACAGTGCCTGTCGTCGCGTCCTACCAGCACAGCAAGGAACAGATTCCCGGCTTCGGGGACCAGCGACGCAGAATCAATACCTTTAGCGCCGGGTTCGATGCTTTCTGGGAAGCGGACCTGTTCGGAAGAGTTAGCCACGGAATCGCGGCAGCTCGGGCCGAGAACCAGGCGTTCGAGGCGGACCTTCACGATGTGCAAGTCAGCGTGGTCGCTGAGCTTGCTCGCAATTACTTCGAGCTTCGGGGCGCGCAGTGGCGCCTAGCAGTGGCCCAGCGCAGTCTTACGAACCAGCGCGAAACGCTGCGGCTCACGCAACTGCGCCGCGATGCCGGCGTGGGTGAAGAACAAGATGTTGCGAGTGCCGCTGCCCGCGTAGCAGCCATTGAGTCCACGATTCCATCTTTGGACTTTGATGTGTCTCGTGCGGAATACCGATTGGCGGTGCTCACCGGAAGCCGCCCGGGCGAACTCAATGCGGATCTCGCACCGCGTACCTATCCAGCGATTGAAAAGGCTCTGCCCATCGGCAACCCGGGCGAGCTGCTGCAGCGCCGGCCCGATGTGCGTTCCGCTGAACGAAGGTTGGCTGCGGCCACCGAGCACCAAGGGGTTGCAGTCGCTAGCCTGTTTCCTCAGGTCAGCGTTTCCGGATTCCTCGGATTCGTGGCTGGGCGAGGCAGCCAGTTTTTCACCGGAGACTCGCGGGCATGGTCTGTATCGCCTGGGTTGTCGTGGTCTGCGTTCGATTTAGGCCGGGCGCGCGCGCGCGTGCGTGGTTCGAGCGCTGCTACGGAAGAGACGCTGGCGTTCTATGAAGAAACCGTGCTCCGGGCGCTGGAAGAAACGGAAAATGCACTGGCGAGTTATCATGCACAGCAAGCACGACTCATCAAATTGAACGATCAGGCTCGCGAGAGCAAGCGTGCGGCTGATATTGCCCGCTTGCGCTATCGCGAAGGAGTGGTTGACTTTCTCTCGTTGTTGGATGCCGAGCGGACGCAGTTGCAAGCCGAGGATGCCGTTGCCGAAAGCGAGAAGGATGTCTATATCGCGGTAATCGCCCTTTACAAGGCTCTTGGAGGAGTACCAAGCTAACCTAAGCCCTGTGCTTCCAGTTTTCGAAAAACAAGGGACGCATTTGTCCCTCCGAAACCAAAGGAGTTTGTCATTGCGGACTCGATTGAGAGTGTCCGGGCGGCATCAACGATAAAGTCCAGACCGTAATCTACGTCAGGGTGCAGGAGATTGATCGTGGGCGGTGCGGTTTGGTCTCGAATCGCGAGTACAGCGAGACCAGCCTCCAAACTACCTGCTCCCCCAAGTAGATGACCGGTCATGGATTTTGTAGAACTCACCCGAAGTTGCGACAAGCATTCGCGGAAAACGTTCCGAATCGCGACGGCTTCCGCTTTGTCGCCGAGGGGAGTAGACGTGGCGTGAGCGTTAAGGTAGTCGATAGACTCAGGGCGAATCGATCCGTCGGCCAATGCCAGCTCCATAACACGACGAATGCCCTCGCCGTTTTCGAGCGGAGCGTTCGGGTGGTAAGCATCGGAGTTGCGCGCGTAACCCATAATCTCCGCGAGTGGCAGGGCTCCTCGATCTAGGGCGTGAGCAAGTTCTTCGATGACCAAGACTCCGCCGCCTTCCCCAACTACAAACCCGTCGCGGTCCTTATCCCAAGGCCGTGAAGCTCGCTCCGGGTCGTCGTTTCGAAGCGAAAGAGCCCGCATCGCGCCGAAACCAGCCATCGCCAGAGGCGTTACCGCCGCTTCCGTTCCACCACAGATCATCACGTCGGCATCCCCGTATTGAATCACGCGGTACGCTTCACCGATGGCGTGGGCGCCCGTGGTACATGCTGTTGCGCACGCGAGGTTCGGTCCTTTCGCACCAGTCCTAATAGAAATTTGCCCCGCGGCAAGGTTGACGATAGAAGCCGTAATGAAGAAGGGCGACACCCGTCCGGGACCCTGCGTGGTGAGCTTGGAGTGTTCCCTCTCGATGATCTCGAAGCCTCCGATTCCACTACCGACATAAACGCCTACACGCTCCGCATTTTCTTTTTGCATCTGCAGCCGCGCATGGGCGATTGCAAATTCGCTGGCGGCAATCGCAAACTGGATAAAGCGGGCCGTCTTTTTAACATCTTTCTGATCGAGAAAATCCCTAGGATCAAAGCCTTTCACTTCGCCTGCAATTCGGCACGGAATGGAGGAGGCGTCAAAGAGAGAGACAGGAGCGATCCCCGAGCGGCCCGCCAGCGCAGCACTCCAAGTCTGTTCGGTCCCGATGCCCAACGGACTCACGAGTCCGATTCCAGTCACAACAACACGGCGTCTTTGTGGTATCACAGCATCTCTCCGAACTCACCAGTGATTGGCCGAGGGCGCTGCTGATTTGCGCGAACGATTCGCTCATGGCGTCTCTCGCCAATTAGATGCACACGAGAGACCGGGCGGTCTCAATATATAATATGCTATGGTTATACAAAAGACCAGTCGGTCGCATAGCCGGCCAATGGAGGTACAGGTGACCAAGGGAGAACAGACGAGGCGCGAGATTGTCCAGAAAGCCGCACCGTTATTTAACCAGAAGGGGTATGAGGGAACTTCCCTTTCGGATCTGATGAAAGCCACCGGACTTCAGAAGGGCGGAATCTACCGCCATTTCTCGAGCAAGGAAGAATTGGCGACCGAAGCCTTTGACTATTCATGGGAAAGAGCCGCGAAAGGAAGGTTGGATGGCGTCGAGGAGGTGCCGGACTGCGTGAACCGCTTGAAGAAGATAATCAACAATTTTGTTGAGATGCGGGCGGGACTGGTGGCCGGGGGCTGCCCGCTTATGAACACCGCCGTCGAAGCAGACGACGGAAACACCGTTCTGCGAGCGCGAGCCAGAAAGGCCTTGCAAAGCTGGATCGTGCGGCTGTCCAGCATCACTTCAGAAGGAATCAAGAAACGCCAGGTCGATCCACAGGTTGACCCGCGAAGACTATCTCAACTGATCATCGGCTCTTTGGAAGGAGCGTTGCTGATCAGTCGTCTCCAAAATGATGACGAACCGTTACGCGGCATTCGACACCACCTGGAAGAACACTTGGAACACAACATTCGCGCGAAAAGTGCCCGGCCCAATGGGGCGAGGCTATCGTGAACGATCATCCGCAGGGAGAACGTCCCGCTTCCGGCGTGCATCCGCTCTTGCGACGCGCGTTCCAGCGCAGGGTTCCGGTAGCGGATCTGATCGGCTTCGACGTCGCTGAGATTGCAGGGGGCCGGGCGGTGGCCACGCTCCAAAGCGGGCCGCAGCATGCAAACCCAATGGGCACGTTGCACGGCGGAATTTTGTGCGATCTGACGGACGCAGCAATGGGAATGGCTTTCGTGAGCACGCTCGAGCCGGACCAATCGTTCACGACGGTGGAACTCAGGATTAACTTTTTCCGGCCCGTCTGGACGGCAAAGTTGACGGCCGAAGCTATCGTCGTCCAGCGGGGAAAGACCACCGGTTACGTGGAATGCACGGTCAGAGACGAGAGCGGCAAACTGGTCGCGAAAGCGGCGAGTACGTGCATGGTCCTGGCGGGAGCGCGCGCGACCGGGCGCTGAAATTCCTTACTGTTAATCCGGCTTGGCAGGCGGGCCTTTCGAGACTGCTACTCGCCGTAGGGAACCCAGATGTTTTTCACCTGCGCGGTGTGATCGAGGAACCACCGGCCTTCCCCTTGTTTCACGTCGAACCAGTCGATGGCGCGGCCTTCGTTGGTGAACACCTGTTTCAGATTGCCAACCGAAAGAGTTTTTACCGCTGCGGCGCCGGCTTCATCCGTAAAACACCAGATAGCGTCGACGTCGTCGTGTTCAGCGAGCGTCTTCATCAGTTCCGCGCCGCGGCCGGTGACTATGTTTACGACGCCATCCGGCAGATCGCTGGTTTCGAAAACCTGGTAGAGATCGCCGGTAATCAGCGGATATTTTTCCGACGGAATGGCGATGACTGTGTTGCCCGTCGAAATGGCCGGCATCACCAGAGAAATGAATCCCAGCAACGGCGCATCCGCAGGGCAGACGACGCCCACCGTGCCGATCGGTTCTTTCATTGCCAGCGCGACGTTGCGAAACGGCGGGTTATGCACCGCGCCTTCGTACTTGTCGGCCCAGGCGGCGTAGGAAAAGATGCGCTCGATCCCGAGGCTGACTTCGGCTTCAGCCTGCTTCTTCCCGACCACGGCGGACAGCCGGCCGGCGATTTCTTCGCGGCGCTGTGAAAGATTCTCTGCGATGTAGTAGAGCACCTGAGCGCGATTGTGTGCCGTCGCTTTGCCCCAGCTTTCCGCTTTGCGCGCCGCCTCGACGGCGTTGCGAATGTCCTTGCGGTTGCCAAGCGGCGCTTCCCCAAGCAAACGCCCGTCAGCGCCGCGCACTTCGATGCTGTAACCCGAATCAGGCCGCGCCTGCTTGCCGCCGATATAGAGCTTCACGGTGCGATCGATCGGGGGAGCCGCGAAATCGGCGGGTCGCTCCGGCGGCTGATCTATCCCTAGAGGCGTTGGATGAACCGGTGGCGCATTCTTAAACCATGCAGGCTCGAGATATTCGAGCAGCCCCTCGCGCCCACCCTCGCGTCCATAACCGCTCTCGCGATAACCCCCGAAACCGCAGGCGGCATCGAAAAGATTTGTGCAGTTGACCCAAACCACGCCGGCTTTGAGCTGCGCCGCAACGTGCAGGGAAACATTGATGCTCTCACTCCACACGCAGGCGGCTAGGCCGTAAACCGTATTGTTGGCGAGTTCCACAGCTTCCCGCGGAGTGCGGAACGTCATCGCGGCAAGCACCGGGCCGAAAATCTCCTGCTGCGCCACCACCGAAGTCGGATGAACGTTGCTCAGCAACGTTGGCGGGAAATATAGCCCTCGCGACGGTACGGGAATGGAGGGTTGCCAGCAGGTCGCTCCTTCAGCGATGCCTTGATCGACCAGCCGCTGGATGCGCTCGAGCTGCACGCGCGCGACAATCGCGCCAATGTCGATGGCTTTATCGAGCGGCGGGCCGATCCGCAGCGTGTTCATGCGGTCCTGAATTTTGCCGATCAACTTATCCGCAATGCTCTCCTGCATCAGCAGCCGCGAGCCGGCGCAGCAAACCTGCCCCTGGTTGAACCAGATGCCGTCGACCAGGCCTTCCACGGCGCTATCCAGATCGGCGTCCTCAAAAATGATGAAAGGAGACTTGCCGCCAAGTTCGAGGGAAAGCTTCTTGTGGCTCTGCGCTGTGGCTTTGCGAATCGCGCGTCCCACTTCTGTCGATCCCGTGAACGCAATCTTATCGACGTCGGGATGCTTCACCAGCGCTTCGCCAGTCGCTCCATCGCCGGTGACGATGTTCACGACTCCGGCGGGGAGGCCGGCCTCCTGGCAGATCTGCGCAAAAGCGAGCGCCGTCAGGGGCGTAAATTCCGCGGGCTTCAGCACGACGGTATTCCCGGCTGCCAGCGCGGGGGCAATCTTCCAGGCCAGCATGAGCAAAGGAAAATTCCACGGAATGATTTGGCCTATGACGCCGCAAGCGGTGTATCCCGGAAATTCCTGCTCAAGCAATTGGGCCCAGCCCGCATGGTGATAAAAATGCCGCGCCACCAGCGGGATATCGATGTCGCGGCTTTCACGAATCGGCTTGCCGTTGTCCAGTGTTTCGAGAACGGCGAGCCAGCGCGAATGTTTCTGTACCTGCCGGGCCAGTGCATAGAGATAGCGCGCACGCGCATGCGGAGTAAGGGACTGCCATGCAGGCAAAGCAGCGCGCGCGGCTCTCACCGCGCTGTCGACGTCCAACGTGGAGCCTTGCGCCACGGTCGCGAGTTGTTCTCCCGTGGAAGGATCCGCCGTGTCGAAATAAATTCCAGCCGCGGGCGCCTGCCACGCGCCGTTAATGAAATGCCCGAAGCGCCGGCCATGACGGTCCAGCCAGGCAAGAGCCTCGCGGGGATCCTCCGGCGCGGGGCCGTATTCCATGGTCATGAATTTTTCGACGATGCTCATTCGCTTCTTCTCGCTTCTCTCGTCATCAAACCAAGATTCTCCTGCCTACGCAATCGGATGGCGATAATCCGCCGAATAGCGTCCCGTGGCATGGTGCTCCAATTGCCGTTCGATATCCGCCAGCATGCCGCTGGCGCCAAACCGGAATAACTCTGCCTTAAGCCAGGAATCGCCAAGCTCCTCCTTCATCAGAGCAAGCCAGTCGAGCGATTGCTTCGCCGTGCGAATGCCGCCCGCTGGCTTGAAGCCCACCGCCAT
>Ga0137409_10002256_pt1 | contig 20763 bp, 13 predicted proteins | sample CZODoug1_16funga_FD_122059 | JGI IMG/M metagenome (GOLD analysis project Ga0137409, IMG submission 122059) | Vadose zone soil fungal communities from Angelo Coast Range Reserve, California, USA - CZODoug1_16fungal (Hybrid Assembly) | ecosystem: Environmental > Terrestrial > Soil > Vadose zone... | reverse complement strand
ATGAACGGCGTCGCGCTGAAGTTCGAGCCGAAGTAGCGACGTCGAGGTCAACCAACGATGCGCACACATACCGGCCCGATCGGATGGACCTGCCTCATCGCGTCCGCGCTGCTCGTTCAAAACGTCCGGAGCGAGCCGCGAACAGGTGGCGCGAAGGCCTCAGCCGAGCGAACGGTCCTCCTGCAGATCAAGGATTACGCCACGGTGCCGATGACCGGATCGACGACCGGCACGAACAACGCAGGGTCGCTGGCTCGCGTCAACATGCTGCGGGAAGAGCCCGGCGGCGCCGGGCGATTCTTCGTCAACGATCTCAACGGTCCGCTCTACATTCTCGACAAGCAGACCAGGACGTTCCATGTATACCTGGACTTCAATGGCCGCGACAGCCGGCCCGGCCTGTTCGACAAGCTGACGTTCGAGGCGGGCTACGCCAACGGGCTCATCAGCTTTCAGTTCGATCCCGATTACCGGCGCAACGGGAAGTTCTACACCATCCATCTCGAAGATCCGGCGGCCCCGGGTTCCGTGCTGCCGGATGGCACGAGCGTACCCGGCCTCAACCTGTCCGGGTATACGACGACACCGCCGATCAAGACGCCGGGCGCCATCGAGCGCGAGGCCGTCGTGATCGAGTGGACCGATTCGAACGCGTCGAACGCGACGTTCGAGGGCACTGCCCGCGAGTTGATGCGCGTGCAGCTGAACACGCGCATCCATCCGATGGGGGACCTGATCTTCAACCCGACCGCGCACGCGGGCGACCCGGACTGGCGCGTGCTGTACATCGCGTGCGGAGACGGCGGCGCCGGCGAGCGGCGCACTGCGATGCGGCAGAACCCGCAGCGCCTCGACACACTCGTCGGCAAGATTCTGCGCGTCATTCCGGATCTCGCATTGCACACCGAGACGAGCACGGTCAGCGAGAACGGGCGCTATCGCATTCCGCGCGACAATCCGCTTGCGGCTGTCAACGGTGCCCGGAAAGAAATCTGGGCGTACGGGCTCCGCAATCCGCATCGGCTGACCTGGGACGTGGATCCCGCCAATCGCGCCAACAGTCATCTGCTCGCCGCGAACATCGGCCTCCACACCTGGGAAACTGTGGACGTCATTCGTAAGGGCGCGAACTACGGCTACTCGGAGCGCGAGGGCAACCAGATGCTGCTGGGCCCCGATAACACGATGGCCTCGCTCCCCACGCCCGACGAGATTCCGGTTCGCATCACGGACACGATCACGAACGGCACCGTCGTGCCGACGTATCCGGTCATCCAGTACCCTCACACCGCCGCCGGCGGCGACGCCATCGCGGGCGGCTTCGTCTATCGCGGGAAAGCGCTGCCGGCGCTGCAGGGAAAATACATCTTCGGCGACATCTCGACCGGCAAGATCTGGTACGCCGACTACAAAGAGATGCTGGCCGCCGACGACGGGAATCCCGCGACAATGGCGGCGCTGCACGAGGTGCATCTCAGGTGGAACGCGCCGGGCGAGGCCGCTGAGGCGGGCGGCCGCGAGTACGCGACGGCGTTCCCGATCGTGCTTGCGGCGTACAAGGCCCGCGGCGGCACGGATCCGGACCTGCCTGGATCATCCACCGTGTCCGGTCCCGGACGCGCGGACATTCGTTTTGCCGTCGACTCCGCCGGCGAGCTGTACATCCTGAGCAAGGTCGACGGCATGATTCGCGCCGTTGTCGCCGCGACAGCCTCACCGCTTTCGCGGACGGGCCTCCGCGACTAAAAGACCTGTGGTAGCGTGTGCCTCGCCATGAGGACACATGCTGTCGCCCTTGCTGCCCCGCTCGGCCTCGCGGTGTTCGCCGCGGGGCTCGCCGCTCAAACGTCCGCGCCGAAAACTCATCGTCTCGAAGCCACGCCGGCCACTGTCGCGTACGGCTACTACTGGGCGGAGGCCAGACCGGTTCTGCGCATCGCGTCCGGCGACATCATCGACGTCGATACGCTGCTGACCAACAATCCGACCGGTCTGCAGCGCGCCGGCGTGGCGCCCGAGAAGATACAGGACTCGCTGAAAGCGATCGTGGCCGAGGTGACCGGCGACCGCCGCGGCCCCGGCGGACACATTCTGACGGGGCCGGTGTACGTGGAAGGGGCGCAACCCGGCGATGTGCTCGAGGTCAAGATCCTCGCGATCGATTTTCCGATCGCGTACGGTTACAACGGGTGCAGCGGGTTCATTCCGGAGAACTGCGACCGATCGGTCGCGTCGAGAATCATTCCGATCGACGTCCGCGCGATGACGGCGGAGTACGCGCCTGGGATTGTGATCCCGCTCCGGCCGTTCTTCGGGAGCATGGGTGTGGCGCCAGCGCCGGAGCTCGGGCGCGTCAGCAGCAACCCGCCGGGCCGACACGCGGGGAATCTGGACAACAAGGAGCTGGTGGCCGGCTCCACGCTGTTCATCCCGGTCTTCGCGCCAGGCGCGTTGTTCGAGGTCGGCGATGGACACGGCGCGCAGGGCGACGGCGAAGTGGACCAAACCGCCATCGAGACATCGCTGCGCGGGCGGCTGCAGCTCACGGTCCGCAAGGACATGAAGCTCACCTGGCCCCGCGCGGAGACCGCCACCGACTTCATCAGCATGGCGACCGATCCCGATCTCGCGATTGCAACCAGGGGCGCGATTCAGGAGATGGTCGACTTCCTCGCCGCCTCGAAGAAGCTGACGAAGCACGAGGCGTATCAGGTCGTCAGCATTGCCGGCAACGTTGCGATCACGCAGCTCGTCGACAAACCGAACCTCGGCGTCCACGTGCGGCTGCCGAAGAGCATTTTCAAGTAAGTCTCCCGATCTGCCGACCGCCCCGTCTGCGCCCGGCGAAGCGGAAGGCCGTGTGCGCTGCGTGACTCGAGCGTATTCGAGGAGGGCGGAAGAATGCCTTCAGATTGCGGCCGCGTGATCGAGGTCGAGCTAACAGCCCGTGGCGAAAGTCTGGCTGCATTCGACGGGCGATGCATCCCCGCTGGCTACGTTGCTCCTCGCTCAAATACTCCCGGTATTCTCGGTCGTCGCGCCTTGCCATCGGGGCGCCTCGCCCGTCTCGGTGCGACGCCAGACTTTCACCACGGGCTGCTAACGCTCGCGCTGAGCCGCGGCGCTCTCGTCACCATCGACGCCGACGGCTCCGGCGCGGTCAGCCGTCGCTCGGTTCCGCTCGATGACTCCGGTCGAGAACTGTTCCGGTGGACTTCGGCAACGATGTCGAGAAATGCGCTTATCCTTCGCTGCGGATCCACTTCGTGAACCACTCCAGGTTCCGCCGCATCTGCTCGCGCTGCAGCATCGGCTCGCGCAGCACGTGGCCGCCCCGCGGGTAAATCTCGAGCTCCACGGTCTTGCCCAGCGCCTTCAGCGTGCGATAGAACTTCCACGCGCCGGCAATCGGCACGCGCGGATCCGCCTCCCCGTGCTGGATCAGCAGCGGAGTCGTTACGCGATCGGCAAACGTCAGCGGCGAGTGCGCGGCGTATCCCTCCCGGTTCTCCCACGGCCGCTTGAAGTAATCGATCATGAAATCGCCGCCTTCGGAGAGATAGAAGGTGTCGCTGAGATCGCTCAGGCTCGCGCCGGCCGACGCCGCCTTGAACCGTCCCGTCTGCGTCACGATCCAGTTCGTCATGTAGCCGCCGTAAGAGGCGCCCATGACGCCGAGACGCTCGGGATCGGCCAGGCCCTGGGCGACGAGGTGATCCACGCCGGCCATGATGTCCTTGTAGTCCGGCTCGCCCCACGCGTTGACGATCGCGCGCTGGCCGGCCTCGCCGTAGCCGGCGCCGCCGCGCGGCATCGGAAACAGGACCGCGAAGCCTCGGCTCGCCATCGCGGCGGTCGGATAGGGATCGACCTGCGGGACGATGTGCATGAACTGCGGAAAAAGACCGTAGGTGAAGCCGCCGCCGGGTCCACCGTGGACGTACACCAGCAGGGGCAGCCGGCGCGCAGGCGGCGCGCCGGAAGGCGTGAGCAGCAGACCCCAGATCTCCATGCCGTCGAACGAGCGCCACATGACCGGTTTCAAATCGCCGACCGGTAAACCGCGCAGCCGCGCGTTGACGTCGGTGATCGTCGTCGCGCGCCCGCCTCCGGCGTCCATGACGACGACGTCGCCCATCGTTCGCGCCTCGACCGACTTGAAGGCCAGCCGCCGGCCGTCGCGGCTCACGCCAATCGAGAACGCGACCGTCGGACCCGTTCCCAGACGTTCGGCGCGGCCGTCGGCAATCGACACGCGCACGACCGGCTGCTCGAACATGTGCGCCGCGCGTCCGAACGTGCCGTCGTTCGCTTCGATGTAGATCGATCGGCTGTCGGGCGCCCACGCATACTCGTTCACCCAGGCATCATCGAGAGCGAAGGTGCGCGGCGGGCCTCCCTGGGCTTCCACGATCGTGAGGCTCCGCGATGCCATGATGTCGCTGCGGCCGCCCGTCGAGGTGAATGCGATGAATCGGCCGTCGGGCGAGAAGCGCGGGCCGGTGTTCATGCCCGGCCGATCGACGATCGTCCGGCGCGCGCCGCCATCGAGCGCGATGGCATACAGCCGCGCGTCGTACGCGGCCGTGAAACCGGTCCGCGGCGCGGCCGAGTACGCGATCTCCCGGCCGTCCGGCGACCACGACAGCGCGTCGACATATTGGGACGATGGCGTCACGAGACGTACAGCGCCCGGCTGGTCCACTCGCTGCACGGCGAGGCGTGTCGCGCGATCCGGCGCGTCGGCGCGGATCACAAACGACTTGTCCTCGCGCTGCCGCTCTTCCTCGGCCGTCATCGGATCGCGGGTGAGGAAGGCGAGGTTCTTTCCGTCGGGCGACCACTCGTAGGCGAACACGCCTTCGGGCGCTTTCGTGAGCTGCCGGGGTGACTCGCCGGAGACCGGAATGCCAAAGACTTCCGGCCGGCCGGCGGCGATGCCGAGAACCGACACGGTCGCGCCGTCCGGCGACCAGCGGATCTGCGGCCTCGGCGTCGGCACGTTGAAGATGCGGACCGTCTCGCCCAGCCGCGTCGCCGCCCCACCCGCCGCGGGGACGATGAACAGGGCCGCGTCGTGCTCGTTCTTCTCCAGGTTCGGTGCGGACACGACATAGGCGACGCGATCGCCATCCGGCGCGATTTGGACGTCGACGATCGCGCGCATCGTCATCAGCTCGTCGACGGTGACCGCAGGGCTCGGACGCTGCGCGTGGATGGCGGCGCCCGCCACGAGGGCGCAGGCGGCGAGCATGACGGCACGGTGACGCACCATGGTGCGACAATTGTGCGTCTAAACAGGTTGCGACGCTATACTGACTGGCTCGACACGGGCCTGTCTCTAGGAGCCGGCGGCTGGCCGCCTTTGAAACGGCCAGCTGGCCGCTAACGCTCCGCTAACGCCACGTTCCCAGTTTCTCGCGATGAGCGAGATTCTGTCGGTGTATTGGACGCTGAAGGAGGTTCGCTGTGGCTGATGTCTCTTCCCACTCCCCGGGCACATTTTCCTGGCCTGAGCTGGCCACGACGGACCAGAAAGCGGCCGTCTCGTTCTACCGCGCGCTGTTCGACTGGGACGTGAACGACCAGCCGATCGGTCCGGCCGACATCTATTCGATGTTCCAATTGCGCGGCAAGGAAGTGGCCGCGGCGTACACCATGCGGACGGAGGAACGCCAGATGGGGGCGCCGCCGCACTGGAACGCGTACGTCACCGTCGCGAACGTCGACGAGGCGGTGACGAAGGCGCAGGGCCTCGGCGCCAAAGTGTACGCGCCGCCGTTCGACGTGATGGACGCCGGGCGGATGGCGGTGCTGCAGGATCCCACCGGTGCCGTGTTCCAGCTCTGGCAGCCGAACAAACACATCGGCGCAAAGATTCTCAACGAGCCGGGCGCGCTCTGCTGGACGGAGCTGTCGACGCGCGATACGAAGGGCGCGGAGCAGTTCTACACGCAGCTCTTTGGCTGGACGCCGAAGCACAGCGGCCCGGGCTCACCGATGGAGTACACCGAGTTCAGCAACCAGGGACGGCCCGGGGTCGGCATGATGCCGATGAACGAGCACATCCCGACCCACGTGCCGCCGTACTGGCTGTCGTACTTTCAGGTCGCCGACGTCGACGCCAGCACCGGGAAGGCGAAAGAGCTGGGCGCGAATACGCTCGTGGCGCCGATGGACATCGCCGACGCCGGCCGATTCTCGGTCGTCAGCGATCCGCAGGGCGCGGTGTTCGCATTGTTTGCGCCCAAGTCGCGCACATAATTGCAGGTCCGGCTTCAGCCGGGCCGTGAGAATGGGACCCATATGTTTTCCAGGAAACCACCGACGATTCCCTCGAAGGCCGAAGCGCTGCCGGGACGCTCAGAGACGATGCCGGTGCCGGACGCGCATTTCATCAGCAAGAACCGGATCACCGCGCCGTTTCCCGACGGCCTGTCGCGCGCGATGTTCGGCATGGGGTGCTTCTGGGGCGCGGAGCGGAAATTCTGGCAGCTTCGCGGCGTCTACAGCACCGCGGTCGGGTACGCCGGCGGTCATACACCGAACGCGACGTACCGCGAGGTCTGCACGGGCATGACCGGGCACAACGAGGTCGTGCTCGTGGTGTTCGATCCGAAGACGATCGGCTACGACGAGCTGCTGAAGGTCTTCTGGGAGAGCCACGATCCAACTCAGGGCATGCGGCAGGGCAATGACGTCGGCACGCAGTATCGATCCGGCGTGTACGTGTTCGACGAGGCGCAGCGTGCGGCTGCCGAGCGTAGCCGCGACGCGTTTCAAAAGCAGTTGAACGCGGCGGGCTACGGCGCGATCACGACCGAGATTGTTCCGGCGCCAGACTTTTATTACGCCGAGGACTATCACCAGCAGTACCTCGCGAAGAACCCCGACGGCTATTGCGGCCTGGGCGGCACCGGCGTGACCTGCCCGGTCGGGGTCGGGGCCGGCGCGTGATCACGTCGATCACGTTTAACCGCGGAGATCGCAGAGCACGCAGAGAAATTATCTTCTCTGCGATTTTTGCGTTCTCCGCGGTTCTGTTTTTGTCGTCCGTTGTGGCGCAGCCACAGACCGCCACAGCGACGTTCGCCGGCGGCTGCTTCTGGAGCATGGAGCACGTGTTCGACGAGCTGCCGGGCGTGGTGTCCGTCACGGTCGGCTACGCGGGCGGCGCGGCGAAGAATCCGAGCTACGAGCGGGTCGAGATGGGCGTCACGGGCCACGCCGAGTCCGTACAGGTCGTTTTCGACCCCGGGAAGATCGGCTACGAGAAGCTGCTCGACGCGTACTGGCACAGCATCGACCCGACCGACGGCGCCGGCCAGTTCTGCGATCACGGCACGCAGTATCGCCCGATCATCTTCTACGCGGACGAGGCGCAGAAGCGTCTGGCCGAGCAATCGAAGGCGGCGCTCGAGCAGTCGCAGCGCTTCAAGCGCGTGATGGCGCAGATCGTTCAGGCGTCGACGTTCTGGGGGGCCGAGGCCTACCACCAGCACTACTACAAGACGCATGCGGCGCAGTACCTGATGTACCGCGTGGGCTGCGGGCGCGACGCGCGCCTGCAGCAGCTCTGGGGCAAGGGTCCATCGTAGTGTGGTCTCCCTTCCGATCGATTCGCACCTCGACCTGATCGTCGGTCACGTCCGCCGCGCGAAGGCCGCTGTCGTCACGGCCGCGCCCGGTGCCGGCAAGACCACGCGAGTTCCGCCGGTGCTTGCGGCGGACGGCCCGGTCATCCTGCTCCAACCGCGGCGCGTCGCCGCGCGCGCCATCGCCGCGCGCATCGCCGACGAGCGCGGCTGGACCCTCGGACGCGAAGTCGGCTGGCAGGTGCGATTCGAGCGGCGGTTCGGCGCGGAGACGCGTCTGCTCGTCGTCACCGAGGGGATCCTGACCGCGCGCCTCCAGTCCGATCCGCTGATCTCCGGGTTCACGACGGTCATCCTCGACGAATTTCACGAGCGCAGCGTCCACGCGGATCTCGCGATTGCGCTCGCGCGGCAGGCGTGGCGCGCGCGCGACGACCTCCGCCTCGTCGTCATGTCGGCGACGCTCGATTCGCAGGCGGTGTCGGCGTTCCTCGACGCCTGCCCGGTGATCGAGGTGCCCGGCCGCCTGCACCCGATCGAGATTTCGTACGCGCCCGGACAACCGGTGGCGGACGCGGCAGCGGATGTGCTCGGCGCCACCGACGGTCAGGTGCTCTGTTTTCTCCCCGGCGCGCCGGAGATTCGCCGTGCGGTCACCGAGCTTCAGCAACGGGTGCCGCACGACGTAGAGGTCGTGCCGCTGCACGGATCGCTCGACGCCGAGGCGCAGGATGCGGCGCTGCGGCCGGCGCCGCGCCGCCGCATCATCGTGGCGACCAACATCGCCGAGACCTCGCTGACGGTGCCGGGTGTGACGGCGGTGATTGACAGCGGAGTCCACAAGGTCGCGCGGTACGACGCCGAGCGCGGGATCGATAGCCTCGACACCGAGCGAATCACGGCAGACGCGGCGGATCAGCGCGCGGGCCGCGCGGGCCGACTCGCGCCGGGTGTGGCCCGGCGGCTGTGGAACGCGCGCGATCGGCTGCGGCCGCACCGCGAGCCGGAGATCCACCGAATCGATCTGTCCGGCACCGTCCTCGACGTGATCGCGTGGGGCGGCGATCCCCGCACGCTCGAGTGGTTCGAGCGGCCGGACGAGGACGCAATCGGCGCAGCGCTTGCGTTGCTGGAACGTCTCGGGTTGGTGGACGAGCGCAATTGTCTGACCGATGTCGGCGAGCAGGTGCATCGGCTGCCGCTCCATCCTCGGCTCGCGCGGATGCTCGTCGCCGCCGCCGGGGCGCGGCAGATCGCGCAGGCATGCGCGCTGTTGTCCGAGCGCCATCTGCTGCCGCCGCGCCTTGCGACGACCAGCTCGGATCTGCTCTCCGCACTCGATCACTGGCGCGACGTGCCGCCTCACGTCCAACGCGTCGCTGAGGAGGTCGAACGTATTGCGGATCGCGGATTGCGGATTGCGGAGGAGCGATCCGCAGTCCGCAGTCCGCAACCCGCAATGTCGTTGAGCGAGTCCGATTTCCGCCGAGCGATCCTGACGGGGTATCCGGATCGCGTCGCGCAGCGGCGTGAACCGGGATCGCCGAGCGTGCGGCTCGCGTCGGGGGCCGGTGCGACGATCGCGCCCGAAAGCGGCGTGCGCGATGGCGAGTTTCTCCTCGCGCTCGATGTCAGCCGCAATCCGCAACCCGCAACCCGCAATCCGCAACCCGCCAGGATCCGCCTCGCGAGCCGCGTCGAGCGCGAGTGGCTGCGGCCCACCGGGTCCGAAGTGGTCCATCGATTCGACAAGGCCAGCGGTAAGGTGCGCGCGATCGCAGTCGATCGTTACGACGCGCTCATCCTGAACGAGCGCCCGACCGCCATCGATCCGGAGGCTGCAGCGCGCCTGCTCGCGGACGCCTGGATCCAGCGCGGTCCGCGCGATGACGACCAGCGGCTGCTGAGGCGTCTGAAGTTCGCGAGAAGAGAAATCGACTTGCCACGCGCCGTCGCCGCCGCCGCCTACGGCGCACGGTCGCTGGACGAGGTCGATATCGCGAAGGCGCTGCCCGCGGACGTCACGCGCGAGCTCGACCGCGAGGCGCCGGAGTCGCTGGCGGTCCCGAGCGGCCGCCACGTCCGGCTCGAATACACGGACGAAGGCACGGTGTCGGCAGCCGTCAAGCTGCAGGAGCTGTTCGGCCTGGCCGATACGCCGCGCATCGGGCGCCGCCGCGAGCCCGTATTGCTCGCGCTCCTCGCGCCGAACGGACGCCCGGTGCAGCTCACACGCGACCTGCGCAGCTTCTGGGATCGGACGTACCCCGAGGTGAGGAAGGAGCTGCGTGGCCGCTATCCAAAACATCCGTGGCCGGAGGATCCGTGGACGGCGCCGCCGACGGCTCGGGCGAAAAGAAGGGATTAGGGATTAGGGATTAGGGATTAGGTTAGGGATTAGTTTAGGGATTCGGGATTCGAGGGATTCGGGATTCGGGGGGCGGGATGGGGCGGGATTAGCGATTCGCGTCGAATTTCCCGAACAGGGGCTGTCCCGCGCGCGACGCGTAGAACGCGAACAGCGTCAGCGCGATAACGAGGCCGATCGTCTGATTCGATCCCGCCGCCGACCAATGCGTCATGTCGAGCGACAACGGCACGATCTGGCAGACGTTGACGATGAAGAGCGCAACGAGGGCCGCGAGCAGGCCAAAGCGGATCATCACGAACGTAAACAGCACCACGATGAGCGATTCCGCCAGGAGCTCGAGCCAGAACGACGGCGCGGGACCAAGACTCGACCGCCAGAAAAAAATGCCGATCATTCCCGCTGCGATCGCTGTGGATTGGCGGCGCGTGAGCAATCGCAAAACGACGAACATCATCACCGCGCTGAATGCCGGCATCAGCTGGCGGATCGCCACGACGGTCCAGAGTCTCACGGCGTCCGCTGTGCCGGTCAAGGTCAGCTCGCCGCCGCGAAGTCGTGCGGTGTCCATTGCGGCGACACGGGCGAGAACGACGCGATCGACAGACCTGCGGCATCAAACAGCTGCGGCCACGGCGCAGGACGAGCGGCGTCGCCAGGCGCGGGATCGAACTGCGGTGGCACCGAGCTCAGCTGCAGCAGCCGGCCGCGCGTGTCGAGCACCACCGTGTGCATGTCGGTGTCGTTCGGCGCGGGATCGGTCGGCGTGACGCGCAACGCGAGCTGGCGCGGCACGAGATCACGCGGGCTGGTGCGGTACCAGTAAAGGAGCGCTGGCGGGCTGCCGCTTGCAAGCCGGCTCCAGCGCCCGGGGCTCTGGTCGGTTCGCGCGATCCAGTCGACGTAGTCGGAGATGACCTGAAAGCCATCGGCCGTGTCGCCGCGCGGCTCCGTGAAGCCGAGCACCGAAAGCATCTGCTCGGCGCGATCCGCGAGCACTGCCGGCGGCTTATCGAGCGGGACGAGTCTGGCAAAGGTCAGACGTGGCGCGAGCGCCGCGCAAGCGGCAAGTCCGAGGACGACCCACGCAGCGGCCGTGAGGCCGCGCAGCACCGGAAGCGCCTCGCGCTCTCCGGCAGCCGCGAGCATGTCCGGTGACGGCGTTTCGCCGGCGGCGAGCGCGGCCGCCAGCGGATCGCCGCCCGGCAGCGCGGCGGCGACGGTCAGAGCCGACGCGGGCCGCTGATCGGGATCTTTGGCGAGGCAGCGCAGGATGACGCGTTCGATGGCCGGATCGAGGTCGCGCACCAGCGCCGACGGCGTGGTGACCGTGCCCGTGTCGTGCAACTGCTTCAGCTCGCCGAGCGTCTTAGCCTCGTACGCGCGGCGTCCGGTGAAGATCTCGAACAGGAGCAGGCCCAGCGCGTAGATGTCGGTTTTCGTCGACGCGGGCTTGCCGGCGAGCTGCTCCGGCGCCATATATTGGGGCGTGCCGGCGATGAGGGGGAGACGGGTGTCCTCGCCCGTACGGGAATCAGTCCCCGCTGTCGCCACCACCGCGATCCCGAAATCGGTGATGCGGATGTTGCCCTCGGCGTCGAGCATGACATTGGCCGGCTTCAGATCGCGATGGATGACGCCGCGATCGTGCGCGGCAGCGACGCCCGCGCACAGTTGCCGTGCGATTTCGAGCGCCCGCTCCTGAGGGAAGCGGCCGATGCGGCGGAGCAGGGAGGCAAGATCCTCGCCGTCCACGCATTCCATCGTGAGGAAGCGGCGGCCATCGGCCTCGCCGAGGTCGTAGAGGCGGCAGACGTTCTTGTGCGACACTTGTCGCGCGACGCGCAGCTCGTTGTGGAACTGCTCGAGCCGCGCGCGGTCGGCGGCGACCCCTTCGGGCAGGAACTTGAGGGCGACCGGCTGATCGAGCGTGAGGTCGTCGGCGCGGTACACCTCGCCCATGCCTCCGCGTCCCAGCAGGGCGACGAGGCGGTAGCGGCCGGCGACAATGGAACCCGGCGCGAACCGGCTCGGCGCCGGCGTGCGCACCAGCGTGGGGCCGATCGTGATGTCCGGCTCGGCCATCGCTGGATTCTACCGGAGGAATGACACATGACACGCAGAGTGATTGCCGGCGCCGCAGCCGCGGCGCTTGCCATGAGCGCCGCGATCGCCGCGCAGGGCGGCCGTCCCGCGAGCCCTGCCGGCAGCTCGGCGACGCAGGTGGGCGGCAAGTACGTACCGGGCAGTGAGGGCCCCGCGTACCAAGGGGGCAAGTGGATCGAGATCACCTACGGCCGCCCGATCAAACGCGGACGCGACCTGTTCGGCGGGAGCGGCGCCAGTTACGGCAAGGTGGTGAATCCCGACGCGCCCGTGTGGCGCGCCGGCGCCAACGTGTCCACGCAGCTGAAGACCGAAGTGCCGCTGACGATCAACGGCAAGACCGTCGCGCCCGGCACCTATACGGTCTTCATCGACCTCAAGCAGAGCACGTGGACCTTGATCGTGTCGCGTTGGCCCGCGCAGACAGACTACGACCCGAGCAACAAGGCGGCATTGTGGGGCGCGTACGAGTACACGCCGGACAAGGACATCGTCCGCACGCAGATGATGCTCGCCACGCTGCCGTTCTCGGTCGATCAACTTGCGTGGGAATTCACCGACATGACCGAGACAGGAGGCAGGCTCTCGATCATGTGGGACAAGACGATGGCCTCCGTGCCTTTCAAGATAGGCAGTTAGAACTCAGAACTTAGAACTCGGAACTCAGAACCCCAATCCGCAATCAGCAATCCGCAATCCGCAATTTGAAAGGAGTGGTTCATGACACGCATACTGTTCGCAACGTGCGCAGCCGTTCTCGCCATGACCGTGTTTGTTGTCGGGCAGGAGAACCGGCCGCTGAGTCCCAACGGCACGGCGGCGGCGCAGGTGATGGGCAAGTACGTGAAGCCGGAGGGCCGCGGCGCGCCGGCGCTCGGCGGCGCCAATTATCAGGGTGGCAAGTGGATTGAGATTACCTACGGCCGTCCGCTGAAGCGCGGGCGAGATCTGTGGGGCTCCGGCGCCAACTACGGCAAGGACGCGCTGGTGGGCACGCCGATCTGGCGCGCCGGCGCGAACGTGTCGACGCGGCTGAAGACCGAGGTGCCGCTCGTCATCAACGGGAAAACGCTGGCGCCCGGCGAGTACAGCCTGTTCATCGACCTCAAGGAAAACAACTGGACCTTCGTGGTGTCCAACTGGGCAGCCGCGCCGCGCTACGACCCGAACAACAAAGAAGCGCTGTGGGGCTCGTACTTCTACACACCTGACAAGGACGTCCTGCGCGCGCCGATGAAGCTCGAGACGCTGCCGCACTCGATCGAACAGCTCACGTGGGGATTCGTCGACATGTCCGACTCGGGCGGCGCGATGGCCATCTCGTGGGGCACTCAGATGGCGTCGGTGCCGTTCAGGATTGGAACGTAACGAAGTGCCGTTCAAAGTACAGATGTAGGGCGACCCTTTGGGGTCGCCATCGGTGGCGCGATCGGTCGCTCGTGAACCCCGACCGCTCTGTCCTCGTAAGAGTCAAGGGTAGCGGGCCGAATTCAGTTGGGACCGTCACGAGGACCACATGCTGCTCAAGGATTTCCGCCACAGCATCCGCCTGCTGCGAAAAACGCCCGGCTTCACGTCGGTCGCGGTCCTGATCCTCGCGCTCGGCATCGGCGCGAACGCGGCGGTGTTCTCGCTGGTGAACGCGCTCGTCCTCCAGCCGCGCGCCGGACGGATCGACCAGCTCGTGGGGGTCTTCAGCCGCGATCGCGTCAAACACGATCGCTACCGCGATTTCTCGTATCCGGCTTACGTCGAGCTCCGGGATCGCGGCGACGTCTTCGGAAGCCTGATGGCTCACGCGTTCTCGCTCGTCGGTATCGGCGACGGCGAATCGACGAAGCGGACGTTCGCGGCGATCGTCTCCTCCAACTACTTCAAGACGCTTGGCGTCTCGCTGCTGGCGGGACGCGCCTTCACCATGGACGAGGAGCGGCCTGGTTCCCGGGCGCCGGTCGCGATCGCTTCCTACGCGGTCTGGCGAACGACCGGCTTCTCTCCCGCGTTCGTCGGCAGCACCATCCGCGCGAACGGCACGGCGTTCACGGTCGTCGGCGTGACGCCCCGGGGCTTTGCAGGAACGATGAGCATCCTGTCGCCGCAGTGGTGGTTCCCCCTCGGCAGCTACGACAACATCGTCGGCGAGATGTTCAGGCAGCGCGCGACCGGGTTGAGCGACCGCGGGAATTACGCGGTGAACATCCTCGGCATGCTGAAACCGGGAACGACGCGCGCGGCGGCGGAGCAGGCGCTCGACCTGTTCGCGCAACGCCTCGACGCCGAGTACCCTGGCACCGATCACGATCAGATCTTCGTGCTGGGTGGAGTCCCCCGGATGTCGGTGAGCTCGTCGCCGGAGACGGACAGCGGGCTGTCGGTGTTCTCCGCGCTGCTGGTCTTGATGGCCGCCCTCGTTCTGGTGGTCGCGTGCCTCAACCTGGCGAACCTGCTGCTGGCGCGCGGCGCGGCGCGCCGCAAGGAGATCGCGGTTCGCCAGGCGCTCGGCAGCGGTCGATGGCGCGTCGTGCAGCAGTTGCTCGTGGAAGGATTCACGCTCTCCACCATCGGCGCTCTGTTCGGCATCGTGATCGGCTGGTGGGCGAGCGGCGCGCTCACCGCGTGGCTCGCGCGCGCGCTGCCGCTCGGTGTCGAGGTCGTGGTCGAGCCGTCGTGGCGGCTCCCGCTGGCGGGGCTCGCGCTCGCCGTCTTCAGCACGGTGTTCTTCGCCCTTGGCCCGGCATGGGCGCTGTCGCGTCCAACCGTCGTGGCCGATCTCAAGGAGACGCCGGGACGCGGCGGGTACCGCAGCGCCACCGGCCCGTTGCTCGTCGTCGGGCAGGTCGCTGTATCGCTCGCCCTCGTCGCCGCCGGCGGGCTGTTCGTCCGGGCCGCAATCAACGCCGCGAATGCCGATCCCGGCTTCCCGCTCGATCATCAGCTGATCGTTTCGACCGATCCGGGTCTCGCCGGCTACGGCGCGGCGCGAACGAGGAATCTGTATCGGACGGCGCTCGAGCGCGTACGGTCGATTCCCGGCGTGGAGCGCGCGAGCGTGGCATCGATCGTGCCGTTCGGAGAGATCCGGGAGGGCCGCAGCACACGATTGTCGCCGGGCGACGAGCCGGTCGGCGCCGACTTCCTGATCGTCGGCTCAGAATATTTCGCCACGATCGGTCTGCCGCTGCTTCGTGGACGCGAGTTCACGCGCGCTGAAGAAGATCCGGTTGCGGCCCCGCAGGGAATGGCCCCCGTCGTCATCGATCGCCTGCTGTCGCACAAACTGTTCAAGGAGGCCGATGCGCTCGGGCGGCAGATCCTGATTCAGCCGCGAGAAGCGGAACCGTCCCAGCCGTTCATCGTCGTCGGGATGGCGGCGGAGATGAAGCACGACATCTTCGAGCGCGAAGCGAGGCCTCATGCGTATGTGCCCTTCGGCGCGGTGTTCCGGTCGAGCATGACCTTTCACGTCCGCACACACCCCGGCGTGGCGGACGCCGCGATGCTGGCGGCAATCCGCGGCGAGCTGCTGCGCGTCGACGACCGCCTGCCGATCGTGTCCGCAAAGACGATGACGCAGCACCGCGATCGCAGCCTGACGGAATGGGCGGTCCGCGCGGCGGCGACGCTGTTCAGCGCGTTCGGCGCGCTGGCGCTGCTGCTGGCGACGCTCGGCGTGTACGGGCTGAAGGCTTACGACGTCTCACGCCGTACACGCGAGATCGGCATCCGCATGGCGCTCGGCGCGACCACCGGTGATGTGCAGCGGCTCGTCCTCCGCGAAGGCATCCGCACGACGATCGTCGGCCTCGCGATCGGTCTGCTGCTGGCGGCCGGGCTCGGCAAGCTGGTCAGCGGTCTGCTGTACCGCGTCAGCCCGTTCGATCCGGCGGTGCTGACGCTTGCCGCCATCGTGCTGTCGATGACGGCGATGCTGGCGTGCTACCTTCCGGCACGCCGTGCGACACGTGTGATTCCGCTGGAGGCGCTGCGCGCCGAATAAATGGCTGATGGCTGATGGCTGATGGTTGATGGTCGATGGTCGATGGTCGATGGTTGACGGAGACGATCATGCGAACGCTGTGCGTCGGCTTCATCCTGGCAATGTCAATGGCGGTGGCAGCACAAGCCCCTGCCTCGAAGCCCGCAGCAAGGCCGCCGGCGAGGCCGACCGGCACGCTGGCGCAGGTCATGCGCGGCATTTATTTTCCAAATGCGAATCTGATCTTCGACGTCCAGCAGAACGACCCATCTGCGCCGAAGAAGAAGAGCAGCGACACCGGCGGGACGGCGACGGACACGTACGCCAACGCCTATACAGGGTGGGAAGTCGTCGAGAACGCCGCTGTTGCCTTGACCGACGGAGTGGATCTCGTGCTGACTCGCGGCCGCCTCTGTCAGAACGGCAAGCCGGTTCCGTCGCAGCAGGCTGATTTTCAGAAGTTCGCTCGCAACATGCGGACCGCGGGCCAGGCGGTGTTGCAGGCGGCCCGTGCCCGCAGTCAGGAGAAGGTGTCTGACGCGACAAATGATCTCGCTGACGCCTGCTCGAGCTGCCACGCGGTGTATCGGGATAAGGGTCCGGCGGACAGTCCGGCCCGGTGCACGCCGACTGTCACGAAGTAACCTTGACCTGGCTGAGGGCTGATGGCTGACGGCATAGGCCAATGGACGGCCATCAGCCATTAACCATCAGCCATGGCAAGTATCACTGAGCGGTCGTCGTCTTGCGCGCGCGGCTCTGTTTCTGCTTCTCGACCATCGACTGCACGTCAGCGGCGAGCTTCTTTGCGTCGTACGCGATGCCGTCCTTGATCGTCCACTTGATCCCGCCGACCCGCTCGACCTTGCCGGTCTTGTCGTTCAACCGGATGGTGCCGTTGGCGTACAGCACCTTGAAGTTCTGCAGCGGATTCTGATCGACGATCACCATGTCGGCGAGCATGCCCTCGCGCACGACGCCGATGTCGGGCGTCCGGTGCATCGGCTCGTACAGCGTGGCGGCCCCGTTCATCGTGGCCGACTGGATCACCTCGAGCGGGTGGAAGCCGGCTTCCTGCAGCAGCTCGAATTCGTTGATGTAACCGAACCCGTAGGTCTGGTAGATGAAGCCGGAGTCGGAGCCCGTCGTCACGCGGCCGCCCATCTTCTTGTAGTCGTTCATCAGCTTGAACCACACCTGATAGAAGTTGCGGAACGCGACCTCGTCTTCGGTGGTCCAGTCGTACCAGTAAGCCCCGTGGTTGTTGCGATCAGGCGTGTAGAAGTCCATCAGCGACGGCAGCGTGAACCGGTCGTGCCACTCGGCGGCGCGGAAGCGCATCACGTCGCGGCCCGCCGAGTAGATCGTGAGCGTCGGATCGAACGTCGTCCCGAGCTTCAGGTGCTCCTCGAGATATGCCTTCCACTCCGGGCTGCCGGGCGGATGGATCTTGTCCCACAACCGCGCCACCTGGCCGAAGCGATCCTGTTCGTTGTTGTAGTTCTGCGTCACCGGATACGGCTGGACGACGTAGTCCTTCAGCAGCGACTCGAAGTGCCCGTAGAAGTGCGTCACCGTGCCGAGACCCATGCGCGCGGCCTTGATCGCGTTCACCTGCACGACGCCGGTCTGTTGCAGGTGCGCCGTCGTGCCCATGCCCAGCTTCTTCGCGTCCTGGCAGTAGATCTCCATCAGGTCCGGACGCTCGGCGCCCAGCTTCAACCCGTCGACGCCGTTGTTGCGCGCCCACTCGACGTACGCGTGGGCCTGCTCCGCCGTCTGCGGGACGCCCTTGCCCCACCCGCTGCCGGGACGCTGGTAGTTGAAGATGCGTGGCGCCACGATCTCGTTCTTCGCGCTCCGCTCCTTCTCTTTCACCGTCAGCGCGTTGTCGGCCATCGGCACGCCTCGGACGGTCGTCACGCCGTGGGCGAGCCACAGCTTGTAGGGATACTCGGCGTCGGGATTCTTCGGCGCGCCGCCCGCATGGACGTGCAGGTCGATGAAGCCAGGCATGACGTACATCCCGGTCGCATCGATCTCGTAATCTGCTTTCGGCGCCCGATTCGGGCGCAGCGGCACGCCGGGTGTGCCGGCGTTGCGGATTCCGGTGATCCGGTTGTTGGCCACGACGATGTCGACCGGGCCGCGCGGCGGGCCGCCCGTGCCGTCGACGAGCATCGCGCCCCGCACCACCATCGTCTGATACGGACCGAAGCCCTCGCCCTGCGCGCGCGCGGGCGCCGGCGTCAGCGCTTCGCGCGCGGGCGGCGTGTCGGTCAGCGGTTGGATCGGATTCTGGGCGCGGAGCGCAACGCGCGCGCCGCTCATGGCGATGAGGACAATCAATACGATGTACCGCGAAGGCGTGAGCCGAGCGAGCCAGGGAGAGGGCATGAGCCGGTCGATTGCGCGCGTGCGGGACATGAGATCCTCCAGGGACGCCATCTTACCCCGCGAGCCATTAGCCCATCAGCCATCAGCCATCAGCAGTGCCCGCGTTCTCACTCCGCGCGCAGCGCGGTTGTTGGATCCACGCGCGTGGCGCGCCAGGCGGGGACGTAGCACGCGACCAACGCGACGGCGAGCAGCGTCGCAACGACGGCGGCAAATGTCATCGGATCGGTGGCGGTGACGCCGAACAGCAACCCCTGGACCCACCGGGACAGCGCGAAGGCGCCCGCGACGCCGATGGCCGTGCCGACGAGCGCCATCGACAAGCCCTGGCGGACGACGAGGCCGAGCACGTGTCGCGCATCGGCGCCGAGCGCCATGCGCACGCCGATCTCATGCGTCCGCTCGGTGACGCCGTGCGCGACGACGCCGGAGAGGCCGACCGACGCCAGCGTGAGCGCGACCACAGCGAAGACGACGAAGATGATCATCGAGACGCGCTCGCGGGCGATTGACGTATCGAGCACCTGATCCATCGTCCGCGTCTGGACGAGCGGGAGGTTCCTGTCGAGATCGCGAACGATGCCTTCGACCGACGGTACGAGCGATGCGGGATCGAGCGCCGTGCGCATGACGATGGCCACCGAGCGAGCCGACTCGTGCACCAGCGGCAGATACGCCTGCAGCGGCGTCTCGGACGTGACGCCGTTGAACTTCACGTCGGAGACGACGCCGACGACTTCGCGCCACGGCGCGAAGTAGCCGCCGGCCTGCGCGGGCCGCTCCGGCGTCTCCGGCCAGCCCTGCTTCAACCGCTTGCCGATCGGATCCTCGCCAGGCCAGAGCTGCCGCGCCAGCGTCTCGTTGACGACGACCGTCTTCGGCGAGTCGGGTGATTCGGTTGCGTCGAACAGGCGTCCGCGCACGAGCCGCATCCCCATCGTCTCGAAGTAGCCGGTGCTCACGGGCGTAAAGGCCGCGCTCGCCAGCTTCGCGCGTTCGGGCACCGGCTTGTCGGCGACGGTGAAGATCGAGTTCCAGTTCGATCCGTCGATCGGCAGCGACAATGTGAGTGCGGCGTGCGTCGTGCCCGGCAACGCGCGCAGCCGCGACAGCAGATCGGCGTAGAAGGTGACGCGTCGCGGGATGGTGTATTGGTCGCCCGCGAGCTGAATGCGGGTGGTCAGCAGGTGATCCGGGCGGATGCCGGTTTCGACCCGGCTGAGCTGCTGGAGCGTCCGCATCATGAGCCCCGCGCCGGTGAGCAGCACGAGCGCGAGCGCCGTCTCGATCACCATCAACCCGCGACGCAAACGGTGGGACCGCGCCGCAAATCCAGCCGAGCGGCCGCGGACCAGCGCCTGCTGTCCGCCCACGCTCGAGGCCTGAAACGCGGGCAGGGCGCCGAAGACGATGCCGCAGATCGCAGATGCGCCGAGCGCAAACAGCATGGCCGTTGGGTCCAGGCGCACGTCGGTGATTCTCGGCGTGCCGTCGGGCGCAACGGCGACGAGCGCGCGAAGGAGCCACGCGGCCACCGCCACGCCCAACGCGCCGCCGGCCACCGAGATGAGCGTGCTCTCGACGAGGAGCTGGTTCGCCAGCCGCAGGCGTCCGCCACCGAGCGCCGCGCGCACGGCGAGCTCGTGCTGGCGGCTCGCGCCGCGTGCCACCAGCAGGTTCGCAACGTTCATGCAGGCAATCAGCAACAGGCATCCCACCGCGCCGAACAGCGCGAGCAGCGTCAAGCGGATGGAGCTCACCAGCTGATCGGCGAGGCGCGCGGTCCTGACGCCCACCCCGCTGTTCGTGTTCGGATATTCATGCTCGAGCGCCGCGGCAATTCGCGTCAGCTCGTCGCCGGCCGCCGCGGCGCTGACGGTGGACTTCAGACGGCCTGCCGCAGAAAAGCCGTTGTGGTTGCCGCGATGGCCGAGGTCCGCACTCGCGGCGATGGGTCCCATCGCCACGAAGAGATCGTGCGGCCGCGGGAAGTTGAAGCGCGGGAACTCGAACCCGCGCGGCATGACGCCGACTATCGTGTACTGGACGCCGTCGAGCCGCAGCGTGCGCCCGAGGATGTTGGGATCGGCGCTCAGCTGTCCCCGCCAGAACGCGTCGGTCAGGATCGCCACAGGCGCCGCGTCCGGCTTGTCGTCTTCGTCCCTGAAAGCGCGGCCGAGCGAAGGAGCGACGCGCAGGACGGCGAAGATGTTGGCGGTGACTCTGCGCGCCCGGAGCCGCATCGCGCGATCGCCACCCGTGAGCGTCAGCGGCTCGTCGCGCGACAGCGACAGCGCGTCGAACGATCGTGCGCGTGCGCG
>Ga0137409_10002255_pt1 | contig 20770 bp, 18 predicted proteins | sample CZODoug1_16funga_FD_122059 | JGI IMG/M metagenome (GOLD analysis project Ga0137409, IMG submission 122059) | Vadose zone soil fungal communities from Angelo Coast Range Reserve, California, USA - CZODoug1_16fungal (Hybrid Assembly) | ecosystem: Environmental > Terrestrial > Soil > Vadose zone... | reverse complement strand
CCAATCCCGACAAGAATCAGAATGGAGCGAATCCCGAATCCCGAATCCCGAATCCCGACAAGGATCAGACTGGAGCGAATCCCGAATCCCAAATCCCGACAAGAATCAGCGCACAGGCGGCTGTGCGGTCGGCGTATGCGTGGGGAAGCTGCTGCTCCATTTCTTCTCGTTCGCCGCGCGGATCGCTCGCACCGAAGCGCCGGAGGCATGCATTTGCATCGCGTCACGCGCGACGTCCAGGCACACCGCTCACGTCATGCCGTGCGGTTCCCACTGCGTGACGTCGCCCTTTGCGTCCCGCGCGGTCACGAAACAGTCTTCGTTGTCGTGATGCCCGGTGCGCTCGCAGCCGCAGTAGCACGGCACATAACTGAGCACTTCAGGATGCTCCGCCGCGAACACGTACGCCGCGCGGACGACCTCGGCGGGACGCGCTGGAGGCGCCGGATCGAAGGGCAGCGGCGGCAGCCGCTCCTGCTTGTGCGGGCCGAGCTTGGCGAAGGGCGGCTCGACGGGCGGCGTTTGCGCAGCGGCCGGCGCGGCGTCCGTCGACGGCGCGGCGCTCGGGTCCGGCTGCGCCGGCTTCAGGGCTACGAAAGCGCCGAGGGCCACGACCGCCACAACGAGAGCCACGCCGAGCAGTGGTTTGAAGGAGCGGCCCGGATCGGCCGGCGGCGGCGCCGCCCCGGTGGGCGATGACGATCGGGTCTGTGTTTTGGAGGACGATTTTCTACCCATCTCGTTTTCATTGTACTCGGGGACTGCGAACTGGAGACTGCGTCTCCCCGAGTCCACCGTTCCCCAGTCCCCAGTCCCCAGTCCCCAGCCCCCAGCCCCGGATGAAGACCGCAGCTAGCTGTACACTAATTACGCTGAGCCTCGAGTCCCCATCCCCCGGCCCCCGCGCATATGCAGCCTGGATCGCCGTCTGCCTGATCTGGGGCACGACCTATCTCGCGATTCGCATTTCACTCGAGAGCATTCCGCCGCTGTTGATGGCCGCCATCCGGTGGATCGCCGCCGGCGGACTGCTGATCGGCGGCCTCGCCCTGCGCGGTGAGCGTCTGCCGCGGCGCGGCGAATGGCCGGCGCTGGCGCTGCTTGGCATCCTGCTCCTGGGATTCGGCAACGGTGCGGTGGTGTGGGCCGAGCAGACAGTGCCGAGCGGGCTGACGGCCGTGCTGGTGGCCACGGCGCCGTTCTGGATGGTCGGCATCGATGCGCTGATGGCCGGCGGCGATCGGCTGACGCTTCGCCGGTCGTTCGGTCTCATCGTCGGCTTCTGCGGAATCGTGATGCTGGTGTGGCCGGAGATCCGGGTCGGGGAAGCCGGCCGCGCGTTTCTCGCCGGCGTCGTGTCCGCGCAAATCGCCTGCGTTGGCTGGGCGGTCGGGTCGTCGTACGCGCGCGCGCGCGGGCGCGGTCACGCGAAGGACGAGAACGTGCTCGCCACCGCGGCGTTCGAGATGCTGTTTGGCGGGATGGCGCTGCTCGTCGTGTCGCTCGCGCTGAATGAAGCGTCGCGGCTGACGTTCACCGCGCGCTCTGCGAGCGCGCTCGGCTATCTGATCTTCGTCGGCGCGATCGCGGGATTCTCGGCGTACACATACGCGCTGAAGCATCTGCCGGTCGCGACCGTCTCGCTCTACGCGTACGTGAATCCGATTATCGCGGTGGTGCTGGGAACACTGATGCTGAAGGAACCTTTCAACGCGCGCATCGTGCTCGCGGGATTGATCGTGCTCGCAGGGAGCGCGCTCGTCAAGGCTGACAGCGCTTGAGATTGCAGAATGCTGATTGCAGATTGCAGATTGAATGCAGATTGAATCTGCAATCTGAACTCTGCAATCTGCAATGCCGCCGCTCTAAACAACCCGGCGTCCGCTGATCACCCGCACCAGGAACAGCACGATGGCGATGACCAGCAGGACGTGAATGAACCCGGACATCGTGTAGCTGCCGACCATCCCGAGCAGCCACAGCACGATCAGAATGATCGCGATCGTTTCCAACATGCCAGCCTCCTCCTCAAAACCGCCTGGGCTGGGGAAAGTGCAACTTGGGTGCCGTCCTCGGCCGTACCGCGTGAGCCCTGGTCTCGAAGCGTTATGGCGATGTTTCCAGTATTCAGCCGCCGCTCTTTCCCCAGCTCATCTGCGCCGCGTCTGTACGATTTGGCAAATGTCCGTCCCCGGACTGACAGTGTGAAGTTTTTTGCCGAGGTGCACCCGCTGGAGGCCGATGCGCAAAAAGCGGAACGTGAGCGGCCGTCAGATCACTGCCGCGCGGGTATCACTGTTGCGCCGGCCCGAGCGCAAACGTCATCGTCCCGTCGATGACCCGCTCTCCGTTGACGCGCGCGACGCCTTTGAGCAATCCCATCCGGCTCCGCAGGCGGATCACGTTCGCTTCGATCACGACGACGTCGCCGGGGTGGACGGGCCGCCGATAGCGGACGCGCTCGATGCCCGCGAAAAAGGGCAGGCGCTGGCGGTTTTCAGGCTTCACGAGCACCAGAATCGCGCCGACCTGCGCGACCGCTTCCGTGAGAATCGACGGCGGCAGCACCGGCAGGCCGTTCGACCGGTGCCAGAGGTACCGCTCGTTGAGCGACACGTTCTTGATGCCGACGATCCGCTTGTCGACCTCGAGCTCGATGATCCGGTCCACCAGCAGGAACGGATACCGGTGCGGCAGAATCCGTTCGATCGCCGCGTTGTCCAGCGGGAGCGTCAGGTCCATGGGGAAGAACCGATTATACTTTGCAGATGCAGCCCACACGAATTCTCACCGCCGCGCTGGCGGCGTGCCTCGCGGTTCAGTGAACGAACCGGCCGCCCAGGCTTCCGCGCCGGCGTCGAACTTTCGCGACCTCGTGGTCACGCTCTTCGAGCTTGGCCGCGAGATCACGTCGGTGCTCAACGTCGACGAGCTGCTTCCCAAGATCCCGCTCCTCATCGCGCGCATCACGAAGTTCCAGGCCTTCGCGGTCTACCTGCTCGACGCGCGCGGGGAAGAGTTGAAGATCGCCTACTCCGTCGGGTACCCGGACGACGTCGTCTTGCGCACGCGGCTGAAAGTCGGCCACGGCCTCGTGGGCGCTGCGGTGGCCGAGGGCAAGCCGATCCTCGTGAACGACGTCCGCGAGGATCCGCGGTACTTCGAGGCGGTGCCCGGCTCGAAGGCGGAGCTCGTCGTGCCGCTGCGCCGCAAGGGGCGCGTGATTGGCGCGCTCAACCTGTTGAGCGACACCGCCGGCCAGTTCACGGAGACCGACGAGGCGCTGCTGCGCCAGTTCGGCGCGCACGTGGCGGTGGCGATCGAAAACGCGCGCCTCTTCGAGCGCGAGCGCGAGTATGCGAGCGCGCTCGAAACGCTGTCGGAGATCGGCCGCGAATTCGGCGCGATCCTGAACCTCGACGAGCTGCTCACGCGGATCGCGAACCTGACGCGGCGCGTCATCGATTACCGCACGTTCGGCATCCTGCTCCTCAACGAAGAGACCAGCGAGCTGGAGATGAAGGTTGCCGTGCGGTACGGCGACAAGGTGAACCTCCCCCGCGTGAAGCTCGGCCACGGGCTCGTCGGCCATGCCGCGCTGCACAAGGAGGCGGTGAACGTGCCGGACGTGGCGGCCGATCCGCGCTACATCAGAGTCGTGGACGACGCGCGGTCGGAGCTGGTGATTCCACTGCTGCTGAAGGACCGCTGCATCGGCGTGTTCGACCTCGAGAGCCCCGAGCTGGACGCGTTCGGCAAGCGCGACGTCGAAATCCTCACGCTGCTCGCGAGCCAGGCGGCGGTGGCCATCGAGAACGCTCGGCTCTACGAGACGATCCGCGCCAACGAGGTGCGGCTGGAGAAGGAGATCCGGTTCGCGCAGCGCGTGCAGATGGCGCTGCTGCCGACCGAGCTGCCCAAGCGCATGAAGCACGTGGATGTCGCGGCGCGGTTCGCGCCGGCCCGCGAGCTCGGCGGCGACCTCTACGACTTTCTCGCGCCGGAAGCGAACTCGCTGGTCGTGGCGGTCGGCGACGTGTCAGGCAAGGGCGTGCCGGCGGCCCTCTACAGCGCGTTCGCCGGCGAGCTGATTCGATCGCGCACGTTCCGCCGCCGCTACGCGCCGGAACGCTTCGGGCCCGCTGGAGTGCTCGCCTCCACGAACACGATCCTGCACCAGCGGCAGCTGGAGGAGTACTACTGCACGCTCTGCTACGCCGTGTTCGACTTCAAGCGCCGCACGGTGATGCTTGCCAACTCGGGTCTGCCCTATCCGGTGCGCTGCAGCGGCGACTCCGTCAGTCAGATCGTGCTGCCGGGCGTCCCGCTCGGATCGTTTGCGGGGTCCACCTACGACGAGCTGTCGTTCGATCTCACTGCGGGCGACCTGTTCGTGTTCTGCACCGACGGGGTCTCCGAGGCGAACGACGCGCTTGGCCGCGAGTTCGGCGCCGAGCGGCTGCTGGAGGTCGTGCGCGAGGTGCGGTCACGCCCTGCGGGCGAAATCGTGGACGCGATTTTCGCGGCCGTCCAGGGATTCCGGGCCGACACACCGCCCAACGACGACATGACGGCGGTCGCGATCAGAATCACGGCGTGAAGAATTTGGAATTTGGAATTTGGAATTTGGAATGCGACAACGAATTCCAAATTCTGAATTCCTAATTCCTAATTCCGAATTTCACCGCTTTACGTACAAATCCTCTTCTCTGATGTGCAATCCGAGCGGCCGGCCGCCAAGGATGGCGACTTCCTGCACGCGGCCCCTGACTCGCACGTGCTCGCCCTGCGCGGGCATACGCAGACCGTCCGACAACACGGTCACTTCACCCGTGCCATCGTCGACCTTGTAAAAGCGGAACGGCACGAGCGGCAGGCCCCATGAGCTGGTCACGACGCCGCTGACGCTCACGGTACGATCCTGATAACGGCCGGGATGATTCTTCAGATCCGCGATGTTCGGGTTGCGCAGCGACAAGGCGCACCCGCTGAGCGCGAGCATGACAGCCCCGAGCGCGAACAACCGTGAACTTTGAACGTTGAACCAGGAACCTTGACTCATAGCGTCACCAACCGTTTTCGAACGCAAATGCCGATGCCAAATCCCGAGCGGCATCGAGGAGCGAATCCCGAATCCCGAATCCCAAATCCCGAGAGATGAGCCGCGCCGAATCGTGAAACGAACGGCGGGATGCGGCGATGCCAGCGCCTGCCTGATGTTACGCACCCCGTTGATTCGACGCGACCCGCAGGAGGTCCATCAAGTCGCGTGCCCGCGGGACGATGGCGGAAATCCACGAAAAAATGCGGGTAACGGCCAGAGGCGTCCTCGCTGGGAGACGCGCGGCTGACCTCGCGGCTGAACGGTTTGCTGGATCTTGCGGGGTTTCCTGCCCGTGTGGTCGGTATCGGGACAAATCCGTATTGACCTCCGAGGTGGCCAACCGTTACGGTTCTTTCACGAATTCGCTCGGCGTCCGAATTTCGCCAAGGAGCCCTCGATGAGGTCATGTCTGCTCAGCTTGCTCACCGCCCTGGGCCTCACGGTTGCCGCCAGCGGCGCGGCATTCGCACAAGGCAGCTTTTTCACGTCGCTGTCGGGGACCGTGGTCGACTCGTCTGGAGGCGTGATTCCCGGCGCCGACGTCAGGATCAAGAACAACGGCACCGGGATCGAGAACAACACGATCACGGCCTCGGATGGTGGCTTCACCATCCCGTCGCTGCCGGGCGGCGTCTACAGCGTGACGGTGTCGCTGACGGGATTCAAGACCGTGACCCTCAGCGCCGTCACGCTGAATGCGGCCGTGCCCGCGAACGTGAAAGTGACGCTCGGCGTCGGCACGCTCGCAGAAAACGTCACGGTGACCGGCGACAGCGCGCTCGTCGTCCAGACGCGGACGCCGTCGATCGCGACGAACCTCACTGGTACGCAGATCACGAGCCTGCCGCTCACCAGCCGCAACGCGCTCGATTCGCTGACGTCGCTGCCCGGCTTCAACACCTCCGGCACGGCGCGCAATTCGACTGTGAACGGTCTGCCGAAAGGCGCGGTCAACATCACGCTCGACGGGATGAGCATTCAGGACAACTACAACAAAACGACAGACGGCTACTACGCGCGCCTCACGCCGACGCTCGACTCGGTCGAAGAAGTGACCGTGACGACGGCGGGGAACACCGCTGATGCGACGGGGCAGGGCGGCGTGCAGATCAGGTTCGTGACCAAGTCGGGCTCGAACAGCTGGACCGGAACGGCCTACGAGTATTTCCGGCACGACGGCCTGAATGCGAACACGTGGTTCAACAACCGCGACCTGCCGCCGGAGCCGGAGACCGGGAAGGCGCCGAAGTCGCAGCTGCGGCAGTATCAGCAGGGCATCGCGCAGGGCGGTCCGATCATCAAGAACAAGGCGTTCTTCTTCTTCAACTACGAAGAGGAGCGGCGCCCCAGCTCCGCGACGCTGCAGCGCAACGTGCTGACGCCCGACGCGGCGGCCGGCATCTTCAGCTACAACGTGAGCGGTTCGGTGCGGCAGGTCAACCTGCTGCAGCTGGCGGCGGCGAACGGCCAGCTGGCCACGCTCGATCCGACCGTCGCGAAGCTGTTCGGCGACATCCGCTCGGCCACGGCGACGACCGGCAGCCTGGTCCCGCTCAGCAACCCGCTCGTGCAGCAGTACACGTTCCAGACGCCGACGAACAACTTCAACCCGGCGCCGACGGTCCGCATCGACTACGACCTGTCGCAGCGGCACCGGCTCACCGGCTCGATGAACTACCGCCACGTCAACTCGACGCCGGACACGACCAACAATGCGCACGTGCCGTTCCCCGGGTTTCCGCAGACGGGCAGCCAGCAGTCGACGCGGTATACGACGTCCGAGTCGCTGCGATCCACGCTGGGGTCCAGCCTGGTGAACGAATTCCGTGTCGGCGCGACCGGCGGCTCCACGCTCTTCTCGCCCGAGCTCTCGCCGTCGTTGTGGACCGGCACCGGCTTCGGCAACACCAACGGCTATCGCCCGAATCTGTTCGGCGCGTGCTGCGGCACCGGCTTCGCGCTGACCAACCCGAACACCGGCAACACCGCCACCAATGGCGGCGCGGCGAACGGCAGCTCGCGTGAGGCGTCGACGTTCGTGGTCGAGAACACGGCCACATGGATACGCGGCAAGCACAACGTGACATTCGGCGGATCCCTGGTGCAGGCCGACGTGTGGCTGAAGAGCCAGACGCTGATTCCCACCGCCAACTTCGGCGTCCTCGCCACCGAACCGGCGCTGGCGATGTTCACGGCCGGGAACTTCCCGGGCGCATCACAGGCCGACATCACGCAGGCGCAGAACCTCTACGCGATGTTGACGGGCCGCATCACGTCGCTGACCGGTACCGCGCGCGTCAACCCGTCAGGCGACGCGTACGTGGCGCTCGGGGAGTCGACGGCGCAGGGCCGGTCGCGCGAGTTCGACTTCTACGCGGCCGATTCGTGGCGCGCGACGCCGACCCTCACGATCAGCGCCGGCCTGCGTTACGTGCTTGCGAAGCCGTTCTATCCGACGAACAACAGCTACTCGACGGTGACCGAGGACAGCCTGTACGGGATTTCCGGCGTGGGCAATGTCTTCAGGCCCGGAACGCTCACGGGGACGAGGCCGAGCTTCGTTCAGTATCCCGCCGGCGCGTACGCCTACAACGTCGACGGCAACAACTTCGGGCCGAGCGCCGGCTTCGCGTGGCAGGTTCCCGGCGGAAGTGGCGGGGTCGGACGTCTGCTCCTCGGCTCGGAGGAAGGTGACAGCGTCGTGCGCGGCGGATTCGGTCTCGCCTATCAGCGACCGGGCATGGTGGACTTCACGGGCGTCTTCGGCGACAACCAGGGAATTCAGGTGACGCTGCAGCGCGACAACACGAACACGACGCTGCCGATCCTCTTGCGGACGCAGCCAACGCTGCCGGCTGCGCCGTCCGTCTCGTACCCTATTCTCCCGAACTCGGTGACGAACACGGTCAACCGCTTCGACTCGAACCTGCAGCTTCCGTACACGCAGTCGTACTCGGTCGGCTGGCAGCGCAAGCTTGGCCGCGATACCGCGTTCGAGATGCGGTACGTCGGCAGCCGGCACCGGGAAGATTGGGAGACGATCAACCTGAACGAGCCGAACATCATCACGAACGGCTTCGTCGACGAATTCAGGAAAGCCCAGGCGAACCTGCGGGCGAATATCGCCGCCAACGGCGTCGCGACGTTCGCATACACGGGAGCGCCAGGCACATCGCCGCTGCCGATCTTCCTGGCGTACTTGAACGGCGTCAACGCGGGGCAGGCAGGCGACACGAGCCGGTACACGGGCGCCAACTGGACCAACGCGCAGTTCCTCGGCTATCTCGCGGCGATGAATCCGAATCCGTACGCGTTCATGTGCAATAACGTCGGCGGCTGCACGGCGACGACGCTGACCAACGGCTTCATCGGCAACACGACGTTCCGCAACTTTGCCGCCGCCGCGGGACTCCCGGCGAATTTCTTCGTCGCGAACCCTGACGTCCTCGGCGGCGCCAACCTGACGACGAACATGGGCGGCACGCGCTACCACTCGATGCAGCTCGAGTTCCGGAAGCGGATGTCGAACGGGGTGGCGTTCAATACCAGCTACGCCTGGGGCCAGGCGTACGTCAGTCAGCGCTACGGACTCACGCGGCCGTCCCAGGAGAACCTCCAGAGCGGTCAGGTTGGCGGCGTGCAGCACGCCGTGAAGGGGAACTGGTTGTACGATCTTCCGTTCGGGCGCGACCGGCGGTGGGGCAGCAACGCGGGCGCGCTCAAGGACGCGCTCGTCGGCGGCTGGGAAATCGACGGCGTCGCGCGCATTCAGACCGGAGAGATGATCGACTTCGGCAACGTCCGCCTGGTCGGCATGTCGGAGGACGACTTCAGGAAGGCCGTCGATCTGCGCTTCGCCGCCAACGGTCAGGTGTTCATCCTGCCCGATGACATCATCCAGAACACCGTGAGGGCCTTCAATGTCAGCGCAACCTCGGCGACCGGCTACAGCGCGCTCGGCGTGCCGGCGGGTCGTTATCTGGTGCCGGCGAACGGTCCGGACTGCATCGAGACGGCGCCCGGCTTCGGTGACTGCGGCGTCCGCAGCCTCGTTGTCAACGGACCGCCGCTCGTCCGGTTCGACCTGAGCGCGGTGAAGCGCTTCCGGATTCGCGGCAGCGTCTCGTTCGAGTTCCGCGCCGAGCTGCTGAACGCCTTCAACAAGCCGTACTTCAACCCGGCATCGACCGCCGGCGTTCCGCTCGGGCTCTCGTCGCCTCTCAGCACGTTCCAGGGGCCGGGCAACGGCACTTTCATCGCCAACACGGCGACAGGGACCAGCGCGGACAGCTTCCGCCTGACGAGCCTGCTCGGCGACAACACGAGCCGCACCGCTCAGCTGGTCTGGCGCGTTCGGTGGTAGACAGACGGGATTCGGGATTCGGGATTTGGGATTCGGGCTTCAGGACGGGATTCGGGATTCGGGATTTGGGATTCGAATCCCAAATACCGAGTCGCGTCAGTTAGCGAATCCCGAATCCCGTCAGTTAGCGAATCCCGAATCCCGAATCCCAAATCCCGCCAAGAATCAGAGTGGAGCGAATCCCGAATCCCAAATCCCGAATCCCGTCAGTACATGAATCCCAGCGTTCGTCCGGGCGAAATCCCGAATCCCGAGTCGCGTCAGTTAGCGAATCCCGAATCCCAAATCCCGAATCCCGTCAGTACATATTGAGGTAGCGATCCGTCTCCCACGGCGAGACGTGCTTGATGTAGTCGAGCCACTCCTCGCGCTTGGCGGCGAGGAAGTGCTCGAAGAGATGTTCACCCAGCGTCTCGCGCATCAGGTCGTCCTGCTCCAGCGCATCGAGCGCTTCGTTGAGATTGCCCGGCAGCTCGTCGATCCGCAGATGCCGCCGCTCGCGGTGGCTCATCTTGTAGATGTTCTTGTTGATCGGCGGTCCCGGATCGATTTTCTTCTCGATCCCGTCGAGCCCTGACCGCAGCATCGCCGCGAGCGCGAGATACGGGTTGCACGACGGGTCCGGCATCCGCAGCTCGATGCGCGTGGAGGTGCCCCGCGCGGCGGGGACTCGCACCAGCGGGCTGCGATTCTTCTCCGACCACGCGATGTTGGTCGGCGCTTCATAGCCGGGCACGAGCCGCTTGTAGGAATTCACCAGCGGGTTCGTGATCGCGCAGAAGCCCTTCGCGTGCCGTAGAATGCCGCCGATGTAGTTCAGGCACGCCTCGCTCAGCTGCCCCTGCGCCTTCGCATCGAAAAAGATGTTCGTGGCGCCGGAGAAGAGCGACATGTGCGTGTGCATCCCCGATCCGTTGATGCCGTAGATCGGCTTCGGCATGAAGGTCGCGTGCAGCCCGTTCCTGATCGCGATGTTCTTCACGACGAACCGGAACGTGCTGATGTTGTCCGCCGTCGTCAGCACGTCGTCGTAGCGGAAGTCGATCTCGTGCTGGCCCGGCGCCACTTCGTGATGCGCCGCCTCGACGTGAAAGCCCATGGCTTCGAGCGCGAGCACGATCTCGCGGCGGACGTCCTCGCCCTGATCCACCGGACTGAGGTCGAAGTAGCTCGCGGCGTCGTGGGTTTCGGTCGTGGCGATGCCGTTCTTCGTCTGAAAGAGGAAGAACTCGGCCTCCGGGCCCGCGTTCAGCGCCCAGCCCTTCGCCGCCGCCATCGCGATCACCTTTTTCAGGCACGCGCGCGGGTCGCCGATGAACGGCTGGCCGTCGGGCGTGTAGATGTCGCAGATCATCCGGGCGACCCTCTCGCCCGTCGTGCCCGGCCACGGGAAGATGCGGAAGGTCCCGAAGTCGGGCCGGAGGTACATGTCCGACTCCTCGATGCGGACGAACCCCTCGATCGACGACCCGTCGAACATGATCTTGCCGTCGAGGGCGTCCTCGAACTGGCGGTCGGGGATCTCGACGTTCTTGATCGTACCGAGGATATCGGTAAACTGCAGGCGCAGGAACTTGACCTTCTCGCGCTCGGTGCGCTCGAGAATCTGGGCTTTCGTTTCGCGTGATGGTTGCGGTGTCTTGGCCATAGTCGTCAGTGGAAGGCCGGCGCTACGGTCGCGGTAGCGCAGCCCGTCAAGGCTGCCGTGATTCTAGCCAACTTTTTGGAAGAGCCTCTCGTCTGATTGGGTGTTCAGGGAGAAATGCCGATGAAAACGCTCAAAATCGCGGGTGTTGCAGCGATCGCGGCCGTGCTGGCGGTTTCCGTGTACGCGCAAAGCCGACCCTTCGATTCTGGGCGCGTCGCGCAGCTCGATCGGGCCGAGCGGCGCGCGCGCGACCTGATGGTGCTGGCCGGGCGCGGCGCCGAAATCGGCGTGCAGGTCGCCGACGGCAAAGACGCGGGAGTTGTGATTGAAGAGGTCCGGCCCGATAGCCCGGCCGAGAAGGCCGGTCTCAAGCGCGCGGACGTCATCGTCGAATTCGATGGCGAGCACGTGCGCAGCGCGCGCCAATTCGGGCGGCTCGTTCAGGAGACGCCGCCGGGACGCACCGTCAAGGCGACGGTCGTGCGAGACGGCCAGCGAAAAGAGGTGCAGATTACGCCGCAGGACGGCCGAGGCGGCATAGGCCGCGGTATGGTGTTCGACGAAGGGCGGCTGCGTGAACAGCTTGGCGATCTGGGCCGCCTCGGCGATCTGGGCCGGCTCGGCGACCGCCTGCCGCCGTTCAACTTCAACTTCGATTTCGATCTGCCGGGTGCGCTGTCGGGCCGGCGACTCGGCATCAGCGTCGACGAGCTGACCGATCAGCTCGCGCAGTACTTCGGCGCAAAGGACGGCGTCCTCGTCACGGCAGTCACCGAGGGTTCCGCCGCCTCACGCGCTGGGCTGAAGGCGGGCGACGTCATCACCTCCATCGATGGCCAGTCCGTCCGTTCGCGCGAGGATCTGGTCCGCGCGCTGCGCGACGCGAGGGACGAAGAGGTGTCGATCGCGATCGTTCGGGACAAGAAGGAAACGAGCGTCAAGGCGAAGATCGAAGCGCCGCGCCGGATGATTCGCGAGGCCAGATAGTCGATAGGCGATAGTCGATAGTCGAGTCGATAGTCGAGAGTCGGTAGACCGAAGTCGGCAGTCGTTAGTCAAGTCGGTAGTCGCGAGTCGCTATTCGCGACTCACGACTCGGCGAACCGACTGGCGACTAACGAACCGACTGGCGACTAACGAACCGACTGGCGACTAGCGACTTCGTACTAACGACTACCGACCATCGACTGAAGAGCGTGATAGTCGACTGGCGACTAGGGATCCGACTAGCGACCCGACTAGCGACTAGCGACTTCGTACTAACGACTACCGACTATCGACTGAAAGAGCGTGATGGTACGGATCATGCCCTCATACTCGTTATGTGCGCCAAATGTGTCGAAGAATTGCTGGTTTATCAACGAGCCATCGAAGCAGCCGATGAAGTTTCTGCAATCCTGAAGCGGCCCTGCTTCCAGCGCGATCCCAAGCTCCGCGACCAATTGGGCGATTCATCGAGCGCCGTTCCCGCCTTGATGGCCGATGGGTTCCCACAAAGTACCGACCGGTACTTTGCGCAGTTCCTGTATCGCTCGCGAGGCGAAAGCAACGAGACGCGCACGCACCTGCGCGTGGCGAAGGGGAGAGATTACATCAGCGAAGAGGAACTGGTCGGGCTCTGCGGTCGCTACAACGAAATTGAAAAGATGTTGACCGGCTTGATCCGGCACCTGGAAGCCGAGAATCGCCGCCATCGGGGATAGCGCACCTATCGACTAGCGACTCGGCACTATCGACTAACGACTCCGTACTATCGACTAACGACTCTCGACTGGTACTATCGACTGAGAGTCCGCTCTACAAAGATCCTGCGACTGCTCTCGATTCGCCGTCTGTCGCCGCCGGCTCGGTTGCGAACACCGTGGCGAGGTGAGCGGCGAAGATCGCCGCGATCGACTGGACGCTTTCCGCTGTTTCCGCGCCGTTCCGGATTTCGGCCGACAGCGCGCCGATGCAGCCGTTCATGGATAGAATCGGCGCTACGACCGCGCCGGTCGAAACGCCCGGGCGGCACATCACGATCTGCAGCCTGCTCGACCGGTACGCGGCTGCGGCGGCGTTGTCGGCCGAGCGCGGGACGGGCGGAATGCGCGCGACCATGTCCGCGCTGTAGCCGTGGGCCAGAACCGGTCGGAGGTCCCCGCTGGGCGCCGAGCCCATCCACACCATGAGGCCGCTGGCGTCCAGGACATCAGCGGCGCGGCCCAAAACCAGCGTGAGCTCGTCGAGATCGCGCACGCGGCCGAAATCGGTGGCGACGCCCGCCGCCGCCTTGAACATCCCGCTGGCGGTCGACGGGCTCGAAGGTTCCGACGGTCTGAACGACGCGGGCGCTGCGCTGAGTGCGGAGAGTGCGACAGACGCGCCTGCCTCAGCTGTACTTGCGGGTGCACGCCGCCGAGGTGCCGGGATCAGCAGCAACAAGACGAGGACGATCAGCCCCGCCGCGGATCCGATGATGGTCGCCTCCTGCTTCCGCATGGCCGCGACGTTCACATCGAACGCCTGATGTTCGATGTTGCGGGCCGTTTCGACCTGCCGGCCGGCGGTGGCGGCGGCGTCGCCGCCTTCCGTAAAGATGACGTCGGCGGCCATGAACTGCTCGCCGGACGCCAGATAGTCACGCACGCGCTTGTCGATGTTCCTGAACGCGATCGCGGTACCCGCCGCCTCGTCGAGTGCGGTCCTTGCACCCGGGCCGGCCGACCGCTGCAGCGCCGCCAGCGCCGCCTCCGCCTGCTCGGTGGCGGCCGACAGCCGGTTCGTCCAGAACGCGACCCCTTGCCCCGCCGCGACGTACGCATGCTGCGCGACCCGCGCCTCCGCCAGCGCGTCTCCGGCATCGCGCGCGTGCTGATCGAACGCGCGAAGCGACGCCGTCAGCTGACCGATATGTTGTTCGGAGCGGAAGATCAGGAAGACAGCGGCGCCGATCGCAGTCAGCGCAACCGCGCCGAGCATGACGCGAACGGTCGAGGAGCGCATCTGGGACGCCAGAATAGCATAAGCGGTGCGCATCTGCCGTTCGCGCCGCGGTCGCAGCTCTCGCAGATTTCACCATGGGCTGCTGGCCTCGGGTACTGCATGATGCACCCGCCATGACTATTTCTCGAGTCGAGGGTGCCGACCGCGTGCTGACGCCGGCAGCAGTGGCGTTCGTCGAAGATCTCACGCGTCGATTCCGCCCGCGACTCGACGAACTGCTGGCGCGGCGGCGCGCCACGCAAGAGCGCTTCAACAAGGGCGGCCGCCCTGACTTTCTCACCGACACGGCCGACGTCAGGCGCGGCGACTGGAAGGTCGCGCCGGCGCCGGTCGACCTGCAGGATCGCCGTGTCGAGATCACCGGGCCGGGCGCCATCAACTCGATCGCATGCGCGAAGACGTCGTCGCCGATCGGTCCGCGCTGCTGGCGCCGCCGCGCGGCACGCGGACCGAAACCGGTCTGCGTCACAACATCCGCGTCGGGATCCAGTACCTCGAGGCGTGGCGAGGCGGCCAGGGCGCCGGGCCGATCTACAACCTGATGGAAGACGCCGCCACTACCGAAATCTCGCGCACGCAGATCTTGCAGTGGCGCAAGCATGGCGCCGCCCTGGACGATGGCCGCACGGTGACCAGGCCGCTGGTCGAACAGCTGCTCGCGGAGGAGCTCGGACGGGTTCGCGAGGAAGTCGGCGCGGCGCGCTTCGATCGCGGGCGATTCGCCGATGCGCGGGCCCTGTTCGAACCGGTCGCGACATCGGGCGAGCTGGAGGATTTCTTCACGCTGCCCGCGTACGAAATCCTGGTGAAGCCAGTCGCCCCGCTTTAGCGCGTATACTGGCTCGCGCACCGCGCGGCGACCCTGAAAAGGGCCGCCAACCGGCTCCGTGCCCAGGTCCGCCTGGGGCCAGCTCTACGAGCGTCTCGGCCGCGCGGACGAGGCACGGCAGAGCTACAATCGTCTGTTGGCGCTCTGGAACGACGGGGACCGAGACTCGATCGCGCTCGAAGAAGCGAGGGGCCGCCTGGCGAAGCTGACCGCCGCGACGTCGGGGAGCTGGCGGCCGCGACGTCGGGGACCGGGGGCTCCTTGCGTGTCGCGGAGGCCGCCTCAGGTCCCTGCTCCAACGTGATCGCGAGGTTGTTGATGGAATCTCACCGTGTTTAAGGAGGAGGTCTCGTGCATACGACGGTCGTTTGCTGCGCTCTGACGCTGGTTGGGTTGCTGATTCAGCAGCCAGCGACTTCCCCGGCGGCATCGGCGTCGCTGAATTTCGAGTTTTTCAAGACCAGGGTCCAGCCCATCTTCCTGGCCAAGCGGCCCGGCCACGCTCGATGCATTTCGTGCCATGCGGGCGGCACGCCGCTGCGTTTGCAGCCGCTCGCACCGGGGAACACGACATGGACCGAGGAGGAGTCGCGCAAGAACTTCGAAGCCATCCGCCGGGTGGTGGTGCCCGGCAGCCCGAAGAGCATGCTCCTGATTCACCCGCTCGCCCAGAAGGCCGGTGGCGATTTCTTTCACAACGGCGGGAAGCATTGGGACTCCCAGAACGACCGCGAGTGGCAGACGTTGAAGGAATTTGTGCTTGGACAATGAGGAGTTGACGACATGATGAACAAACAGACGTTGCGTCGGTGTCTCACGCTTGTCGCCGGACTCTCGCTGTGCACGTTGTCCGTGAGCACCGCGGGGAACAAGGTCCGGATCATCCAGACCAACAGCGCCGGGGACAACGTCCACGTCATCGATCCCGTGACCAACAAGGTGGTGGGCGTGATCGAGGGGATCGAAGTCAACCACGGCGCTGCGGTCGCCCCGGACGGCAGCCGCCTCTACATCAGCAACGAAGCAGACAGCACGCTCGACGTGGTCGACGGGAAGACGCTGAAGGTGATCAACAAGATTCCGTTGAGCGGCCACCCGAACAACATCGCGATCGGCCGTGATGGGCGGCGGGTCTACGTCGGGATCATCCAGGCGCCGGGTGGAGTCGATGTCATCGACACCGCGTCGATGAAGAACGTCAAGACGCTTCAGACGAAGGGCAGCATACACAACGCCTACGTCACGCCGGACGGCAAGTACGTGGTGGCCGGATCCATTCAGGGAAAGTCGGTGAACGTTTTCGACGCCCAGACCGAACAGCCCGCGTGGACGCTCGATATGGACCTGGGCGTCCGTCCGATGACCTTTGCGGCGAACCCCGATGGCTCCACGCGGTCGATATTCGTTCAATTGAGCGGGCTGAACGGTTTTGCGGTCGTCGATTTTGCGACGCGCAAGGAAGTCAACCGGATCAAGAATCCGGATCTGCCGCCCGGGAAGGCCACGGTTCCGGCGGGATCCGATCCGTCTCACGGCATGGCGGTCACCGCGGACGGCAAGACGCTGGTGGTCTGCAGCCGATTGAACAACTACCTCTACGCCTACTCGCTCCCCGACTTGAAGCTGCTGGGAGGCGCCGAGCTTGGCGGAAAAGGCGCGGCCTGGGTCACGCTCACGCCTGACGGCAAGACCGCCTACGTCGCGAATCCCGTGACGAATGACGTCTCGGTCATCGATATCAAGTCCCTGAAGGAAGTCGCCCTCATCCCTGTCGGGTTCGTGCCGAAGCGAAACACCACGGGGATGCTTCCGTAGCCGATCGGAATGTCAATCTTCGCAGGCCGCCGAACATAGCCCCGTGTCATCCGCTCGGGGCTGCAACAAGTTCGGCGGCATCGGAGCGCGAGATCCTCCAGGGACCTTCCTCGCGTTCGTTGCCACGGCGTCGCGCAGTGGAACCAGATCCAATCGATCGGCTGCCGGCGGTTTCGCGACCGCTTGGTGCGCTCGCCGGCGTGCTGCTTCTCGTACCAGCTTATCCGGGTTGAGTCATCCTTTCAGTCTTCCAGGTTCTCCCGGTACACCGGCTGCGCCGGATCGACGCGCCCGTCGACGACGGCGGCGATGAGGCGCTCGTACGCCGTGGTCGCCTCGGGCAGCGACGGATACCCGCGCTCCCACTGCAGCGCGCCCTTCGCCGAGTAGATCAACGTGAAGTAGCGGCCGGACGCGTACTCGAGCTCGAGCAGCTCGTTCGGCCGGTCGGGATCGCCCTGCTGCCCCAGCACGTCCATCAGCGCGACCGACCACTGGCGTCCCTTCGGATCGTTCACGACCCTGCGATCCACATACTGCCAGTCGTCCATGCTCCACATAAGAAGGGATTCGGGATTCGGGACTCGGGATTTGTCAGGGATTCGGGATTCGGGATTCGTCAGGGACTCGGGACTCGGGATTCGGGATTCGGGACTCGGGATTCGGGATTCGTCAGGGATTCGGGATTCGGGACTCGGGATTCGTCAGGGATTCGGGATTCGGGATTCGTCAGGGATTCGGGATTCGGGATTCGGGATTCGTCAGGGATTCGGGACTCGGGATTCGGGATTCGCAATTCGTGATCAGGGACTCGGGACTCGGGATTCGGGACTCGGGATTTGGGATTCGGCATCCGGGATTCGGGATTCGGCATCAGGGATTTGGGATTCGAGACTCGGGATTCGGGACCGGGTATGGGGGAGCCAGCAGCTGGTCGAGCGCGCGTGCCACGTGCGACCCGCTGAACGGTTTGGGGATCAAGAGGACCCGCTGCGCTTCCCGGCCGCGGAGGCTGGCGTCGGCCTTCTCCGGTGTGTCGCTGATGATCACGACGGGGAGCTCGGCGTGATCGGCGTGGTCGCGCAAAGTGTCGAAGAGCGACTCGCTCATTTCGAAGACCGTACAGTCGAGCACGAGCGCGTCGGCGTGGTGTTCGGCGACCAGCTCGTTCACCCCGTCGGTGAAGCCGGTCGCGACGACGTCGTACCCGTGATCGCGCAGCGCGAAGGTCAGCAGCTCCGAAATCTCGGGTGTATCGTCGATCAGGAGGACGAGGGACATGAATGTTCAGGCCTCCTGTGGGATCCGGGGTTTCTTTCCTGCTGCCGGCTCGATGTCCAGCACCCAGATCCGCCCGCCGGCCGTGTAATAGGCGCGCCGATCGCTCTCGATCATCGCGCCCCATGCCTCCAGCGTGCGCATCGCGAACGTGTAGCCTTCGAAGTTGGCCTTCGCATGGCTGAAGACTTCGTTGGTATGCCAGTTGTCGATGAGAATCGCGTCGCCGGGGTGCACGCGGAGGACCGTGTAAAACCGGTCGTGCGCCGCTTCCGGCCGCACGTCGCGCGTCGATCCGCGCTTCTTTCCTTCGTTGACGATGTAACTTTCCTGAACGATTGGCTCGGTCATGGTTGCTCCCCTACCTGCCCTACCTGCCCTACCTGTCCTACCCGCCCTACCTGCCTTTTCGATCTACACCGTGTGCGCGACCGCCGCCGCCGCCTCCGCGCCGGCCATGTCCGCCAGCGCCTTCGGGTCGGCCGCCCGGATCAAGGCATCCGGCAGCGCAACATCCATCATCCGCCACTGCTCGTTGGCAAACTTCTGCAGGGTGGCGATGTGATCGGCGTGGAGGTGGCCGAATCGTCCCTGCAGCTTCAGGTACTCCGACACCGGCCGCATGCTCGCCGGACGGAAGCTGTAGTCGTACTCGCGCGCTTCAGGGTTCCATTCCCAGATCGGATACAACCCGCATTCGACCACGAGCCGGCCGAGATCGATCGAGCGCGGCGTCTCGTACACGAACCCCTTCTGGCATGGCGTGTAGATCATGAGGTACGCGGCGCCTTTGTGATTGAGCCCCTTGCGCACCTTGTTCATCAGGTCGATCGGATAGCCCACGCTCGCCGTCGCCACGTAGCAGTGGGGATGGCCCGCGGCCATCATGCGGGCGAGATCCTTGGGAAAGAGCTTCTTCGCTTCCGGGATCATCGGGCCGGGCGGCGTGAAGGTCGTCATGCCTCCGTACGGCGTCCGGGACGAAGCCTGAATGCCGGTGTTCGCATACTGCTCGTTGTCGTAGCAGATGATCAGGCAGTCGTGGTTGCGATAGAGCGCGCCCGAAATCGACGCGAGGCCGATGTCCGATGCGCTGCCGTCGCCGGCTTCGCAGATGATGTTCGGAAACGCGCCCTTCCACTTGCCCTTGCGGATCATCGCTTCGTAGGCGGCCGCGACGCCCGCGGTGAAGCTGCCGGCGCTGCCGATCTGGGTGTGTGCCCACGGCACGTTGTACGGCGTGCACAGGTACGAGCTGTTGGCGACGTACATGCAGCCGGTGGGTCCAACGAGGATCGTGTTGTCGCCCGACGCCTTGCTGGTCATCCGGTACTGAATGGACGGCCCGCAGCCTGCGCAGGTGCGGTGCCCGGGCACGAACGGCTCGGTCTGCGGCAGGTCTGGGTTGTAGAACCGCGCTCCCTGATTCGGGCTCCCGAGCATCGGCAGCATCTGCCGTTGGACTTCAATCGCAGGCATGTCTCCCTCCGGTCGACATCTCCGATCGACGATCTCGTGATCGGCGATCTTCATCGATCCAATCGCCGATCGCCCGATCACCCGATCGCCGATAGTTTACTCTTCGAATCCGACCCAGTGCGTGCGCTTCTCGATCCTGCCGCGCTTCTGCGCTTCGAGCATTTTCTGCGTCATCCAGTAGAACTCTTTCAGCACGATCGCTTCGCCGCCCATTCCGGCCATGAACGAGACCACGAGCGGCCGCTTCTCGCTTTCGTACAGCGCCCCGCAGACCTCGGCATACAACGATCCGCCGCTGCTGACGCTGCCGAGCCCCATGTTGGTCTCGATCACGCCGACCACCTTGAACCTGCTGAGGACTTCCATGACGCGATCGGACGGGTAGGGCCGGATCGTGCGCAGCCGGACCATGCCGACCTTCGCGCCGCGCTCGCGCATGTGCCGGATCGCATGGCGCGCCGTCACTGCATGACCGCCCTGCAGAAAAAAGACGACGTCCGCGTCGTCGGTCATGAATTCCTCGATCCACGCGTCGTACCGGCGGCCGAAGATGCGCGCGAACTCCCGGTGCACTTCTTCGATGACCGGCATCGAGCCTTCCATGGCGCGAGCGCGCTCGAGCTGCAGCGGTGGACCCTGCTCCGGCATGATCTGCGGCCCGTGCGACACCGGGTGCCGCGGGTCGAGCGGATACGGATGTTTGTAGGGCGGGAGGAATTCCTTCACCTGACCCGGGTCGGGCAGCTCGCACTCGGTGGTGATATGCGAGACGAAGAACCCGTCCTGGCACACCATCTGCGGCAGGAGAACGCGCGGGTCCTCGCCGATGCGATACGCCATCAGATGATTGTCGAACGCTTCCTGCGCGTCGCACGACCAGCCCATGAGCCAGCCCATGTCACGCGTCGCGAGCGCGTCGGTGTGCTCGGACCCGAAATCGCCGGGCGGATCGAGCGTCCGATCGGCAATCATCATCTGCACCGGCATGCGGCTGCCTGAGATCGGCGAGTAGAGCTCGTACGCGAAATGCACGCCCACGCCGGAGCTGCCGGTGAACACGCGCGCGCCGCTGGACGCCGCGCCGTGCGCGATGCTCAACTGCGAGTGCTCGCTGTCGGCCACGATGTACTCGGCGTCGAGCTCGCCGTTCGCCACCATCTGCGCCAGCGCCATCATCGTCGCCGTATAGGGCCGGATCGGATAGGCGGTGATCACGTCGACGTCGGCGTACTTCGCCGCCTGCGCCGCCGCGACGCAGCCGTTGATGCG
>Ga0137409_10002253_pt1 | contig 20785 bp, 21 predicted proteins | sample CZODoug1_16funga_FD_122059 | JGI IMG/M metagenome (GOLD analysis project Ga0137409, IMG submission 122059) | Vadose zone soil fungal communities from Angelo Coast Range Reserve, California, USA - CZODoug1_16fungal (Hybrid Assembly) | ecosystem: Environmental > Terrestrial > Soil > Vadose zone... | reverse complement strand
GGTCGCTGCCGTGTCGGAGCCGGCCTGATTCGAGTCGCAGCGGCGGCGCTCGCGGCGCTGGCGATGGCGTTGCCAGTGAACCTTGCCGCGGTCCACGCGCAGGACCCTGGCCAGATTCCGAATCCACGTCACCAGGCGGCTCGCATCATCGCCGTGGAGCTGGCCATTAGCCAGGCCAGAGCCGACCTTGACGCTCTCGCCGCCCAACAGCCGTCGGGCCTGGCCGATTCGCTTCGCAAAGACCTCGCCATCGGCCGAGCCTCCTACGCGTTTCGCGCCGCGGTGCGCCAGGAGGAGCTGCGGATCTATGAGCTGGCCGGTTACGCGAGCGTCGAGAACGCTGTGGTCCCACTGCTGCCGTCGAACGTCCAGTCACAGATGAGGTACACCATCGCCGGCCTGCACTCGCTGTACATCCTCGGCGGCATCGACGAGTACTACCTGGTCAACGTTCACTTCGTTCACGCGTATACCAACACCGAGGCCCTCAGTGCGCTGCGGTCCTACTACAACGAGGCAGCGCAGCGGTACGGGGTCGACCCGAGCTACCTCGCGTCCATCAATTACATCGAGAGCAACTTCGGCCGCGTCAAGGACAATTCCTCGGCGGGCGCACAAGGTCCGATGCAGTTCCTGCCCAGCACGTGGACCCAATACGGGCAGGGAGGCAACATCCACGATTCTCACGACTCTATCCTCGCGGCCGCCCGCTACCTCGTGCGCAACGGCGCGCCCTACGACATGCGCAACGCAATCTTTCAGTACAACCACGACTACGACTACGTCGACTCCGTGGAGTACTTCGCGCGTGCCTATCGCACCGACCCCGGATGGCTGGACCGGATGTACTACTGGAATACATACGGATGAGACTCGTCAAGCTGACGTCTGCCCTAGTGCTCGCGCTGCTGCTCGCCGCCGGCTGCACGGTGCGGCCGATCGGCAGCCGCACGTCACCCACGCCGAGCGCGAAGGCGAGCCCCACGGCCGTCGTCACCATCCCCGTCGTGAGCCCGGCGCCGTTGCCGGCAATCACGTTCGACCCCGCCCATGTCGTCCAGGTGCTCGGTCCGGCCGTGGCGGAGCTCATCGTCAGGACGAACGGTGGCGGAGGAGGAATCGGCAGCGGCTTCGTCATCTCGCGTGACGGCGGCGCCAGCTACCTCGTCACCAACAACCATGTCGTCGCCAACGCGAGCAGGGTCATCGTGCTCATGCCCGACGGCCGGCATTTCACGGCCACCGTGCAGGGGACCGATCCGCTTCAGGACATCGCCGTCGTGAAGGTGAACGACGGCTCGCTTCCCCTCGCGCAGTTCGGCGACTCGACCAAGGTCAAAGTCGGCCAGCAGGTCGTCGCCATCGGAAGCCCGCTGGGCAACCAGGGCTCGGTCACCTCGGGGATCATCTCGGCGGTCCACCGCACGATCACCGCGAGCGCCGGCGGCGGCACACCGGCCGAGAGCCTGCCCGACGTGATGCAGACGGACGCGGCGATCAATCCTGGCAACTCAGGCGGGCCGCTTGCCGACGCGGATGGGAACGTCATCGGCGTCAACACCGCGACCAATCAAGCCGGCCAGGGGATCGGCTACGCGATACCGAGCCTGATCGCCAAGCGAATCGCGCAGGACCTGATCGCAGGGCGAAAACCCGGGCATCCATACATTGGCGTTTGCTACCAGTCGGAGGATTCGTTTCTCGCCGCCGGCACCGACGTCGCGGGCTACGGCGTGCTGGTCACAGCCGCGTTGCCGGGGACCCCGGCCGCCAAATCCGGGCTGAAGGCAGGCGACCTGATCGAGAAGGTCGACGACGTGGAGCTGAACAACGGCCAGACGCTGGGCGGCGCGATCCAGCCGCACGCACCTGGCGACACCGTACAGCTCACCGTGCTTCGGGCGGGGAACATCACAACGTTGTCGCTCACGCTGGCCGACCGCTCGTCGGCGTCCCCATCGGTGAGCTGCCCCGCGACCCCCTGACGTTTCCGCCTCTGGGGATGATTAGAGTAAGTACTCGTGGAGTACCGGATCGAACAGTTGGCACGCTCGGCGGGCGTCGCCGTGGACACGATCCGCTTCTACCAGGGCAAAGGCCTGCTCGAGGCGCCCCGCCGCGAGGGCCGCGTCACGTGGTATGCCGAGAGCCACCTCGAGCGGCTGCGCCGGATCAAGGAGCTGCAGCAGCAGGGGTTCACCCTGACCGTGATCCAGCGCTTCCTGACCGGCGAGCTGGAGCGCTCAGATGAGGCTCTGGTCGCGGCCGTCACCAGACCAGCCGCCCCTCAGACACTCACGCTGAGCGAGCTCGCCGAGCGGAGCGGCGTGGCCGAGCCGCTGCTCATGAGCCTCGAGCAGGCGGGCCTATTGGTCCCGGTCGAGGGCGGGGACGAACCTCTTTTTCCGGCAGACGACCTGGAGGCGATCGCCGCCGGCATGAAGCTGATCGCCGCGGGCGTCCCGCTGGGCGCGCTGATGGAGCTCGGCAAGGAGCACGCCGCGGCGGTTGACCGCACCGCGCGGCATGCCGTCGACCTCTTCGACCGCCACGTGCGCGAGCGGATCCAGTCGGAGGGCGGCACGACCGAGGCTGCCGAGCGCCGGCTGCTCGAGATGTTCAACGAGCTCCTGGAGGCAAGCGGAACCTTGGTCAGGCATCACTTCGAGCGGACGCTGCTGCGCGCCGCGCGCGAGCACATCGAGAAACGTTGATCACGAGCACGTCGGTTCGCACGTGGGAGCTTGATCGCACACCGGACCTGGTCGACCTCGTCAGCGCCGCCCGAGACAACGGGTACGAGGTGCTGCTCATCGAGCGCCCGATGCCCGACGCGGTCAGCATCGCCGCGCTCGGAAAGGCGTTCGACCTGGTCGCGACCAAGGGCGGTGTCGCGCTCGAGGATGCGGGCGGCAGGGTCGTCGACTTCGAGGCCGGCGCTGACCGGCTGCAGGCTGCGTCGCGGCTGTGGCGAAGGGTTTGCGAGTCGTTGGGCGGGCCAATCGCCGTCGGTGGATTTGCCTACAGGCCGGATCGCGAGCCGGGCGGGCCGTGGTCGGGCTTTCCCGCGCTCCTCCTTCGCGTGCCCGCGCTTGCGGTCACGCGAGTCCGAGGCCGCACGTATGCGACAGCCGCGACGCCGGATGCGGACGCACTGCTCGAACTGAACGCCACAGGCGTCAGGGCTCCGGCGGCGCGCAAGCTGCAGGTGACGCCTGTCCGCAACCCTGTCGCCTGGACCGCGGCGGTTGGAAGCGCGTCGGCTCGACTTCGGGCTGGCGATGCGGCAAAGGTCGTGCTCGCTCGCGAGATGCTCGCGCGAGGTGATGGTGTGGTGTCGGCCGCCATGGTCGCTCGCTCATTGCGGGCCGCGTACCCGTCGTGCTTCACCTACCTGATCACGGGCGCCGACGGAACCGCATTCGCGGGTGCGTCGCCTGAGCTGCTCATCCGCCGGTCAGGCCGGCGAGCCTTCTCGCAGCCGATGGCGGGGTCGGTGGCGCGAGGCGCGACTGAAGCTGAAGATGAGCGGTTGGCGCGCGAGCTCGAAGAGAGCTCGAAGGACGCGGTCGAGCATCGCATCGTCTCGGACTTCGTCGTCGATGCCCTGCGTCCGTTTGCGCAATCGGTGTCGGCGCGACCACCCGAGGTGGTTCGATTCACGAACATCCAGCACCTCGCCACCTCCGTCGGCGCGGAGCTGGTCGACCCACCGGCAGACGTCCTCCAGCTCGCCGCCGCGCTGCACCCCACCCCGGCCGTCGGCGGGTGGCCGCGTGAGGCTGCCGACGCCCTGATCGACGAGCTCGAAGGAATGGAACGCGGCTGGTATGCGGGGGCGGTGGGATGGATCGACAGCCATGGCGACGGTGAGTTCGCGGTGGCGCTGCGCTGCGGGCTGCTTTGGGAGGATGGCGCGCGGCTCTACGCCGGCGTGGGCGTGATGCCCGACTCGGATCCCGCTCGCGAGCTGGAAGAGACCGAGCTGAAGTTCAAGGCGCTGCTGACAGCACTGGTGTGATGGAAGCGATCATCAACGGAGCCAGGATTCACTACCAGCGATCTGGCAATGGATTCCCGCTGCTCATGATCCACGCGGGAATCGCAGATTCGCGGATGTGGGAACCGCAAGCGCAGGCCTTCGCCAATGACTTCGACATGATCAGGCCGGATCTTCGCGGCTTCGGCAATTCCGAATTGCCGCCGAAGCCTTACTCGCTGCGCGCGGACCTAGTTGGTTTGCTGGACCACATCGGAGTGGATCGTGCACACGTCGTCGGCTGCTCGATGGGAGGAACCGTGGCCATCGATCTGGCCCTCGAACATCCCGCCCGAGTGGCGCGGCTGGTGCTCGTCGGAAGTGGGGTGAGCGGGTCGAACCTGGGGCAGGCGGACAGCGCCTTGTTTGCAGATGTGGAAGCCGCCGACAAGGCCGGCGACATGGACGCGGTCAACCGAGCAGAGGTGCGGCTGTGGGTGGACGGGCCGCGACGGCGTGAAGGCAGCGCTCCAGCAGCTGTGCGCGACCTGGTTCTCGACATGAATGGGCGGTCTCTGAACAGCGATTGGGCTTCCGCTGCCCACCAGAGCCTGGACCCACCCGCGATCGGGCGATTGGAAGAGATCAGTGCGCCGACGCTCGTGATCGTTGGCGACGAAGACTTACCCCACTCCGCGGCCAATGCCCAAGTCATCGCGTCACGAATCCCCGGTGCACGGACTGTCGTCATCAACGATGCGGCGCACCTGCCGAGCCTCGAACGACCCGACGAGTTCAATCGCGTCCTGCGCAACTTTCTCACCGGCTAGCTGACGTGAGGATCAACGGCGCGCGAATCCATTGCGAGCGCGAGGGCAAAGGCCCGCCCATCGTTTTCCTGCATGCAGGCGTCGCCGACCTTCGCATGTGGGAGCCGCAGGTCGCGGCGTTCGCCAAGCATTTCGACGTCATCCGGCTGGACCAGCGCGGTTTCGGTGAATCTGAGCTGCCGCCGAAGCCGTGGTCGCCGGTCGCGGACCTTTTTTCCTTGATGGACCAGCTGTCGGTGGAGTCTGCCCATCTCGTGGGCGCTTCGATGGGCGGCGCACTCGCCATCGATTTCGCGCTCGAGCATCCTCGTCGGATCTCGAAGCTGGTGCTGGTCGGGTCAGCCATCGGCGGTTTCACTTTTCGACCCGAGCACGCACACGTCTTCGCCGAGGCGTCGGCGGCGCGCACCGCTGGCGATATGAAGGCGCTGAACGAGGCGATGATGCATCTGTTCCTCGACGGTCCGGAGCGGAGGCGTGGTTACGTCGCCGAACCGCTGCGCAGGCTCTTCCTCGACATGAACGGCCGTGCCTTGCGCGTCGACTTCGAGAAAGCGCCGTCCAAGGACCCGGACCCGCTGGCCGTACGCCGCCTGCATGAGATCGATGCGCCCACGTTGGTGATCGTCGGCGACAAGGATGTGCCTACGGTGATGGAGGCGGCGGACCTGCTCATGAACTCAATCCCGGACGTGCGGAAAGCAGTGATCGATGATGCCGCGCACCTACCGAATCTCGAGCATCCACGGGAATTCAACCGCGTAGTTCTCGATTTTCTGCTGCCGTAAGAACCCGCGGGAGCCTGCATTCGCGCCTTTGCAGGTCAAGCCAAACGCGCGGGAGCGGCACTCGCGCCTTTTCCTAACTCTTCAGGGCCGCCCCCGCCGCCTCCCAACACAACCGATGCCCGTTCACGCTGTCCTCGCGCTTGAAGCGCACCACGACCATCGTCGGCGTGGGCGCTGCGATCGCGTCCGCGATCGCCGGCTCGAGGCCTGAGCGATCGGTGACAGGGCTGAACACAAGGCCGTAAAGGCGAGCCACCTGCGAAAGGTCGAGACCCAGCGGCGTGGCGAACAGCTCCTCGAACAGATCCTGGTGCTGAGCCTGCGGCAGGAAGTTGAACACGCCCCCTCCCTGGTTGTCGCACACGATCACGGTGGCCCGAATGCCATGCCGCCGGAGCGCCCACAGCCCGTTCATGTCGTGGTAAAGCGACAGATCTCCCAGCAGCAACACCGTCGGTACGTTGACCCGGCCGGCGGCCACGCCCAGCCCGGTCGAGACAAGCCCATCGATCCCGCTCGCGCCGCGATTGGCGAAAAACCGCTGCTGTGGACGCACCTGCGGCCAGAACGCCTCGGCGGCGCGGATCGGCATGCTCGATCCGATGAAAACCTGCGCCGGATCAGGTAGGCGCGCGCTCAGCGCGCGGACGACATGTCCCTCGTGGAGCGGCGTCGACACCATCGTCGCGGCGATGGCCGCGGTGGCGCGTTTGCCGGCCGCGACCCACTGGTCGCGCCACGCGACGCGCTCCAGCGGTGGCAGCGCCTCGAGCAGGGGCTGTGGATCGCACCCGAGGATGCTCGTGGCGACGTGGTCCTGGTCGCGCCAGGCATGCTCAGGGTCGATTAGAAAAGTCGGCGCGGAGGCGGCCGCGAGCCACTTGTTCAACGCGCTCGAGGTCGGCATACCGCCCAGCCGGATGACCAGGTCGGGGCCTTGCTTCAGCGACCAGCCCGCTCGCAGCAAGGCCTCATACGATTCGATCGCCGCCCCGGCCTCCGGGCGTCGCAGCTGGGAGGTCGGCTCGGCCAGCAAAGGAAGGCCGAGGCGGTGGAGCGCGGGCGCCAGCCTTTCCCCGTCCCGCATCTCACCCGCGACCACCAGCGGGCGCTGCGCCCTCTGGAGTGCCGAGGCGAGCGCGGCGACCTGGCTCGGCGACGGCAGCGTGCGCCCGCGGCTGACGGACTGCCCGGCCGCACCCATCGGCGCCGGCACCTGGCCCGGCTGCGGCACGAGAGGTTCGCGAAATGGAAGGTTGAGGTGCACCGGACCGTCCGCCGCTTCCGCGTACGCGCGCGCCGCCAGGCGCCGCCACAGGCGAGCCGCATTCGGCAGCTCGACCGGGGCGCCGGGGTCGACGAACCACCTGACCGCTGAGCCATACAGCCGCTGCTGGTCGATCGACTGGTTGGCGCCCGCGCCCTGCAGCTCCGGCGGCCGGTCGGCGGTGATGACGATCAGAGGCGTCCGCGAATAGGAAGCCTCGACCACCGCCGCGTGAAACTCAGCTGCGGCCGTCCCGGAGGTGCTGAGCAGGACAACGGGCCTGCCCGTCGCCTTGGCCAGGCCGACGCCAAAGAAGGAGCCCGACCTCTCGTCGATGTGCATCAGCACGCTGATCTTCGGGTGGTGCTGAAGCGCCATGGCGATGGGCGCGGATCGGGATCCTGGAGAGACGCAGGCGTACTCGACGCCCTGAGCCGCGAGCTCGTCCACGAAAGTTGCGGCGAACGACTGCGTTACATCCATAGCATTGAGTCGCAGTGATTCTCGAGGGTGAGGACGTGCGATTGAGCTACTTCGTGACCGGCGAGGGCACGCCGGTCACCTTGCTGCACGGGTTCACTCAGAACGGGCGCAGCTGGCTCGAGGTCATCTCGAAGATGCAGGAGGGCTACATGTGGATCGTGCCCGATCTGCGAGGACACGGCGAGACCCGCACGCGGCCGGGCGCGCCCTGCAGCATGGACGCCTGCGCTGATGACCTCGAGAGGCTGTGGGACCACCTTGGCGTCGAGAAGACTCACCTCGCCGGCTACTCGATGGGCGGACGGCTTGCCCTTCACGTCGCCGCCACCAAGCCCGAACGGATTGCCTCGCTGCTCACCATCGGCGCCCATGCGGGACTGGATGATGAGGCACGCGAGGGACGCCGGCGAGGGGACGAGGCGCTGGCGGAGCGGATCGAGAACGACGGACTCGAAGCGTTTGTCAACCACTGGAGCAGCCTGCCGCTTTTCGCCGGCCTGGAGCGCCGGGGACCCGGCTTCGTGGCGCAAGCCCGCGCCGAGAGGATGACGAACCACGTTTCGGGCCTCGCGTGTTCGCTGAGGGGAATGGGAGCCGGGGTCATGGAGCCGCTGTGGCAGAAGCTCGCTGATGTGACCTTTCCGTGCTCGTTCGTCGCGGGACAGCTCGACCACGGCTACGTCAGCTCGGCTCGCCGGCTGGCCGCGACGGTGCCCGATGGGCGCGTTGTGGTCGTGCCCCGGGCAGGTCATACGGTGCACCAGGAAAGGCCTGAGGCCTTCGCCCACCTGCTCGCCGCTCACCTCGCGGCAGCGGCCTCCGGGATCTCCACGCCGGACACGGAACCGGATCCCGTCGCCGGCGACGACTGGCCTTCGAGCTCGACGTCCGCCTGAACGCCGGCCGCGTAACGAGCAGCGCCCAGGCGCTCCCGATCGAGCATCCCTCCGCCATCGATTCGACGCAGGACGAAGGTGCGACAACCCGCTTTGCCCAAGCGCTCGACCTCGCGCGCCACGTCCTCCGGCTTACGCGCGATCACGTAGGCGTTGGTCACAGCAGCAAGCCCAGCGACAAGAGCAAGGCGTAACCGAGCTCAGCCACAGCCATGCGCTTCAACGCCCGGACAAGGGCCGGGGGAGCTGTCGTGGCGAACGCGATGCGAAGCGGCTCCGCGGCGATCGGAATGTCTAAGTAGACGAGGATCACCGTGACGGCCGCCAGCCCGGTCACGGACGCAACGATCGGAACGGCAAACGCAACGCACACCAGCGCGACCAGCAGGATGAGCGTGGGGCCACGCCCGATCCGCGTGGCGAGGGTGCGCTTGCCCGCGGCGCGATCCGTTTCCATGTCACGCAGGTTGTTGAGCACGAGGATTGCGGTCGCCAGGCATCCCATCGCGCAGCCGGCGAGGACGGCGAGAGGAGTGACACGCAGGGTCTCCACGTACACCGTCCCGACTGTCGCGACAAGCCCGAAGAAAAGGAAGACGAAAACCTCGCCCAACCCGATGTAGCCGTAGGGCCGAGGGCCCCCCGTGTACAGCCAGCCGGCGAGGAGGCACGCCACGCCGACGACCAGGAGCCTTGGGTCTGTGACCAGGCTCAGGACAAGGCCCGCAACAGCGGCCACCGCGAAAGCTGCCACGGCGGCCCACTTGACGCGATCCGGCGACACGACTCCCGACGACGCTGCGCGCACAGGGCCGACCCGGGCTGTATCAGCTCCGCGAACGTGGTCCGAGTAATCGTTGGCGAAGTTCACCCCCAGCTGCATGGCGACTCCGACCAGCAGGGCCAGCAGACCGGCGCCCAGCCGCGGTTCGCCGTCGTGCACGGCGATCGCGGTGCCGGCCAGCACCGGCGCGACAGAGGCCGCCAGCGTGGCGGGGCGGACTGCCGACCACCACACTCGCGTGGGGGTCAGCGCGGCAGCCGTGGCGATCATGGGCGCTTCGGAAACTTGGAGAAGTCGGGCTTTCGCTTCTGCACGTAAGCGTCGCGACCTTCCTGCGCCTCTTCGCTCATGTAGTAGAGGAGCGTCGCGTCACCGGCGAGCTGCTGGATTCCGGCCAGGCCGTCGTCCACCGCGTTGAGCCCGGCCTTCAGCATGCGGAGCGCGAGCGGGCTCAGCTCGAGCATCTTCCGGCACCACGCCACCGTTTCCTTCTCCAGGTCCGCGAGCGGCACGACCTTGTTGACCAGACCCATATCGAGCGCCTGCTGCGCGTCGTACTGCTCGCAGAGAAACCAGATCTCTCGGGCTTTCTTCTGCCCCACGATCCGGGCGAGCAGGCCCGCCCCATAGCCGCCGTCAAAGCTTCCGACACGCGGGCCGGTCTGCCCAAAGCGGGCGTTGTCGGCGGCGATCGTCAGGTCGCAGACCACATGCAGCACGTGGCCGCCGCCGATCGCGTAGCCGGCGACCATCGCCACGACAGGCTTGGGCAGGCGCCGGATCTGGACCTGCAGGTCGAGCACGTTGAGACGTCCTGTGCCCTTGGCGTCGACGTAACCGTCGTCGCCTCGAATCCTCTGGTCGCCGCCCGAGCAAAAGGCCTCGGTGCCGGCGCCGGTGAGGATGACGACGCCGATCTCGGGGTCGTCACGAGCCACTCCGAATGCCGCCGACATCTCCGCGACCGTGGCCGGCCGGAATGCGTTGCGGACCTCGGGGCGGTTGATCGTGATCTTGGCGATCCCGTCCCAGGTCTCGTACCTGATGTCCTTGTAATCGCCGGCCTTGATCCAGCCTGGATCTTTCAAGCTCCCACTCCTAGAGCGATCACTAGCACTATCGCCAATCGTACGCGTTTCGGCGGGGTTGGCTAAGCCCTCTGGCGCGGCTTTCGGCGCGGGAAGAGGCGGACGATCTTGGCGTAGTCCTCGGGGGTGTCGATGTCGTCCGGGCGACCTGGCGCCGGGACCATGTCCAGCAGCTCGGGGCGTCCCTGGAGGATCTGGCGCGCGCCTGCGTCGCCCTTGAGCGCAAACAGCTCGCTCCACAGCTCTCGAGCCAGGACGACCGGCGGAGCCCACTCACCGTGTGCCTGGGCCACGGCGACCGCCGGCCGCGAGCCCTCGCGACGCCAGGCCCGCATGAGCGCGGCGATGGTGCGAGATCCAACCAGCGGCTGGTCGCCGAGAAGGATGACGGCCGCAGCGATCTCGTCGCGCATCGCGCGCAGGCCCACCTGCAGCGACGAGGCCATACCCGTGCTCGCCTTCGGGTTGTGGATGAGCTCCGCCCCACCGTCAACAGCGTCGCGCACGTCGTCTGTCGCGTAGACGACGACGACCTGGTGGCACCCTCCCTCCGAGGCGGACTCCATCGCATGCCGGACCATGGGCTTGCCGTCGAACTCGAGCAGCAGCTTCTGCGAGCCTGGCATCCGCGAGCTCGAGCCCGCCGCGAGGATGATGGCGCCAACCGGCAGCAGCGCTGAGGCCAGTCGCTCGTATGGAGGCCGCGCCGAGCGGATCCACTCGACCTCGATGCCGGCGCGGATGGCGCTTTCTGCGAACTCACGCAAACGCTGGTTGTCGCCATCCACCAGCAGCAGGCGGCGGCCGGCCAGCGACGTCATGTCCGGGACCGTTTCGGGCAGGCCGACGACGGCCAGGGCGCGGCAGTCGTCGCGAGCGGCCAGGTGCAGAAGCGCGGAGTCAAGGTCGCGGCCGCGGACGACCAGGCTGTGTGGCCCTTCCGGCTCGCGGTACGTGCGTCCCCTGACCGCCAGGTCGAGGTCGCCCATCACGAACACCGCCATGTCGATTCCAGCATGCCAGAAGGGACCGGCCATAGAGGGCACAAGGGGGGCAGGCCCCCCTTGTGCGGAACCCCCCTTTCAATCGGATCGCTTTCGCCAAAGCCGGACGGCGGCGGTGACCTGGCAAAGCCAGGTCACGCAGGGAAGTACTCTTTTTTGAATGCCCCTACTTGGAGCCCACGTCGACTCGTCCGGCGGCCTGCACCTCGCCTACGAGCGGGCGAAGGCGATGGGCGCTCAGGCGATCCAGGTCCACCCCACGCCGCCTGGTTTCTGGGGCTCGCCAAAGCTGGACGAGAACCGCATCGCGACGTTCAAGGAGGCGGCTGCGAAACACGGCCACCCGCCCTTTTACTTTCACGCGGTCTACCTCATCAACCTGGCGGGAGACGATCCCACCCTGCGACAACGTTCTGAGAGCACGCTCGCCGGCTATCTCAAGGCCGCCGATGAGCTCGGCGTCAACGGCGTCATCTTTCACACGGGGTCGCACAAAGGCGCGGGCTTTGAAGCACGACTTCCCTCAATCCTCGAGCACCTCAAGCATGTGCTCGAGCGGGCGAGTCCGACCTCAGCACACCTCTTGATCGAGAACAACGCGGGGCTCGGCGGATGTGTTGGCGCACGCTTCGAAGAGATCGCACAGATGCTGAGCGGGCTCGACGACTCGCGTGTGACGGTGTGCTTCGACACCTGCCACGCGTTCGCGTCGGGCTACGACGAACGCACCGCCGGCGATGTGTCGAAGACGCTGGACGAGCTCGACCGTGTGATCGGGCTGTCGCGCCTAGAGGTCATCCACTGCAACGATTCCGTGACCGGGCTCGGCTCCAACCGAGACCGACACGCGAACATCGGAGACGGGCAGATCGGCGAGGAAGGTTTTCGCGCACTGCTGCACGAGCCTCGCCTCGCCAGGCTCCCGTTCATCCTCGAGGTGCCCGGCGCGGGCGACGGGCCCGACGCCGAACAGGTCAAGGTGCTGAAGCGCCTCGCCGGCTAGCCGCCGGGCGCGGGCGCGGCGGCCGCCGCATCGCCAGGCCGCCGAGCCACCATGCCCGCTCGGCCAGGCCACGAATCAGAGTGCCGAGCCCGCCCACGCCGGGCGCGCTGCCGGCGATCAGGCGGCTGTTCTCCATCTCGCGCTGCAGGTCCTTCAGCCGCTCAAAAGCCACGTCCTCATTCATGTAGGGATACATCGCCAGCTCCTCCTGTAACTTGCATTATATCAACAGTGGTTATTATAACCGATGTTAGGCTGATGAGGGTTATGGATATACTTCAATCTATGGCTGATCGTCAAACGGCGAGCGGCGACCTCGGACTCATCCAGGCTTTTGTCAACACGGTCGACCTGCAGGACGGCCCAGAGGAGCTCACCGACCCAAACACGCTCAAGGGCTGGCTGGTTGCAAAGGGCTTGATGGATGGGTCCCAGGAAGTCGAGGCCTCAGACCTCAGGCATGCGATCGCCCTGCGGGAGGCGATCCGAAGCGTGATCGGAGCGAACTCGAGCCTGCCGGTCTACCCGGTCGACATCGCCACCCTGAACGGCGCCGCTACCGCGAGCGGCCTGCGCATGCGATTCGGCGCGGACGCCAGGCCGCGCCTTGAACCCGCCGTCTCAGGGGTGGTCGGGGCGATGGGCCGCATCGTGGCGACCCTGTACTCCGCCATGGAGGATGAGACCTGGACGCGCCTGAAGCTGTGCGGCTCGCAGACGTGTCGATGGGCGTTCTACGACCGCTCGAAGAACCACTCGAGCCGCTGGTGCACGATGGCCTCCTGCGGGAACCGCGAAAAGGCCAGGCGCTTCAGGGCTCACTCCGCCGGACGGGCGTAAGGCTCACGCACGTGAAGCGCGCGCCTCACGCATGGCAGCACCCGTTCCGCCGAATCGCGTGGCGGTGATCTCCGCCAGGATCCCGAGCGCGGTCTCCTCAGCCCCGCGGCCACCGAGGTCGAGGCCGATCGGGCCGTGCACCCGCGCGAGCTGTTCCTCGGTGAATCCTTCGGCGCGCAACGCGTCGAAGCGGTTCTGGTTGGTCTTCCTGCTGCCGATCGCCCCGACATAACCCGCCTGCTTCCCCAGCACTGACCGCAACGCCGGAAGGTCAAATTTCGGGTCGTGCGTGAGGATGACCACATAAGACGAGTTGTCGATCGAGAGGCGCGCCATCGCTTCGTCCGGCCACGCGACGATCAGCTCGTCGGCTTCCGGGAATCTCTCCTTGCTCGCGAACTTGGCTCGCGCATCGACGATCGTGACGCGGTAGCCCATCAACTTGGCGAGGCGGTGCAGCGGGATCGCGATGTGGATCGCGCCGATGATGATCAGGTGGGCCGGTCGGCGGAAGGGCTCGATGAACATATCTCCATCGCGACGGGCCAGCTCGGAGCCTGATGGTGCGCCTTCGACCAGCTCCGCCTCGCCCGTGACCAGGTTCGTGCGCAGCGTCGCCGGCACATTCCGCTGAAGCATCTCGATGAGCTGTTCATGCACGCGACCGAGCGGCTGCACGAACACCTCGATGTGACCGCCGCACGCAAGGCCGACCTCGAACGCGACGTCGTCCGCCACGCCGAAGGCGGCGACCTTCGGCTCGCCCGCCCTCAATACTTTCTGAGCCTCTTCGAAGACAGCGCCTTCGATGCAGCCGTTCGAGACCGAGCCTGCCATCTTGCCTGATCGGGTGACGACCATCTTCGACCCCAGCGGGCGAGGGCTCGAACCCCACGTCTCGACGACTGTGGCCAGGGCGATCTCTTCGCCCGCCTTGGTCCACTCGCCGAGCTCGCTGAGAACCTCACGCAATTTCTAACGCGTCCTCGTGCGGCTGTCCAGGCCCGCGAGCAGGCGGCCCAGGTCTTCGAGCGCCGCAACGTTGTGGGCGGCGAGAAAGTCATCGCACAGCGGCAGGGCGGCGGCCATGCCTCGGGTCAGCGGCTGGTAGCCGTCTGACCCGAGCAGAGGGTTGAGCCAGATCAACCGGTGCGCCGAGCGGCGGAGATGGACGAGCTCAGCAGTGAGCTGCGCAGGGTCGCCCCGGTCCCATCCGTCGCTGACGATGATCACCACCGCTCCGTGGCCCAGCACGCGGCGAGCCCAGCGCCGGTTGAAGTCAGCCAGCGCGTCGCCGATGCGAGTGCCGCCGCTGAAATCGTGGACCCCCTTGCTCACCGATTCGAGGGCGCGGTCGAGGTCGCGATAGCGAAGCAGCCGGGTGATCCGCGTCAGGCGCGTCGAGAAGACGAACGCCTCGAGGTCCTCGCGCCGAGCGATCGCGTGCGCGAAGATCATCAACAGGCGCGAGTAGCGCTCCATCGATCCGCTCACGTCGCAGATCAGAACCAGCGGCCGCCTCCGCACTCGGGGCTTGCGATGGAAGAGCCTCATCAGCTCCCCGCTTGACCGGATCGCGTGTCGTGCGGAACGCCGCAGGTCGATGCGACCCCCGTGAGCCGGACGCAGACGGCGCGTCCGCCGCTCCGCGACTCGCCAGGGCGCCTGCTCGAGGAGGCGCCGCACCTGCTCGGTCTCCTGCCACGTCATCTGGTCGAAGTCCTTGTGCCGGAGCAGCTCCTCGGCGCTGTAACCGCTCGAGCTGGCCGGTACGGCCGTCGGGTCCTGCTCCCGCTTCATCTGCGAGCTGTTCAGCCCGAGCGCGTTCGCCCAGACCTTGGCCCGCTCGGGCGACATCGGCAGCGCGCGGCTGCGTCCCGGCATCACCCCTGCCGACGCGCGAGGGTCGGGCGGCGCCCAGAAGATGTCGAAGGCCGCCTCGAAGGTCGCGATGTCCTCCTTGCGACTCACGAACACCGTGCGCAGCGCGTTCCGGAAATCCACCTGCTGCACGAGATCGATGTGGGCCAGAGCCCGGGTCGCGTCGGTCAATCGTCTCGGACCAGCCTCCATGCCGGCGTCATGCAGCAGCCGCGCGAACGCCCCCAGCCGCGGCAGAAGATCTGGAGACTGGTCAGGCACCTCTGGCCTTCTCGACGAGCGCCGGCACCTGCTCGCGCACACGCTCCAGGTCCTCCTGGTACTTGAGCGCCGCACCCAGAGTTGCGTTCACGAGGGTGGAGTCGATGCGCGTCGCTCCCAGCGCCGCGAGCGATCGCGCCCAGTCGAGCGTCTCGGCGACGCCCGGCACCTTGTACAGGTCCATGCTTCGCAATCCCTGGACGAGGCCGGCGACCTCTCGCGCAAGGCCATCGGCTGCCTCCGGCGCTCGGGCACGGACGATCTCGACCTCCTTCTCGAGGTCGGGGTAGTCGATCCAGTGGTACAGGCAGCGCCGTTTGAGAGCGTCGTGCACCTCGCGAGTCCGGTTCGAGGTGATGACCACGAACGGAGCTCGCTTGGCCTTGATGGTGCCGATCTCGGGGATCGAGATCTGGAAGTCCGACAGCAGCTCGAGCAGGAAAGCCTCGAACTCTTCGTCCGAGCGATCGATCTCGTCGATCAACAGCACCGGCGGGGTCGGATCGTCGTTGTCGATGGCGTCGAGGAGCGGGCGGCGCAGCAAGAACTCCGAGCTGAAGATCTCCCGTTCGGCCGCACGGCGATCCTCTCCCTCGCTCATCAGCCGGATGTGGAGCAGCTGCCGCGGATAGTTCCATTCGTAGACGGCGTGCGCGAGGTCGATCCCCTCATAGCACTGGAGACGGATCAGCCGGGCGCCCAGGACGTCAGCCATGACCTTGGCCGCCTCGGTCTTCCCGACGCCGGCCTCGCCCTCGATGAAGAGCGGCTTTTCCAGCTTGAGGGCGAGAAATATCGACGTCGCGAGGCCGCGGTCGCCGATGTACTTGCGCTCGCGCAGGCGCTGCTCTACGTCCTCGATGGTGGTGGGAGCGCCCTCGGTCACGGGCAAAGGTTACGAGGTTACTCCCCACGAACTCCGCGGCTACGCCGTGAGTTCGTGGGGACCCCTTTCAAGGCTCGGCACGAATGCCGAGCCACCCTGGCCTCACTGACTCGCTTGCTCGATCGCCCTCTTGGTCAGCACCCGCGCCAGGTGCTTCTTGTACTCGGGGCTCGCGCGCAGGTCACCCGATGGATTCAAGCCGTCCGACGCGTGCTGTGCCGCCTCCTCTGGCTTCGCACCCTTATGAAGGGCGTCCTCGACCGCCTTCGCCCGGACGGGAATGGGTCCGACGTTGGTCAGGCCGATGCGCCAGTCGCCGTTCATCTTCTGGGCCGCCGCGCCGACGATCGCCCAGTCGAAAAGGCGGCGCCGGAACTTGATGTACTTGTGCGGGCCATTCGCCACAGGGAACACGATCTCGGTGACGATCTCGTCCGCGGCAAGCGGTGTCGTGAACAGGTCCTTGAAGAAATCCTTGGCGGCGATCGTGCGCTGGTTGGTCACGATTTCCGCATCGAGCATCAGGGCGATGGTCGGATAGTCGCCCGCGGCGTCCGCGTGCGCGGCCACTCCGCCGATGGTGCCCATGTTGCGTACCTGGTTGTCGCCGATCTCACTCGCAACCTCGGCGAGGATGGGCAGCTTTTGCTTCACCACATCTGAGTGTTCGATGGTCACATGGCGCGTCAAAGCTCCGATTCGCAGTTTGGATCCGTCCGCTTTGACGTAGTCGAGGCCTTTGATGCCGTTGATGTCGACCAGGGCTTTGGGCTGCGCGAGGCGCAGCCTCATGAGCGGGATGAGGCTGTGGCCGCCCGCCAGGACCTTGGCGTCCTCGCCGTATTTGTTCAGCAGCTTGGCCGCCTCCTCGACGGAGGAGGCGCGGGCGTATTCGAATGCGGCCGGGATCACTTGCGTGCCTCCTTTCCATTGCTAGACGCCCCGCGCGCCAGCTGAATCTGCTTCCAGAGTCGGTCCGGGCTCGCCGGCATATCGACATGCTTGATCCCGAACGGCGACAGCGCGTCGCAGATTGCATTGATCACGGCGGCAGAGCTCGCGATGGTGCCGGCCTCGCCGATTCCCTTCACACCAAGCGCGTTGGATGGGCTTGGAGTCACTGTGCTGCCCAGCACCAGCTCTGGTATCTCGTTCGCGGTCGGGACAAGGTAATCGGTCAAAGTGCCGGTCCTCAGCTGGCCGGACTCGTCGTCGTACACGACCTCCTCGAAGAGCGCCTGGGCGATGCCCTGCACGATGCCGCCGACAATTTGACCCTCGACGACCATCGGGTTGATCACGTTGCCGCAGTCATCGACTGCGATGTACTTGCGGAGGTCTACTGCGCCGGTCTCCGGGTCGACCTCGACCACGCAGACGTGCGCGCCGAACGGCCACGTGAAGTTGGGTGGATCGAAGTAGCTGACCGCTTCGAGTCCCTGCTCCATCCCTTCCGGCAGACCCGCCCCGTAGCTGGCGAACGCGATCTCGCCCAGCGCCTTCGACTTTTCGGGACTGCCCTTGACATGGAAGCGGCCCTGGTCGAAGACGATGTCGTCTTCTGCCGCTTCGAGCAAATGCGCCGCCAGGCGCTTGGCCTTGTCGACCACCTTCAAGCAGGACATGCGGATTGACATCCCACCCACCGCCAGGCTGCGGCTGCCATAGCTGCCGTAGCCGAAGGCGGGACCTTCCGCAGTGTCGCCATGTCGCATCTCGATCGAGTCGTAAGGCACGCCGAGCGTGTCCGCCACGATCTGGGCAAATGTCGTGTCATGGCTCTGGCCATGTGAATGGGTGCCCACATACACGGACACCCCGCCAGTGGGATGGATGCGAACCTGTGACGCCTCGACCAGAGCTACACCGGCTGCGGGAGCCGTCGCCGCGCTCGGCCCGAGTCCGCAGATCTCGATCCAGGTCGATAGGCCGATGCCCAGGTATCGACCCTGCTTGCGGAGGGCTTCTTGCTCGCGACGCAGATCCTTGTAGCCGGCGAGCTCGAGCGCCTTATCCAGCGTCCCGTCGTAGTTCCCCGAGTCGTAGACGAGTCCGAAGTTGTTCGTGAAAGGGAATTCGGTCGCGAAGTTCTTGCGCCGTACCTCCGCGGGGTCCATCCCAACCTCGCGCGCAACCAGGTCGATCGCCCGCTCGACAAGATGAGTCGCCTCAGGCCGGCCGGCCCCCCGATAAGGATCGGTCGATGTCTTGTTCGTCAGGACCCCGACGGTGCGAGCGGCGATGTGCTTCCACCTGTATGCGCCACCCGACAGCAGGCAGGCGACCGCCTGAAAGGCTCCAAACACCCCCTGATACCCGCCGAGGTCGAGGTATTGGGTCACCTTCAACGCGACCAGTGTTCCGTCCTTCTTGGCCCCTACCTCGATGTCGAAGAACTCGCCGCGGCCGTGTGTCGTGGCGACCAGATTCTCCGTACGTCCTTCCATCCACTTGACGGGCCGGTTGGCAAGCTTTGACGCGATCGTGGCCAGGTACTCCTCTGGGTACGGCCGGATCTTGCTGCCGAAGGCGCCGCCCACATCCGGGCCGGCGATGACGCGGACCTGGCTCTCGGCCAGCCCGCACGCTGTCCCCACAAACAAACGGACGAAATGTGGGATCTGACTCGAGGTCCAGAGCGTGAGGCGCTTGTCGTAGTTGTCATACTCGGCGACCACGCCGCGCGCCTCGATCGCGATCGGAAAGAGCCGCTGCTGAAGAATTCGCTCTTTGACCACGACATCGGCTTCTTTCCACACTTCGGGCGAATCCGGCGAGTAGGTCAGATCCCAGCCGATGTTGTCCGGGCCGCTCGAGTGCACGGTGGGGCTGCCCTTCTCCATGGCCTTCTCGATGTCCATGACCGCTGGCAGCGGCTCGTAATCGACCGTCACCAGCGACGCCGCATCGGCAGCTTGGTATCGCTCGTCTGCAATTACGACGGCGACCGGTTCGCCCTGGTACACGACCTCGTCATGCGCGATCGGAAACTGGTTGGGCACAAACTTTTTCTCGGCTACGAACGACGCGGTAACCGGGAGTCCGCCCGAAATGTGGTCTTTGAAATCCGCGTACGTGTACACGGCATGGACGCCAGGCGCCTTCTTGGCTTCGGAGGAATCGATCGACCGGATCTTGGCGTGCGCGTAAGGGCTGCGCACAACAGTCATGTGGGCCATACCCGGGCGCGTCATGTCGTCGACATATCGACCGTGCCCTGTGACGAGGCGCGGGTCTTCGCGGCGGTGGATCCTCGCTCCGATCATCGTTGAAACGGCCATGTCAGCTCCTCCGCGCGGCGGATTGGCTCTCGGCAGGCTTGGCATGGGCGCCGCCCATCGTCTTCGCCGCCGACTGCACTGACTTGACGATGTTCACGTAGCCCGTACACCGGCAGAGGTTGCCTTCCAGGCCTCGCCGGATCTCATCCTCCGTCGGGTTCGGGTTCTGATCGAGGAGATACGCGGCGGCCATGATCATGCCAGGCGTGCAGTAGCCGCACTGGAGTCCGTGCTCGTCCCAGAAGGCCTGCTGCAGCGGATGCAGCTGTCCATCCGTCGCCATGCCTTCGATCGTGGTGAGGCTGCGGCCTTCCGCCTGGACGGCGAACATCGTGCAGCTCTTGACTGCCTTGCCCTCGACGTGGATCGTGCACGCGCCGCACTGGCTGGTATCGCAGCCGATGTGCGTTCCGGTCAGACCCACGACATCCCGGAGGTAGTGCACGAGCAGTAGCCGAGGTTCGACCTCGTGCTCGTGCTTACGCCCGTTGACGGTAACAGCGACCTTGTGGTTCATCCGGCTCCCTCCTAGCTAGCGGGCGGCGCGCTCGGGGCGCGGGCGGCGCGTGACGGGCGGCCGCGCGGACGCGATTCGAAACTATGCCCGAACCTATCGGACACCTACTATTCGGCTACTTTTACTCCTGAAATGCAACTGGAGAATTCCTTCTCAGTCGATGCGCCCCCAGACCGGGTGTTCGCCTACCTCCTCGACATCAACAAAGTCGTGGGCTGCGTGCCGGGCGCAGAGCTCTCGGAGGTGGTCGATTCGACCACGTTCAAGGGCAAGGTAAAGATCAAGGTCGGGCCGATCACTGTCGCCTACAACGGAACCGCGCGCATCGCGGACCGTGACGACGCCGGCCGGTCAGCCGCCATCGAGGCCGAGGGCCGCGAAACCACCGGGCCGGGATCAGCCCGCGCGAAGGCATTGATGAAGGTCGACGCCGACGGCGCTGGATCCGTGGTGAAGATCTCGACCGAATACAGCGTGGCGGGGCGCGTGGCGCAGTTCGGTCGCGGCGTGATGGAAGACGTGTCGCGGCGGATCATCAACGAGATGGCCGCGTGCATCAAGGCCAACGTCGAGGGCGGCGAGCAGCACGCCGCGGCGGTGTCGGGCGGCTCGGTCAGCGCCGACGCGCCGGCGCCTGCGCCCGTTACGGCCAAGCCGGTGAACGCGGTCTCGCTGTTCTTCCAGGTCCTCTGGGAGGGAGTCCGCCGGCTGTTCGGAGCCCGCCCGAGCTAGCCTAGGAAAACAGCCAGCATGTGGTCGCGGTTGGCCCAGATGTTGGGCTGCGACCAGCTCTTGCCCGGCACACCGATGATCGTCACGGTGACGTCGTACAGCTGGAAGAACCGGTTCTTGAGCAGGATCTCGGAGTGCATCTCGGGTGACGCAGCCTTGGTGAACTCAGCGAATCCCGTGACCATGAAATCGGACGCCTGGTACATCACGTAGCGGCGCATCGTCTCCACCGCCTGGTCTGGCGGCGGGGGCTCGGGTTCGATTG
>Ga0137409_10002251_pt1 | contig 20786 bp, 20 predicted proteins | sample CZODoug1_16funga_FD_122059 | JGI IMG/M metagenome (GOLD analysis project Ga0137409, IMG submission 122059) | Vadose zone soil fungal communities from Angelo Coast Range Reserve, California, USA - CZODoug1_16fungal (Hybrid Assembly) | ecosystem: Environmental > Terrestrial > Soil > Vadose zone... | reverse complement strand
GAACAAAAGAAATAAGACCATCAAAGGATGGGTTCAGTTAATCCGATAAATCACACCGGTTCAAGGATTAGGTAAATACAAACTATTTGCTTCTACTACTTCAGCGTCCTTCACTGTTACGTTGGCGTGGCCGCTATGGAGAAGAGAGCGGGTTGCGCTATATTTGGATATTCTGATGCATCATGGAAAAGTCGAAATTACGAAGTGCTAATTGGTTTGGCCGAAAAGGAAAGGACGGGTTTATTTACCGCGCCTGGATGAAGAACCAGGGGATTCCCGCCGACATGTTCGAAGGCAAACCCGTCATCGGAATCTGCAATACCTGGAGTGTGATGAACGCTGGGTTCTGCAGCTGAGTGCGACGGGACCCATTGAATAAGCCAAAAGTCGTGTCATACCGCAGTCCGTAGTTCACTGTGAGATGCGGAGTGACGCGCCACGAATCCTGTGCGTACAGGCCGAGTCGCCGCACACTCTGGTTAAAGCTGCCATCGCCGGCTGGGGTTACGGTGCAGTCACTACCGGGTGTTACTTGCACTCCTCCATCAGGCCGGTCGGGTAGGCAGGTATGGTAGTCAGCCAGGAATTGTGTCGTGTTGTCGACATAGTCCGAGGGATTGAGGCCGAAGGTGTGGAATAATTCTTCGGTTCCCGACAGTGCTCCACTCAGCACGGGCTCGTGAATAAAGTCAATTCCAAACTTTGACGTGTGCCGGCCAGACGAGTGGCTGACATCGTAACGGAACTGGTACTTCTGCTGTTTGCGGAGTACGGGAAAGCCGGTGATTGGCGTCGCGAACTGGTTGTCGCCGAAAGTCTCAAAACCTGAGTTCGTGTGGAACGTGGCGCTGAAGGGAAATGCCAGCGCAAATCCCAGATACCCGTTGCGCGCCTCCGTGTGGTGGAGATAGCTGGCAGTGAAGGTAAACGATCCGAGCCAGGTTGGATTGAAATCCATCTGATTGCCAACGACAATGTTTTCGTACTTCGATCCGGAAGTAGCTCCGGTGGAAGGCAGCGTGGCTTGTTGGATCAGGTCGTTGTTGGTGGTGTAGTTGTCGAGCGACCCGCGCAGGAACCACTGCGAACGCGGAGACTGTGCGTAGTCGAATCGCAGAGTGCCGATGTAGTCGCGAAACGGAACTTTCACGTTATTGGGGACTGCGATGGAATCTACGCCGATGGTCTGACCTTCGATGTTGGTTTCGTGAATTAGCCCATCGGCTGCCAGCTGCGACAGGGCATTCAGTTCGGCCAAGTTGTCCGGACTGTAGTTGATGCTGGCGTTCTCGTGTACCGCTTCGATCCCGGCAAACATCCACACTTTGTCGCGCTTGAGAGGACCACCGATGGTCGCAATGTAATTCTGGCGCGAGAAAGGCTGCTTCGGCTGGGGCGCGGGATTGTCGATTGGGTAACGTGCGGTCAGGGCTGAAGCGCGCTCGTAGAAAGCGCCGCTGCCATGCCATTCGTTGGTGCCGTGCTTGGTGGTGATCATGACGGAGCCGCCGACGGTGTGCCCGGTGTCGGCGTCTTGCTGCGAGGTGTGGACGGCAAATTCCTGGATGAAATCCGGAGAGAAGTTCTGCAAGAAACTGCCGATGTAATCGTCCGAGTTGTCACCGCCATCCACGGACACGTCCACGTTTAGCCCGGAGCTTCCTCCGAATGACACGGCGGTAATGCGAGCTTTCGTGGGATCGGATGGCTCGACCGGTTCGGTGCCGGGAACCATCATTGCCACATTCGCGAAGCTCCGGTGGGCAAGCGGAATCGTCTCCAGATCGTGCGCCATGACTACGCCACCGTGTACGGCACTGGCGGTGTCGAGGGCTTCGGTGGTGATGGAGGAAGCTTGTCCAGGCACGGTCACGGTCTCACGGCCGCTGCCGGGCTTCAGCGTGACGGTGACGTCTCGAACAAAACTGACTACAACGTCTACGTCGGCAGCAGCATCCGCAAAGCCCTTGGCGGTCACGGCAACATGATAGGAGCCGGGCAACAGGCCCTCGATACGGAATTCTCCCCGGTCGTTGGCGGCGGCCTCACGGCGTACAGAAGACCCGGAAGACGTCAGGACAATCTGGGCGGACGAAACGCGGGCGCCGCTCTGGTCCTGGACTTCACCGCGCAGGGCTCCGTTGGGGTTTTGGGCCGATGCGGCAGTCGCCATAACGATCGAAACCACGGCCAGCAGGAGCATACAAAAACGGCGGTGCCGCAGTCGCGGCGGGGAGAGAGCGAGTTCGATAGTCATAGGCAAGACAGTTCCGGTAGTTGAGAGAATGGCCGCAGTTAACAAGATCCGGGTTACTCAGCGTTCTGCGCGGCGAGGCAGACTGAACAAGCAGGCTAGCGGGGGCGAGTCATTACTACCAGCGATAGTAGTAAATGGAGGGAGCTAAGGATGGGCGGCGCGGTAGGGCTTAACGGACGAGCCACTCTGTAACTCTGTGAGTCTGTGCCAAGACGGGACCGTAGGCAGCGGCCGCACAGAGGATGCCGGCGAGGACCGGCGGAATAGCATATCGCCAGCGGGTATGAAGGGGGCGGGAATTCATGCCATTCCAGGCCAGAAGGCGTTCCACTCTGCCGCTCACCGATCCGCACCCATTGACCAGAGCCATGGTGAACGCAGGGGTGGTGCGGCGGACTGGAATCAGGCGTGAGAGCTTAATCAGTGCGGCGGCCAGGTCGAGCGCGTCGCCTAAACTCGCGACCGCACCGTCATCGGCGGCGAGCTCCGCGGCTTCGTGCCAAGCACTTTCCAGACTCGCCATTCCGGGGAATGGCGAACAATGAAAAACCAACTTCTTCAGGTTGTCGCGAGAACGCATGTGCGCGACTTCGTGGCGGACCGCGACCCGAAGTTCGTCCGCGCTGAGCAGCGCGACGGTTGCCCGGGAAACTACCACTCTGGGAGAACACACACCCACCAGCATGAGCGGCGGGGTGCCACTGTCGGCCCAAAATGTAGGTGTGTTGACGCCGGCATCCAGAGCGTTGGCGCCTTTCAACCAGTCCGCAACCACGCGAGCAGTCTTCTTCTGGGCGGCGATAACGCGGAATAAGCCGAGAGCGAACAGCAGCAAACAACCCAGCCCCAAGGCGAGGGGTAAGGCGATATCTTCATCAATGGAGCGGGGTTCGAAAACTACGAAGGACGGAACTGCAAAGATCAAAGTCACCAGAGCCGACGCCAGCAGAGGGAAAACCCGCATCCAGAAAAGCAAGTTCGCGAGTCCCTGAGCCGACGTACCGCGCAAGAGAGTTACACCGCGCCAGATCGCAACGACAAGCAGGGACAGAATGCTGTACAACAGCACAAAGAACGTCAGCGAAACGGCAATGCCGCGGAGGGCAAACATTATTCCTTCTCCGCTTGTTTAAGTTCACGGCGTTTGCGTTCGACCAGGACCTGGAGTTCGTCCAGCAACTGGGCGTCGTGCGTGCTGAGGGCTTCAACCAGATAGGAAAGAGGCAGCGAAGATGCTTCGCTGGAGCCCAGTAATTGCCGAATGCCTTCGACCGCAGCCACGCGGCGCAGTTCGTCGGCGGTCTGCCGAGGCGAATAGCGGAACGCTCTGCCGTCGGCCACCCGGTCGAGCAGTTTTTTCTTGTAGAGGCGGTCCAGCGTGGTCATCACGGTGGTGTACGCCTGCGTGACTTTTTCATCTTCGAGGAGTTCGCGAACGGTGGCAGTACCGCGAGACCACAGCGCGTGCAGCAACTGTTGTTCGAGCGGTCCCAGTTGCGTGCCAGAAAATGCTCCGAAGATGGTTGAGATTTTCTTCACTAACTGCGCAAACCCTCCAAAGGGCCTTTGCATTATGGCAAATTCCGGAGTGGCGGTCTACGGCAAAGACGGGGAAGGTTGTGCGTCGCTGATCGCGCGGTCGGTGGGACGGAGAAACTATTTCCGGGCGCGGGCTACGCGTGCAATTCCTTGCAGATCATTTGTAATTTTCACGTCGGCCCAGCCGGATAAGAGGCGCTGGACGCCATTAGCAATGGTGCCGCTGATCTCAAATACCAGCCATCCGCCCGGACGAAGCGTTTCGTGGGCCTGTGGAAGCAGTCTTGAAATCACTTCCAGGCCAGTGGGACCGGCGAAAACAGCGCCCCTCGGCTCGAATTTACGCACTTCGAGTTGCACCTGGTCCTCTTCGGACTCGCCGACGTAAGGGGGATTGGAAACTACGAAGTCGAATTCTCCGAGGGGCAGGCCGGTCAGCAGATCGGTGTGATGAAAATTGATTCGGGCTGTGAGTTCATGACGGGCGGCGTTGGCTTGTGCAACGTCGATGGCTTCAGCCGAAATGTCGGTGGCGTGAATTTCGGCTTGCGGAAATTCTTTTGCGAGGGCCAGGGCGATCGCTCCGGAGCCGGTGCCTACGTCGGCGATGCGAACGTGGGGCGTTGGCATCCCCATCATGGGCCGTTGACTCTCTTTTGGATCGTTGCCCAAAATCAGCTCGAGCACGGTCTCGACGACATGCTCAGTCTCGGGACGCGGAATCAGGACTGCGGGCGAGACGATCAGATCCAGTCCCCAAAATTCCTGATGTCCGGTGATGTACTGCGCGGGAACGCCCGTAGCGCGGCGGGCGATAGCTTCGTCGTAGCGGCGGGTCTCGTCGGGAGTTAGTACGCGTTCCGGGTGCGCATAGAGATAGGCACGATCGCAATCGAGGGTGAACCTGATGAGGAGTTCGGCGTTCATGCGCGGGGACGGAACCTGTTGCGCGGTCAATCGAGCGGTCGCTAAAGTCAGGGATTCGCGGAGTTGCATTTTACGCCACGCTCACACGACTGTGGTCATTTCCTGCTTCAGTTTTTCCGCCTGAAAATGAGTAATCAGCGCGTCAATCAGTGGTTGGATCTTCCCGTCCATTACCTGCTCCAGTTGGTGGATGGTGAAGCCGATGCGGTGGTCGGTGAGGCGGTTCTGCGGGAAGTTGTATGTGCGGATCTTCTCCGAGCGGTCGCCGGAGCCGACCATCTGTTTGCGTTCTTTGGCGAGGGCGTCCTGTTGTTTTTGCATTTCGACTTCATACAAACGCGAACGGAGCACGCGCATCGCCTTGTCGCGATTCTTGATTTGCGATTTCTCGTCCTGGCAGCTTACTACGGTGTTGGTTGGAATGTGGGTGATGCGCACGGCGGAGTATGTCGTGTTCACCGACTGGCCGCCCGGGCCGGACGAGCAGAAAGTGTCAATGCGCAGGTCTTTGGCTTCGATCTTGACGTCGACGTCTTCGGCTTCGGGAAGCACGGCGACCGTGATGGCAGAAGTGTGCACTCTTCCCTGTTGCTCGGTGGCGGGCACACGCTGCACGCGATGAACGCCGCTTTCGTATTTCAGACGGGAATAAACGCGGTCGCCTTCGATCAACGCGATGACTTCCTTCATCCCGCCCACACCGGACTCCGATGTGGAGAGCACCTCCACCTTCCACTTGTTTGACTCGGCGTAGCGGCTGTACATGCGGAAGACTTCGGCCACGAAGAGCGTGGCTTCGTCGCCGCCGGTGCCGGCGCGGATTTCGAGGATGACGTTCTTTTCGTCGTTGGGATCTTTGGGTAACAGCAAGACCTTGAGTTCTTCTTCCACCGCGGCTACGCGCGGCTCAAGCTTCGCGAGTTCTTCTTCGGCGTAGGCGCGCATGTCGGCGTCGGTTTCGTCGGCCAGCATGGCTTTGCTCTCGGCGATTCCGCGGGTCAGGTCTTTGTACTCACGATACTTTTCTACGATGGGAGCGATTTCACTGTGAGCTTTGGCGGTCTTCTGGAATTTCGCCGAATCGTTCATGGTTTCGGGCGAGGCCAGAGATCGAGTCAACTCTTCATAGCGCGCTTCTGTTTGTTCCAGGCGTTCAAACATGTTTCCATCCGTTGACGAAGATCGCTTCGTCTTATTTCGCGGGGGAGACGCAGCAAGCCGCGTCTCTACGTTGTCATTTTAGGTTGATTGGGAATTAAACCGGAAGATGTTTGCGGGGGCACCGCTAGGCAATGACTAATTCGCCGCCGCGCTCTTTTTCCAGCGCCATGGCTTTGTCGAGGGCGATAATGGCGCATTCTACCTGGCGGTCATCGGGAGGCTGGGTGGTGATGCGTTGGAGCCAGAGGCCGGGAGCAGTCATCAACGCGAACAGGGAGCCGCGATGTTTGGCGGCGAAACGGATGATTTCGTAAGACGCGCCCGCAATGACCGGCAACAGCGCAATCCTGATTCCGAAGCGCGCCCAGAATGTATGGACCGGGATCGCCATGTAGACGAGCATTGAGATAATCATGACGGTCATCAGAAAGCTCGTTCCGCAGCGGGGATGGTACGTCGAATACTTCTGGATCGCGCCGGTATTCAACGGGTCGCCGTTTTCGAATGCGAAGACGGTCTTATGTTCGGCTCCGTGATACTCGTAGACGCGGCGGATGTCTTTCCACAACGAAACGCCCCACACGAACAGCAGAAAGAGTCCGATGCGGATCAGGCCGTCGACCAGGTTGAAAACGAACTGCTCACCGAAAACCGGGTTTACTTTTTTCAGTTCGGTAGTAGCCAGCAGGGGCAGGAATTTGTACATCAGAATGAAAAATGCTACCGAGAATGCGATGTTCAGTCCGGCAACCCATCCGCCGATTTCGAATTTCTTGCCGTTGTCATCGGGAGGAAGTTCGTCGAGGGCGGCGTTGGCTGAAAATTTCAGAGCGCGGAAGCCGAGCGACATGGCGTGTCCGAGCGTCATCACACCGCGGACGACCGGCCAGCCCATCCATTTGTGCGTATCCGATGGGCGCTCAAGCGGTTCGCTATGGGTGATGATCTCACCGGACGGCTTACGGACCGCGATTCCCCAGGCATGAGGCGACCGCATCATTACGCCTTCCATGACGGCCTGTCCGCCGACGAGCGTGGCTTCCTCACCACTCTCAAGAGCGGGCAAGAGCTGTACCGCCGCCAGAAAACGCAAATGTTGTCGCCACCGACTCATGGAAATTAGATGATCCTTCGGGGAGGAACGACTCCCCCTGAGAGTACCACAAAAGGCATGAATACCGGCTGCATTACGGCGTCTGGCGGCGCTATGTAATTGGCGTGCAAGGGATTGTTCGTGGGGCCTACCGGGGTATCTCGTAGAATTCGAAAAACGCAACGCCACTGCCAATGTCAATGACCCGTTTTGCAGAGATCTGCGAGGCCGTCACGGCCACGACCAAGAAGCTGGAAAAGACTGCGCTCGTCGCGGACTATCTCCGTGCGCTACCCGACCACTCGACCGGAATCGCCGCAGTTTTTCTGTCCGGTCGCCCGTTCGCCGCGTACCGTGAAACCACGTTGCAGGTTGGCGGGTCGATGTTGTGGCGGACGATTTCCGAACTCTCGGGGCGGCCGGAGCAGGAGTTGACCGCGAGCTATCGTCAGCATGGCGACGCGGGAGCGGTGGCCGCAGACGTTCTGCCTCCGAATCCTCGTTCGGTTCTGTCCCTGGCGGAAGTCCAGGCCACGGTCGAACGAGTTGCCGATGCGCGCGGACCGTCCGCCAAGGCTGTCCTTCTCCGCGAACTGCTGCAGCACGCGACTCCGCTCGAAGCCAAATACATTGTCAAGATCATCAGCGGCGATTTGCGCATCGGGCTGAAGGAAAGCCTGGTGGAAGAAGCGATCGCCAAGGCGTTCGATCGCCCGCTCAATGTGGTTCGCCGCGCCAATATGTTGACAGGCGACATCGGCGAAACTCTCCAAGCGGGAAGAACTCCCCCGATCGATTGACGGTTCGAATCGACTTCCCGATGCCGGCGCAGTTCACCAGTATGCGCGCGGAACCATGCGCGGCAATTGCGTTATCGAGGCCGTTCGACACTCCAGCTTCGTCCGTGACGTTGACGTTACAGTAGTGGCCGCCTATGGATCGCGCCACCTCATGTCCCAAATCGGGGTTCAGGTCGAATATGGTCACCTTCGAACCGAGTTCCGCCAAGCGGAGCGCCGTTGCCGCTCCCAGACCCGAAGCGCCGCCTGTTACGATCGCCGATACACCGTCGAAATTCATGCGTGCTCCCTAAGCGAAACGCCCGGAATCAACATGTCGGACTCTCGCAATACTCGGCAATCTTCAACTTTCCAAGCTGAGCGAGGTGCACCTCGTCCGGTCCATCGGCAAGTCGCAGGAAGCGATTGACGGCAAAGAAGGAAGCAAGAGGGGTATCATCGCTCACACCTAGTCCGCCGTGGATCTGGATCGCGCGATCCGCAACCGTTTGCGCCATCTTCGGCGCCACGCATTTTATCGCGGCGATCAGGTCTCTCGCCAATTTATTGCCGACTCGGTCCATCGCGTCCGCCGCTTTGAGCGTCAACAATCGCGCCATCTCGATTTCGTAATACGAGCGCGCAACATCCTGCCGCACACTCCCTTGAGAGGAGAGCTTCTTACCGAATGCCACCCGTTGGTCGGCGCGACGTGCCATCAGCTCCAGGGCGCGCTGCGCCTGACCAATGCTGCGCATGCAATGGTGAATACGCCCGGGCCCCAGCCTACCCTGCGCTATTTCAAAACCACGCCCTTCTCCAAGAATGAGATTGTCGGCAGGTACGCGGACATTCTCGAACAAGAGTTCCGCCTCTCCGGCCGGTGAATGGTGGCTGTTGAACACAGTTATCGCCCGAACGGTCGAAAGGCCGGGCGCGTCGCGCGGAACGATGATCGTCGAGTGTTGCAAATGCTTGGCCGCGTTGAAACTGGTCTTCCCCATGACCAATAGAACCTTGCAACGTGGATCCATAGCTCCCGAGATCCACCACTTGCGGCCATTGATCACGTAGTCACCGCCGTCACGCGTGATCGAAGTCTCGAGATTGGTCGCGTCTGAGGAGGCGACGTCCGGCTCGGTCATCGCATAAGATGAGCGAATGTGGCCCTCGAGCAGCGGTTCCAACCAACGCTTCTGCTGTGCCGGCGTGCCAAACTTTGCCAGAACTTCCATGTTGCCGGTGTCTGGTGCGCTGCAGTTAAACATTTCAGATGCCCATCGGACTCGTCCCATCAACTCCGCCAACGGCGCATATTCCAGATTGGTGAGCCCCGGACTATGCCTACCGTATTCACGCGGCAGAAAGAGATTCCACAATCCCTCGCTCTTGGCCTTGGACTTGATGGCCTCTCCGGGCTCCCAAGGAGCCCAGAGATTGGCCGGATCAGAAACGAACTGATGACGTTCCTTTTCCCGCGGATAAATCTCTGCGTCCATGAACGCGGCGAGCTTGGCGCTGAGTTCTTTAACTTTGTCAGAATGCTCAAAATTCATCCTCGCCTCCTGAAGAAACACTAGCCGATACGCTTGAGCGCACGCTCACAAAGTCGTACCGCGGCAGCATGAAGCCTAAGACCCGTTCCAATGGGGTCCAGCCCTGCTTGCGCACGAGCGAAGGTACCCTCGAGGATGATCGCAAGCTTGAAACACGCCATGACGACGTACCAATCGATGGACGACAAATTTCGATCGGACTGACTGGCGTACCGATCGATCAATTCGGGAGCTGTTGGAAAGCCATCGAACGGTTCTACCTTGAGTACGCCGATGTCTATTTCCCCTGGACCGCGCCATGTCGCGAGGATCCAGCCTAGGTCGATCAACGGGTCGCCGATCGTTGCGAGTTCCCAGTCGACTATCGCCGCAATCTCCGGTCCATCAGGGCGATACATGACGTTACCGATGGAATAGTCCCCATGGATGATCCCAGGCTTCGATCCCACAGGCCGTCGTACGTCGAGATACTCGGCGATGACGCCGAGGCCCGGCAGACTCGCTGGCCCCGGCCAACCTTGGTAACGGCTGTACCCCTCCAGCTGGGATCGCCAGCGGGCGACTTGCCTTTCCAGATATTGCTGCGGCTTCCCAAAACCATCGAGACCCACTTCGCGATAGTCCACTTGTCCGATTGCCGCAGCTCCATCGACCAGCGCCAAACCCATCCGATGGCGAATTGCTGAATTGCCCGCATGAAGATCGGGCATGCCATTGATCGCACTGAATCCATTTACCGGCTGCATTAGATAAAACGCCACCCCAAGGATTGTCTCGTCGCCGCAAGCCGCCACCAGGCGCGGGTGGGGTATGTCTGTCTGAGCGATTGCGGCGAGAATTCGCGCCTCGCGGCGCATCGTCTCGTTGCTTTCCCTTCGCGCCGACACCGGCGGACGGCGCAATACATAATCGCGGCCTCCTTTCGTCAACCGAAGTATTACGTTCTGACTGCCTCCGCCGAGGCGAACCACATCGGTGATGGGGCCCGTCGGCAGCTGCTGTTCATTCATCCAAGCCGTCAGTCGCGGAAGATCGATCAACTCGTGTATGGATTCGTGAATCATCAGGGCGAGGACCTAGAGAAGTCTGCCCCCGTCGACCAGCAACGTCTGACCGATCATGTACGATGACAACGGCGACGCGAGAAAGAGAGCGACGCCCGCCATCTCTTCCACCGTACCAAGACGACCCAAGGGGATTCGATTGAGCGTGCCAGCTAGACGCGAAGGGTCTTCGGTCGTGACCTTTGTCAATTTGGTGTCGACCAATCCCGGCGCAATCCCGTTGACTCGAATGCCATCGCTCGCCCACGCTTGCGCTAGATTGCGGGTAAGGCCGAGCACACCGGCCTTCGAGGCATTGTATGCGGGATTCCCTTTGGTGGCTAAATACGCAGCGATCGAATTGATGATGATCATCGTTCCCTGGCGCCGCGCCAGAAAACCTCGAAATTTCATTGCACAGGCCATCACACTGACCAAGTTCACCTCGAGTACGCGGCAGAAATCGGCCATGTTGAATTCGGCTCGGCGATAAAGTACAAGTCCCTGGCTTTGTACCAGCACATCGAGTGCGTCAAAAGGCGGCTCGTATGCGTCAAGCGCTTGGCGATCCAGCACATCCAGCTGCTGATAACGGAGACCGTCGAGCGCACTTCCTTCATCCTCGGCATAGTCCGCAGGACTGCTTCGTGTGCCCCACACGTGTACCGTCGCGCCGCGTTTCTGGAACGCCTGCGCAATTCCGTTGCCGATTCCGCTTGATCCGCCCACCACCAAGACGGTTTTCCCATCAAAGTCCAAATCGTTGAACCGGCTCATGCCGCGTACTGCGCGAAGCCGCCGCTCCCGTACATCGCTGTAATGGAAGGATTCACGACGGCCGCTCAGCCTTAGCCGCAGTTTTCATTGGTGGTAGCGGTGCTGCCTTCGGCCCGAGTTGAAAGCCTGCGTCGGTCACTAGAATGACGCCGGTGTTGTGCAACGCGCCCTCATCGGCAAGGAAAAGTACCGTCACGGCGACATCCTCCGCAGTACCTGCCCGCTTCAGTGGGGTCGCCGCCTGTTGACGCTGGATCAGATCATCCAAGCCTTCCTGACCCAGGGCATCGGAGAACCAACGGGTAGCCATGAAGCCTGGGCACACCGCGTTGATGCGAATTTCCGGACCGAGCGCACGCGCAAGCGCTAGGGTCATCGTATTGAGCGCACCCTTCGACGCGGCGTAGGAAACAGACGTCCCCGAGCCTCTCAGGGCGCCAACCGATGATATGTTGACGACGGCGCCGTAGCCCTGAGCCTTCATGTGGGGACGGCAAGCCCGAATCATCTGATAGACACCGACTACGTTGGTCCGATAGGACGCCAGGAAGTCTTCGGCCTGAAGCGCCTCCAGATCGTCATGCGCAGCCATTCGCGTCGTTGTTGCGGCATTGTTAATGAGAATGTCGATGCGGCCCCAACGAGCAATCGCTGCCTCGGCGATCGAGCGACAATCAGCATCCACGCCCACATCGCCACGCACGGCCACGGCATCCGCGCCGTGCTCGCGAAGTTCCCGCACCGTCGCCTCAGCCTCAGCGCGGCTATGGGCATAATTGACGACTACATTGGCTCCTCGCCCGGCGAGTCCACGCGACACAGCCGCGCCCAGGCCCCGGGCGCCCCCGGTCACGATGGCAACTTTTCCCTTTAAAGTCATCCGGCGTCCCTCCTCACCCAACGACATTCAGCCTTGCGGCCCTGAGCGCGGCGCGCCGAACCTTACCCGCCTCGTCTCGAAGCGGACCAGATACGAATTCAATCGTGCGAGGCACCTTGTAACGAACCAGCATTTCGGAGAGATGGGCAAACAACGCCGCCTTGTCAATCTCATGCTCCGGCTCTACGATTGCATGGACCGCAGCGCCTAAATCGTCATCGGGCAAACCGATCACTGCGCACGCGCGCACGCCCGCGAATGAGTCAATCGCGGCCTCGACTTCAGCTGGATAAATATTGGCGCCTCCCGAGATAACGAGATCGGTTCGACGATCCGCGAGAAAGAGAAAGCCGTCCTGGTCGAGATGGCCCATGTCGCCGATCCATTCCCAGCCATCGGCGTCTCGCACTGACGTGCTGCCCAGATAGAAATAGCTGCTGCCCGGCCCGCCATCGGGAATCATGTAAATGTCGCCGATTTCTCCGACCGCAGCATCCTGCCCCTCGGCATTCTTCACACGAATTCGATAACCATCCATTGGGCGACCCACGGAACCGGGCCGCTCCAACCACTCACTACCGGATATCCATGTGGCACCGCAACCCTCCGTACCGCCGTAGAGCTCCTGCACTACATGGGGACCCACCCAGTCGATCCAGGCACGTTTGAGCCACGCCGGACACGGAGCTGCGCAATGAATAATCGATTTTAGGCTGCTCACGTCATAGCGGGAGCGAACCGCGTCCGGCAACCGAATCATCCGCTGCATCATCGTCGGCACCAACATCATGTATTGCGCTCGAAAGCGCTCGATACCGGCCAGGGCTTGCTCGGCGTCAAACTTGGACATAATGACCAAATGATGGCCGCTAAACAGGCCGCGAACGGCAAATAGAAATGGCGCGTTGTGGTAGAGAGGGCCCGGCACCAACTGCACGCCGTCCACTGCCGTACCACGATAAGACACCATGGGATCGAATAATGCGGGAGGCCTGGCCACAATCACCTTAGGGCGGCCGGTGGACCCTCCCGAACCGATTGCTTTCCAATGCGGGGATACCTTATCCGGAAGAGGGAGGTCAGAAACCTCAGCAGGTGGTGCAAATCCGGCGGAAATGAGTTGTGCACCTGCGACGGCCGACCCTGACACGCCGATGACTAGTCGCGGCTTCACCAAAGCGAGCACAGCGTCGCGCTCGGCAGCGGGCATTCGATAGGAAACCGGCTGCGGAATTGCCCCCACCTTCCAAATCGCAAGCGCCGCCTGCACGAATTCGATCCCGTTCGGCAATGCAATGGTCACGTAGTCGCCGACTTGGACACCGCGCGATTCGTAGACACGGGCAAGGCGATTGCTCGAACAATCAAGCTCGCGAAACGACAGGGTTCCCGAATCGTCGGTAACAGCGGGAGCGTTCGGCTTCCTTTCGACCCAATAGCTCAAGCATTTGGCAATCGACATCTGCCCCATCACACCGTCCCCTCGTAGTGCTGTGCCCGGCGCATGACGGCATTCGCAAGCGCTAGTGCCCGACGCCCGGAATCGATCCGCCCGGCTTTCGAGACCAAATTGCCTTGCCACTCGCGAAGGCAGTTTACTCCGCACTGCTCTTACTTTACCGTATTGCCTATAATACATACTCATTCTATAAATGCAATACTGAGCAGCTATGGAGGCCAACATGATCGACCGCAAACACATCGGCCACGCCTTCCCGCCCCACGTCTCTCTAATTGAAGCGGGGCGGGTGCGGCTGTATTGCCAAGCGATTGGCGAGACCGCGCCGACTCACTGGGACGCAAAAATCGCCAGGAGCGCCGGCTATCGAAACATTCTCGCGCCATTGACTTTTCCCACCGCAGTGTCTATGGACAGCCCCAACCCCCGCAGGGTAATCGAATTGCTCGACATCAGTCTCACTCGCGTGCTGCATGGCGAGGAGCAGTACGACTATTTCGCCCCCATATGTGTCGGCGATGAGATCGCAACCGAATCCAAGATTCTCGACATATACGACAAGAAAGGCGGTTCGCTGGAGTTCGTAGTGCTCGAACTGAACATGCACAATCAACTCGATGAACGAGTATGCAAAATCCGGCGCTCGTTTATCGTTAAGGGGACCCAGAGTGGATTCGAAGGGCGTTCCTCATGAGTCCGCTGAATTTCGAAACGATGAAGGAAGGCGATGACCTTCCGCAGATGAGATTCCCGCCTATCAGTCGCCTGCAACTTGCCCTGTATTGCGGGGGGTCCGGTGATCACAATCCCATTCATGTCGACACCGATTTTGCAAGACGCGCGGGATTGCGTGATGTCATTTCTCCCGGCATGTTTTCCATGGCATTGATGGGAAGGCTAGTAACCAGCTTCGCGCCACCATTCCGGGTGACGGCTTTCAGTGCCCGGTTCATTGCTGTTACCTGGGTGGGCGATGAGATTACCGCGACGGGTCGAGTCGCAGCACTGGACCGGGACGCACGCAGCGTGAGATTGGATCTGAGCTGCCTCAATCAAAATGGGCAGACAACGCTGACCGGCCGAGCGGCGCTTTCGTTCGCCGCCAATCGCCAAAATAACACCTGGAGGTAATAATTATGACCGATCCGAAGGCGCGTGTTCCCACGGTATACCGATTGGGTGGTGTGAGAGCGCCCACGCCTTCACACCAGCACGTCACCGCGTTAGTACGATTTTGCCAGTGAAAGTCCCCTTCTGCATTAGGTCGAAAGCCTCGATCGCACTCTTCATTGGCAAAACATGGCCGACATGAGGTTTGATGCCGGCGCTTTGAATAAAGGCCAGCAGATTGGAAAATTCCTCTCTGGTACCGGCATAGACGCCTTTGATGGTGATTTGCTCGACAAACACGCGCACCAAATCAAGTGGCGGCATGCTGCCCGAAGTAACGCCACATACGACGATAGTGCCTCCAGTTTTCACCGAGGCCATGGAATGAGCCCATGTCGCGGCTCCGATCGGCTCGAACACCGCGTCTACCTTACCGGGCAAAGGTTCACTCGGCGCAAAAGTGCGCTGGGCGCCCAACTTTTCGGCAATGACGCACTTTTCGGCAGTGCGCCCGGTTGCCCATACTCTCATCCCCGCCGCGTAGCCCAATTGAATGAGCGCTGAGGCGATGCCCCCTGATGCACCCTGTACCAACATAGTTTGCCCTGCGCGAAGGGTCGAATGGGTGAATAGCATACGATAGGCTGTCAGCCATGCCACGCCGAGAACCGCAGCCTCCGTATCAGAAAGACCATCGGGTAACGGCACGGCATTGCGGCGCGGCACCACGATGTAGTCGGCGAAACTACCTTGCAAACTTTCGCCGAACGTATTGCGCTCCGGATCTAGTGTCTCATCGCCCTTCCACTCCGGGCTGCCGACAACGGGATAGAGTATGACCCGCGATCCGTCATCAAGCGTGCCGACGCCATCACAGCCAAGGATCATGGGGAAAACTTCCGGTCGACCATGGACGGCGCCGAGACCCATTAGCGTAAATAAATCGTGCCAGTTGAGACTGGCGGCAGAAATGCGGATCCTCACCCAGCCTTCCGGAACCACAGGCGCACGCTGCTCGCCCACACGCAATGCAGCGAGCGGATTCTCCGCATTCGGCTTATCAGCATAGACGGCAAACATCAATTTACCTCCGAGTCAGCCACGCATCGAAAGAACGTCAGTGACGCCACCTCAAACTTGGGCTTCTAGCGCTTCGATACACGAGAAGCAGGGACCTTACCCAGCAATAAGTGAATAAGAATCATCGCAACCCTGTTCGAGTCCACCGGATACGAGCGGCGTCCAGCGTCAAAACTAATCGCCCAAGTGGCGCCGAAGATAGCGCGGCGCGCGGTTTTAGGGCTGACCCCAGCATCTGAGAGACCACACTTCGCGGCGAGAACCGCCTCAATTCTCCGAAGATAGGGAAGAAGCACGAGTCGAAAATACCTCTGTCCTTCCCCAAGTTCTGAATAGAGGGCGCTGACACACAACGGTCCGTTCTCGGCGAAGAAAGGCAGTGCAATTCGAACGAACTTCGGTAGGAAGCGGGCACTGCTGTTGGCGTCCGCTAGGTCATTTATTTGTTGCGCGAACTTCACGAACGCAGCTTCGAGGGGTTCCAAGACCGCTGCCTCATAGATGCGCTCTTTCGACTCGAAGACCCGAAACAAGAAGGCTTCACTGATGCCCGCCGTGCGTGCGAGCTGCATGCTCCGGGCGCCCGCGAGCCCGTGAGTGAGAAAAATCTGTCTCGCTGCCGCTCGGATCACTTCGATTCGATCGGCGCGTGCAAGCTGTTTTCGCTGCGGTAGCCTCGAATTTGGGCCGCACCGTTTCCCGGAGACGGGTGCGTCATCCCTGGCCATCTCTTTGCAGACCAGTCCGGGGCTAAGTTCACTTCCGAGCGTTGATCTCTTGGCGTCGCGCACCGCCCCACCCCGTTCTAGACCGCGACTAAAGATCATGGTCAGGTCGTGCGCGACTTGCTCAACCTCGAGCTGCTCGCCGCTCAGCACAGTCTCCAAGGCAATTGAAAAATGGGCGCCCATGAGTGTCCTGATCGCGACATCCATCTCTACAGATCCGGGATCAAATCCAGTCAGCCGTCGCATGAGGCCGAGAATGCTGCGGCGTACCGCGGGGTATAGCTTCCCGCTGTAGAACCTTGGACCCTTGATGGGATCGGCGAACTGTGCCGCCGCCATGAGGGGAATCATCTTTACGACATCCGCGAGAAAGGCCCTATGCAGATTGCGATGAACTTCGCCTATGGGGCTGGATTCTGCGCCTCGCGCAACGGCTCGCAGCCGAAGGGCAAGACTCGCGACCAACGCGTCCAGAGGGTCCAGGACGGCCAGTTGAAATACTTCCTCGCGAGATTCGAACACTTGATATACGAAGTTCTCCGTAACACCAGCTTCATTGGCAATGTCCCTCACTGTTGTCCGGTGTGCTCCGGTTCGGCTCCACACTGCCTTGGCGGACTCAATGATCTGCGCTCGCCGAGCGCCGCGGGAGAGGCGCTTGCGAGCAGGCGGGCTCTCTCTCTCTCGGTCGACCGAACTCACCGCTCGAATCAAGCGGTCTCCTCGGCAACCGATGTTAAAGGCGCAGGGGCGTGCTCCCACATCTGAATCATATTTCCCTCTTTGTCGTAGAAAATGAAGGACCGGCCCATCGTAGCGCAGGACCAAATGTAGTCGGTTTGAGTCCGATAACCAGCAGCGCGAACCTTATCGAAGAACGCATCAATACCATCGACAACAATCGCTATCTCACGGATGCCGCTATCTCGATATAGGCGCTTCTCCATCGGCGTCGCCTCGACCTTCGGCAATTCCGGCTGAAGGAGCTCGATCATCGCACCGCCATTCGACATCATTAGGGCGACCGTGGCGCGTGCGTCATGATCCTTGAATGTGTCCCGCATGAGGCTTCGCGGCGCGAAAGTCGTCGGACCATATTCCTCCCCGTCGGGAATCGTCATTTTCACTTTGAGTTCAAAATCCATAATGTCTCGCCAGAAGTGAATCTGTTCGTCGATTTCAGTTGTAACGATGCACATGTGATGGAAGTGCATAGCCCCTACTCCTTGCAACGGTTAGACGAAAGACCCGGCAATACAACGAGATCTCGCAAAAAATGGCCGACGCCAGGGGTAAATGTAGTGACCGCCCCCTACCCTTCCGCTAAGTCTGGACATTGCTGCGCCCCCGGCAGCCGCCATTCCGGTCTAGTCCGGAAGAAGCGCTTTTCCGTTCTCAACGAAAAACTTCTGAATCACTTCCGGGGATTTGCCCTGCAGGCCGCTCAGAAACTTGTTCATCGGATCTTTTCCACCTTCGTGATGCGGAAAATCACTGGCGTAGCAGTACACCTCCTCTAGCCCGAAATCATCGATGTATTTCCCCACGGGCTCGAACTCGAAAGACATTATGCGAATATTTTCACGGACGAAGTCGGAGGGAAGTTTCTTCAAAGGGCGACTGCCTTTGTTGCCGGGAAATGGCGCGTATTTGTGCCAGCGGTCCATGTTTTCTGCAAGAGGGCCGACCCAGTGTCCGGTGAATTCAGCCGTGCCAAAACGGAGCTTCGGATGGCGCTGGAAGACCCCACCCATTACCATCGTTGTCACATAGTTCTGGACAGCAAAGTGCATTGTGGAGAGGGTCCACGGATCGAGGGAAAACTCCCCTCCAAGCATCCACCCCTCGAAGTATGGCGCCTTGCGCCAAACGAGCGTCCTCAGAAAGTTCTCACTGATGGCGATGTGCGCGAGAACGGGAGTATTCGCGTCCGCGGCCAGAGCCCAAACGCGATCCAATAGAGGATCGGCCGGCGATACCCCGCCGGGCGGTGTGTCCGGGGAGATCATGAACGCGCGCACGCCTGACTTGACCAGGCGACTCATCCGATCATAGAGCTCATCGGGCGTGTCGCCGATCAAGATTGCAGTTGGGCGAATGCGATTTTGGTCGCGCCCGCGGCGGCCGCACCAGTCGTTGTAGAGGTCCACCATCCTGGTGCCATATCCCTTGCGGTCGGTAGTGATTTTACTGAAGACCGTCGGATCGTCCGCTTTGTTGATGAGCGCGTGCGCGAATATTCCAGCAGCACCGGGGAAAAGGATCTGCTTAGCGACACCAGTGAAGTCAAGCACTTGAAGTCTGCGCTCGAAATCAAAGGCGCCCGGCGCGTACTCCATCTTCAAATTCCACACGTTGTGCGTGTCGATCGGTGCATTGTCGACGAGCGGCGGGGGCAGCGTGTCATTCACCTCTCTACCGGCATGCTGATTGGCAATCGTGACGCACGCATCCCGCAGCGGCGCTATCGCGTCTCCGAACTCCTCAACCCAATGCTGGATGGGTGTGCATTCGTGACTATCGATGTCGTTTATCAACCCTGAAAAGCGAGCAATCTGAGAGGGGAGTGAATAGTGTCCCTGAACTTCGAGACTGGACATGCCGATCTCCATTTGCGTTTCATGCTGCTATGCACCAAGCGCTCTATCTGTCAGATGCGCCTAACTGTAGTGAGTACTCTATACTTTTCGTAGTATTCATCATATCGAAGAGGAATGCAACTGGGGCAATAAATCACACTGGAGATCACACCTGGAGATTGGAAGCCGCCGCTCTAACCGGTATAGCGATGGCGACAGAACGCAGATTCGAAGGCCGCGCGGCCGTGATTACGGGGGCGGGCAGAGGGTTGGGGCGCGACTATGCTCTGCTGTTGGCGTCAAAGGGCGCGCGGGTCGTTGGCGACGATCTTGGCGGCAGCATCAGCGAAGGCCTGGTCGAATCAACTCTGTGGCGAAGCATCACAATAGAGAATGCGCTTCGAGGAATGACAGGATTGCCCGACCGACCTCTCCAGAATGCGTTGTGTGTACGGAGTGCCTTGCGCCCGCGATGACGAGGCCGGACGCATTCGGGAGCCTGCCGGCCAGGTAGTCCTTGGCAGCCAGAAAGCGACGGTCCTCACTACCTACAATCACGAGGACGGGCACTTGAATTTCCCTAAGCCCGTTCATCACGGCTGCGTCGCTATGTACGCCAAGCTGCCGGGCGGCTGGGTGGGCATCAGGACCGATATCCATGGAGAGTGCGAATCGATTCCATTGATCGCGAGCTGTCTCGTCGCGAAAGCCGGGACCGGTGGCGATCAGCACCAGTGCCTTGACGAGTTGGGGATACTGAACCGCAGCACATAGTGACAGGTAGCCGCCCAGGGAGTGTCCGATAAGTACCGCGGGATTGTCAGCGCTCCCGCCCGCATTGGCGATCATTGTCGCCAAGTCCGCCACAGCGAGTCTGGAGGCGTAGTCCTCGGGGTCGTCGGATCTCTCCGACTGGCCGTGGCCGCGAAGATCCCAGCACAGTGCGCTCGTCCTGCCATTTAGGGATCGGACGATATCGGCCCAGACGCCGGACGTGTTGCCTATGCCGCTGGTGAAGACGATGGGGCAGCCGGCGCCGTGAATGAGGAAGTGAAGCTTTATTGGGCGGCCCCGTCAGGTAAATAGCCTAGGAGCGACTTTATCTCCAGGTATTCGTGGAAGCCGAACTCGCCCCACTCGCGTCCGTTGCCGCTCTTCTTGTAGCCGCCGAACGCCGCTTGGAAATCGAAGCCGTCGTTGATCGACACCCAGCCCGCGCGGATCCGGCGTGCGACTGCACGAACCTTTTCAAGATCCGCGCCCGCCACATTGCCGGCGAGGCCGAAGTCCGTATCGTTGGCGATCTTGATGGCGTCGTCCACGCTGTCGTAGCCGAGGATCACCAGCACCGGCCCGAAGATCTCCTCGCGCGCGATGACCATGTCATTGGTGACATCGGCGAACACGGTGGGCTTCACGAACCAACCTTTGTCGAGCCCTTCCGGTCGGCCGGGTCCACCGGCAACCAGCGTGGCGCCCGCGCCAATGCCCTTCTGGATATACTCCTGGATCGAGTTGAATTGGGATTTCGAGACAACCGGTCCCATTGCAAAATTGCCCGCTGGGTCGCCAACCATTACGGATACAGCGGCTTCCCGGGCGGCAGAAATGGCTTCGTTCATGCGAGCCTTCGGCACGAGCATGCGCGAGGTTGCACTGCAAGTCTGGCCGGAATTGACCATCATCCCGGCGACACCCTTGGCGACATTCTTCGCGAGATCCGCGTCGTCGAGAATGATGTTCGGGCTCTTGCCTCCCAGTTCCTGGCATACCCGCTTGACGATCGACGCAGCGCTCTTCGCAATTTCAACGCCGGCA
>Ga0137409_10002250_pt1 | contig 20788 bp, 14 predicted proteins | sample CZODoug1_16funga_FD_122059 | JGI IMG/M metagenome (GOLD analysis project Ga0137409, IMG submission 122059) | Vadose zone soil fungal communities from Angelo Coast Range Reserve, California, USA - CZODoug1_16fungal (Hybrid Assembly) | ecosystem: Environmental > Terrestrial > Soil > Vadose zone... | reverse complement strand
TGGGTCCGGGTCCGTCCGCGACGGCATCGGCGAGCCTGGATACGACGGGCCTCCCTCCAGAGCACGTCGCCACGTGGCTCCCCGCCGTCGGTGCGGTCCCAGCGATCCGCCCTCACATGCAAGAGCACACGTCCACGACGTGCCGGGCCGCCGCGCCGATGCACATCGTCACGGCGTGGCCGCACATGCATCTCATCGGCCAGTCCTTTCAGGGGGCCATCGTGCGAGCCGATGGGACTCGCTCGGTCATCGTCGACGTGCCGTCGTGGGATTTCGGCAAACAGCAGACGTACGTCGTAAACCAGGACCTGGCATCCGGCGACGGAATCGAGACCGACTGCACGTGGTTCAACTCGACGGACGCGTACGTGTTGCCGGGGCCGTCCACGCACGACGAGATGTGCGGGCAGGGACTCATCGTTTGGCCGGCGCAGACGGCGGCGTGCGCTTGACCGACGACCGCATAATGTCGCTGCTCTACGATCGCAAGGGAGTCCTTTGGATCGGCACCATGACGCACGGACTCCGCAGGCTGGCAGGCGGCCACCTTGAATCGATTGCGGTGAAGCCCGGCGACCCGCGCAGTCTGAGCGATGCCGGCATCATGACGATTGTCGAGGCGCGCAACGGCCGGCTCTGGATCGGTACCCACGACGGCGGCGCCAACGTGCTGGATCCCGATACCGGGTTGGTCCGACAGCTCCCCTATGGTCCCTCGGTACCCGGTGCCATCAGCGCCGCCAGCGTGATGTCAATCGCGGAGGATCTGAAAGGAAATTTCTGGATCGGTACCGATGGCGGCGGCCTGGACCTGGCGCGTCCGGACGGCTCGGTGGTCAAGGTCTTTCGCCACGATGCGAGCGATTCTTCCAGTCTGCCCGCGAACACTGTGTACGCGATCACCGTCGACTCGGTAGGTCGAGTGTGGCTCGGTACTGATGGCGGCGGCCTCGTCCAGGTACTCGGCTCCTCGGAAGCGCCGGATTCACTGCGCTTTCACGTGATCTCGCGCGATGAGGGGCTGTCGAGCGACACGATCTGGGGCGTGCTCAGCGACGCCACGGGACACCTGTGGCTCAGCGGAAATGCCGGGCTGATGCGCTTCGACCCCGAGTCTCGCGCCGTCAAGACCTTCCACCGCGAGCACGGTCTTCAGGCCGAGGAATTCGATAACGGCGCGTATTTCCGGTTACGCGATGGCCGGCTGTGTTTTGGTGGCCCGGGCGGCTTCAACATTTTCGACCCGTCACGACTGTCCGAGGACCGGCGTCCGCCGCGGCTGACGTTGACCCGGGTCGAGGTGATGGGGGTGCCGGTCCCCACGACCACGCCGTACTGGCTGCTCGGCAGGATCGCAGTCGATCACCGCGCGGGCATCATCTCGATGGACTTCGGTGCTCTCGATTTCATTTCGCCCAAACGCAATCGTCTCGCCTATCGAATGGCGGGCTTGACGGATCAATGGATCGATGTGGGCTCGCAGCACCGGATCACGCTGACCAACTTGAGTGCGGGCGATCATGTGCTGGAGGTGCGTGCCGCCAATGCCGATTCCGTCTGGAGCGAAACACCGCTACGTTTCACGATTCACAAAGCGCCGGCGCCGTGGAATTCGTCGTGGGCCTACGCCTCCTATGCTCTCGCCGCGCTGGCAGTACTCGCCTACCGATTGCGATTGCAACGCGTAAAATTCCGGCAAGTCGTCGCGGCGCGCGAGCGCCTCGAATCCGAGGTCGCGCTGCGAACCCGCGAGCTGGTCGAGAGCAATCGACAGCTGGCCGAGGCAGCGCGGGCGAAAAGCAACTTCCTGGACCGTATGAGCCATGAGCTTCGTACGCCAATGAATGGCGTGGTCGGCATGACCGAACTGCTCGCACGCACGCCGCTCTCATCGACACAAACGCGATTGACGGCGACGATCCGTTCTTCGGCCGGGGTGCTGTTGCAGATCGTCAACGACTTGCTGGATCTGTCGAAGATTCAGGCAGGCAAGGTTCAGCTGGAATCGTTACCCATCGACCTGATCCCGTTGCTCGAGGAATGCACCAGTCTATTTTCGGGCAGCGCTGCGACGAAGGGCATCGAGCTGATCGTATGCCCGACGGCGCATGACCACGAGGGCCTCATGGGCGATCCGCTGCGCCTGCGGCAGATTCTGATGAATCTGATCGGCAACGCCGTCAAATTCACGGCGCAAGGCGAAGTGGCGGTGAAGGCCGACATCGTGTGCATCGAGTTGGACCGCGCGACGCTGCAAATCACCGTGTCCGATACCGGAGTCGGGATGGACGAGGCGACGATCGCGAAGATCTTCGAGCCGTTCACGCAGGCAGATGAGTCGACCTCCCGTCGCTTCGGCGGCAGCGGGCTCGGGCTCGCGATCTGCCGGGAGCTCGCGGAGCTCCTGGGGGGCACGATCGCCGTGACCAGCACACCCAAGGTGGGCTCGACTTTCACGCTGGCATTGCCGCTGAAGATAGAGGCCGCCGAGTCGAGTCGACAGCGACGAGCACCTCTGCGGCCGCGCCGCGTGCGAATACTCACGCGTCGGCCGGCTCTGGCCGAAGCGCTGGCTCGCACCGTGTCGGCACTGGGGCTGACGGTGCTCGAGGACGATCGCGATCGCCCAGCTCACGTGACCGACGGTGAAGAACTCGCCATCGTGGACGCGGGCAGTTATCCGGATTCTCTCCGAACGTGCGTGGAGTCCAGTCGCCGGTCAGGCTCGGCTGCGGTGATCGTGGCGTCGACCGCCGAGGCCGAAATCGCGGACCTCGGAAGCATCGTGCACCCTGAGACCATCGTGACCAAGCCGGTCCATCGCGACGCGCTGTACGAGGCACTATCGACCGCGATGGGCGCACCGCGGTTGGCCGGCGTCGAGGCTCCGCGTCCGGCGCCGGGCGAAACGATCGGCGGGCATGTGCTATTGGTGGAGGATGAACCCGTCAACGCGGCCGTGGCGGAAGGGTACCTCGCCGAATTGGGGTGCACCTGCGTCTGGGTCGAAACGGGGCCCGCGGCGATTGCACGCAGTGCCATCGAGCGCTTCGATCTGATTCTGATGGATCTGAGCATGCCGACGATGGACGGCTTTACGACTACCGCCTTGATCCGGCAACGCGAAGTCCGCGGGCGACGCGTGCCGATCGTCGCGCTCACCGCCCATGACGCAGCAGGCTATCGCGAAACCTGCATCGGGGCAGGGATGGACGATCTGCTGACCAAGCCGTATACGCTGGAGGAATGCGCACAACTTTTGCGGCGCTGGATTGCAGGCAGTCATGGCCGGCCGTCGGCCGAGCCCTCGCCGCAGTCCTCTCGTGACCCGCTGTCGATCGTCGACCCCTCAGCCGTCTCCACTCTGCGCAAACTGCGGGCGGGAAAGCATGCCGACCTGTATTCGAAACTCGTCGATCTGTTTCGGGTGGGATCCGCCAAGGCGCTGACCGAACTCCGCGGCGCCCTGGCGGCGGGTGATCTCAAAACCGCGGGCAGCGTGTGTCACAAACTGGCCTCCAGCGCCGCGAATGTCGGCGCATTGGCGTTCGCAAAGGAGGTTCGCCGGTTGGGGGAAATGTGCAGCGAGGGCAACGTCGCCGGCGCTGAGGAACTGAAGGGCGGTCTGGAAGCGGCGCATCCGATGCTCATGGACGTACTGATGCGCGTGCAACTTCGGGAGAGCGCGTGAGCGTGGCGCCCCATACGGTCTCCTTCGCGATCATTGCCGACGACGAGGAGCTTGGACGGTTGCTGTTGGCCGAATCGGCGGCCGGGACGGGCCTTGAGCCGCTGGTCTTCGACAACGGCCTGGAGGCCCTGGACGCGGCATTGTCGCGAGAAGTCGCCATCATCCTGCTCGACGTCGACATGCCGGGCATGGACGGCTACTCGGTCTGCCGGCGCCTTCGCGCCGAGCCGCGACTCGCAACCGTCCCGATCGTCATGGTCACCGGTCACGAGGACGCCGCTGCAATCGGCCTCGCTTTCGAGGCCGGCGCGACCGACTTCATTTCAAAGCCCGTCAATTGGGCGCTTCTTCCGCGTCGTATCGAATACATTTTGCGAAATGCGGCCGCGGCGCGCGCGCTCGCCGAACGGGTGTCGCAGGTGAATACGCTGGTCGAGGCGATACCGGACACCTTGTGGGTAGTCACGGCGGACGGCAAGATCCGGTGGAGTCCGAATGCCGGCCCCGCAGAACGCGGCCAGGCGGCCGGGTGCTCGGATGGCATGAGCGCGGCCGTGCTCGCTCCGCCCGAGCATCTGCCGGAGGCGCTCGAGTCCATTCGGCAGACGGCACACGACGGCGTGCAACGCAAACTCGCCTACCGCGAGGACGGTCCTTCGGGATCGCACCGCTCGTTCGAACTGAGATTCAATCGGCGCGAGGGCGGCGACGTCGTCGTGCTGCGCCAGGACACGAGCGAGCGCACGGCAGCCGCCGAACACATCGAGCGGCTGGCTTACTTCGACCCCCTGACTTCCCTGCCGAATCGGCAGCGCTGCATCGAGACCGCCGAGCGTTTGTTCGGCGAGGCCGCGGAGTCCCAACAATCCGTCGCGGTGGTCTATCTCGATCTCAATAGCTTCAAACGCGTCAACGACAACTTTGGCCATTCGGTGGGAGACGCCGTGCTGCGCACGGTTGCCGGCAAGCTCGCACGAACCCTCGAACAATTCCAATCCGGTTGTCAGCACCTGTCGGTGGCGCGCTTCGGCGGCGACGAATTCGTCATACTGCTCAAGGATGCGGGGGCGCGCGCGCTTGCGATGCAAATCGCCGAAGCCTGCGCGGTGAAGTTGAAGGAGCCGATCGAGTACGGTGGACTCGAGTTCTTTTCCGGCCCCAGCATCGGTCTCGCGGTCTATCCCGACGATGGTGCGGACGTCACAACAGTACTGAAGCACGCAGACACCGCCATGTATCAGGCCAAGACCGGCGCCAGCGGCTCGGTTGCGGTCTACTGCCCGGCGATGAGCAGCCGGCTGCGCGATTGGCTCGAACTCGAAGGCCGTCTGCGGCGCGCGGTTCAAACGGATCTGCTGCAACTGCAATACCAGCCAAAGTTCCGTTTGAGCGACAATCGGATCGTGGGAGTCGAAGCGCTGCTCCGCTGGTGTGATGCGGATCATGGAGACATCTCGCCGGTCCGATTCATCGAGATCGCGGAAGACAGCGGCTTGATCATCGACTTAGGATCTTGGGTGGTGCGGGCGGCATGCCGGCAGCTGCGCAGCTGGCTGGATCGCGGTATTGCCGTTCCGGTGGCCGTCAACGTGTCCGCGAAGGAATTGCTGTATGGAGACCCGGCGAAGGTCGTCGAAACAGAGGCCGCCGCGTTCGGCGTTCCGCCGGCGTTGATTGAAATCGAGATCACGGAGTCGCTGCTGGCAAAGGACTCGGCAACAGTTCGCAGTGCTCTCGAGAAACTTCGACAGCTCGGATGCCGGATCGCACTGGATGATTTTGGCACAGGCTATTCCTCTCTCGCGTACATCACTCGCTTTCCACCCGACAGGATCAAGATCGACAAGGCCTTTGTGAACAATGTGGATCGGTCGGCAAGCGACGGGGCAGTCGCCAGCGCAATCCTGTCGCTGGGGAAGAGTCTCGATCTGATCGTCACTGCAGAGGGAATCGAGCGTTCCGGCCAATTGGAATGGCTGCGCTCGCGCGGCTGCAACGAGGCACAGGGCTTCCTGCTGTCGAGGCCCTTATCGGCCAAGGACTTGGAGAATCGATATCTGCTCGCCGCGGACGCGCAAAAGCCGATCGACACTCGTTCGGCGATTGGAAGTTAGGATCAAGCGCCCCGAGTTGGACGTCGCATTTGACATATGTCTTTTGCAATCGCGAATTCGAGCATGGCACGCCAACGGCCTATTGGATTATTCTGGCGTGGTCTTCTAAGTAAGTATTACCCCTTAAGTGAGTGTCGTTCAGGCCGGTTACAGACAATGTAGCCGGCCTTTTTTCGTGCGAAAACGACGCCCGGGATCCGGACGGCGAAGCGCGCGGACCACAACGTTCAAGCCTTGCGTGCGCTCTGGAAAAAAAGGCGCGCCAGCACCCGGAGCAGCCGCTCGACACCGTCGGCCGACGTCACATTGCCCGGCGACAATCTCAGCGTCGTTCCCCGGCAGTCGGCGTACAGGCCCGAAGCGCGCAGTTCCGCCAGAACCTGTTGGTTTGTACCCGGGGGAAGCTGAATCATGGTGGAACCGCCCCGGCGATGCTCCTCCAGAGGACTGGCGATGCGAAGGCCCAGGTCGGTGGCGGATTCGATCAGGGGGGCGGCGAGGGCGCGGTTATGTGCCAGGAGTGCGGCGCCGTCCTGCTCTGCATGCCAGGCGAGCGCGGGCAGGGTCCCGACGCATGCCAGGATAGAGGGAGTGCCGTTGTCGAAGCGATGCGCATCCGGTGCGTAGGCAAACGCATCGAGATCCCAGGAAAATATGTTCTGCTGGCTGAACCATCCGCGCAATTCGGGTTCGCACCTCTCGAGCAAGGGCGTCCGCACGTACAGAATACCGGCGCCCGGCGTGCCGCCCAGCCATTTCAGCGAAGTCGAGACGACGAAGTCGACTCCGGTCGCTCGTACATCGAAGGGAAACAATCCCACGCTCTGCGTGATATCGACGCCGATCAGAGAGCCCATGCGCCGGCCATGGGCGGTCAGCGCATCGAGATCGCATCGATACGAGGCCGTCGAGGTCACGGTCGTCAACAGCGCGACCCCCACGTCCGGGGTCCAGCGAGCGATCAGATCTTCATCCCGCACCCAGGTTTCCCCCGCACGCAGGGGCACGGTGTCGAGGATGAAACCGTGCCGCGCGGCCATGCCGGTGAGCAAAAAATGCAAGCTCGGGAAACAGTCCGCCGCGATGAGGATTCGGCGGCGCGCGCGGTAGCGGCTGGGAAGCGAATTGATGATCGTGTAGAGCGCGGACGTGACGTTCTCCGCACTCGTGACCGTTCCCTCGTCCGCGTTGATCAGGATCCGCCAACGATCGATAAACTCCCCGCGCGCTCCCAGGGCCGATTCCCACTGCGCATCATCCGGCGTCCCCCATCGGGCGGCGAACGCGGCCAGGGCTTCGCCGATGCGCCTGCCCTTGTCCGGAAACATGCCGATCGAATGGTAGAGAAAATAGCCCGACCCGTCGCCTTCGGGCGTGCGCTCCGCGATCACTGCGTTTGCCGCGCGTCGCTGCGGGACGGTCCGCGCCGCAGTCGGCTCTTGAGCCGCGCGAGATCGTCATGCCGCGTGACGAGGTCGCCGCGCTTGGCGGCGACGCGCATATCCTTGAGGACCTCGAGTGAGCGGATCAATGCCGGCAAGGGGGGCCCGCTCGCCGTGACTCCGGCGAGGTGCTCGGGCTTGAGCTCGGCCGCGGGTCCTTCGATGAATCGCTTGACCAGCAGATCGTGGTGCTGCGCAGCCGTCTGTCCAAACAATTCGCACACCTCGATGAACGCGGCGGCATTCTCTTGAAACCAATCCGTGTCCGAACTCGTGTCCGCGACCGCCAGGAACTCATCGAGCAGGCTCCGGTAGGTCATGCAGGAACGCAGGCGGGCTTGATCGTCGGGCAACATGAACAGCATCTTGTCGACGAGCAATTGTGCGTAGTAGGGGTCGCTGGCGCGGCATAGGCCCAGCAGCAAATCGAGTTCGTTGATGCCGGCGAAATCGCCGGCATTGGCGCCGCGGTATTCCTGCCAGCCCACCCTGTAGGGTTTGTAGTACGGCCGCACGCAGTAAAAGAAGCGGTCCACATCGAGCGTCGCATAGAGCCGCTGGTTAAACCGTATGACCTCGCTCAATGCCTGTTTCGCCGCGCCGAAGAGGACATCGACGACAGGGCTGGAAATTCCCAAGGGTACGATGCGCCGCAACGCATCCGCCGCGCCCTGCATGGATAGGATGCCGCGGGTATTTTCGTCGATGAATAGAAATTCGTCCGGAAGCGACGTGAAGCTCTTGCGGATTCCCGCCACCGCCTTGTTGTGGGTTGCCAGGTGGCCGGTCGCGAATCGAGGTGCCATCCCCAACGAGGCGCCGACGTGCGAGGCGAGCGCGGAGGCCTCCGCAAACGGCGATCGCTTCTCTCGCGCCGGATTGGTCAATTCGTGCCGCCGCATGGCGCCCAAATACAATCCCACGCTTCCCAACACGCCGAACGCGCTGTCGAATCCGTCGCCCGTGTTGCCCTCCTTCAGCAGGCCTACGATGTAGACGTGCCCCTCGTCGCGCAATTCCGCCTTGACGTCATCGCCGACGCCGATCACCTGGGCGCGGTCCTCCTGGGCGAAATAGCGATTCTCGAGAGCCGTGTTCATCTCGACGAATGAGGTGCGAATCCAACGGTCAAACGACTCGGCATTGTTGCTCATGGCCTCATCTTAGTGGATTGGCCCATGGTGCGCACCGGCGCGAACGCCGGCCGGAAATCAAGACCCGCTGTGGGTACCGTGCGACGGCAATATCGAGGCAGGTGGATGGGGCGCTTCAGCCGGCCGTTGTGTACGCGTCGATCAGGACCCGGGCGGTCAATGCCGCGGATTGCAGCGGCCCGCTCCCATGCCCGAATGTTCGGCGCGTGAGATATCCGCCTTCCATCAGCAACATCAGGGCGTCGCCCAATTCGTCCGCCTTGCGCGCTCCCGCTTTCGCCGCCAAGTCGCGAAAGCGCCGCTGCATCTCCGCCTTCTGTTTGAGGGCCACCTGCCGGCCCGGATGTTCAACTTCAGCAAGCTCGACCGACGCATTGGCCAGCGCGCAGCCGCGCGAATCCGCGAAGCAGGTAGTGGTCACGAAGGCATCGAACAACGCTTCGATCTGATGCCGCGCATCGCCTTCGTGGGCCGATACGATGCCGTCCCACCAGATCCAAAATTCGTTGCCCTTCTCTGCCAGGTACTCGGCGACCAGTTCATCCTTCGATGCGAAGCTGCGATAGAAACTCATCTTGTTGGTGCCGGCCGCCGTCGCGATGGCATCGACGCCCACTTCGCGAATGCCATGCTTGTAGAAGAGATCGCAGGCCGTTTCAAAAATGCGATCGCGGACTCTTGGTTTGGCGCTGACCGGTAGGGACGGGTGTGTCTCTTCCAGGTTGGAAGGGTTCCGTTTGATCGACCTCGGCGCTGCCTTGTTCGTACTCATGCCCACTCCTCTTGACATGTGAGTTACCGGTCACTAACATCCAGCAACGTTACTTAGCGGTCACTCACACGTTTATTGTCGTCTCCGCGAGAGCTTGTGTCAAGTCGCTGATTTGCAAGGGATGTCCCCATGAACTTTAGAGCCCGTCTATCTCAGTTTCCCGTCCTGGCCATCCTTACGGCCCTTACCGCCGGCGCAGCGCTCACCCTGAGTGCCTGTGCGCCCTCGGTGGGGCACCCGACCGTGAACGCGACTAAGACCCCGCCCGCCGCCCAAGTGACGGTCGCCGAGGTCATTCATCGGCCATTGCGAGACTGGTCCGAATTCACCGGCCGCCTCGAAGCCGTGCAATCGGTGGAAATCCGCCCGCGTGTCAGCGGCTACATCGATCGGATCGGTTTTGAGGAGGGCGTGCGGGTCAAAAAGGGTCAGATCCTGTTTCGCATCGACCCGCGGCCGTTCCGTGCCGAAGCGGAGCGGCAGCTGGCTGCGCGCACCCGCGCATTGTCGGAACTGGATCTGGCGAAGGCCAACCACGCCCGCGCACAGCGCTTGATTGGAGAGAACGCCATCTCGCGCGAAGAATTCGAGCGCCTCTCGAGCGCCGACGCCGTCGCGGCGAGCGATTTGGCGGCGGCGAACGCCGCGCTCAGCGCGGCCAAGCTGAATCTCGAGTTTACGGAAGTTCGCGCACCGATCGACGGGCGGGTATCCCGCGCGCTGATCACACAGGGCAATCTGGTGTCCAGCGACAGCCTGCTGACCACCATCGTCTCAGACGACCCGGTGTACGCGAGTTTCGATGCCGATGAGCAGACCTTTCTGCGCTATAGCCGGAATGCCGCAAACCGCGTTGCCGGCGAGGACCCCGTCTACATGGGTCTCACGGATGAGAAGGATTTCCCGCACCGCGGCCGCTTGAATTTCGTCGACAACCAGGTTGACCGCAAGACCGGAACCATTCGCGCGCGCGCGGTGTTCGCAAATCCCGACGGGGTCTACACCCCGGGACTGTTCGTGCGCATCCGGCTGGTGGGGCGCGACACGCGCGACGCCGTGCTCATCGATGACCGCGCGGTCGGCACCGATCTCGGCAAGAAGTTCGTGTTCGTACTCAAGAAGGACAGCACGGTCGATTACCGCAGCGTGGATCTGGGACCCGACGTTGATGGACTCCGGGTGGTCGAGAGCGGGCTTGGGGTGGGCGAGGTCATCGTCGTCAACGGTCTGCAGCGCGTGCGGCCCGGCGCATTGGTCTCAGCAACGAAGGTAATCATGGACATGAGCCGGGATGGCCTGCGCCAAGTCGCCGCCGCCGACCCGGACGGCTCTGCAAGCAAGGCGTCGGCAGCACACGGACGCGACGCCACGGCGCGCCTTGCCCGTTGAGTCTCGCATGGCGCACGCCGGAGACCTATAGTCCATGAAACTTGCAGACTTCTTCATTACACGCCCGATCTTCGCGGGGGTACTGTCGTCGATCATCTTGATCGCCGGTCTGATCGCGCTGCCGAATCTGCCGATCAGCGAATACCCCGAGGTGGTCCCGCCGACGGTGGTGGTGAAAGCCACCTATCCCGGCGCGAATCCGGAGGTCATCGCCGACACCGTCGCGTCCCCATTGGAGCAATCGATCAACGGCGTCGAGAACATGCTCTATCAGTCGTCGCAGGCGACCGCCGACGGTGTCATGACGCTGACCATCACGTTCAAGCTCGGCTCCGACGTCGACAAGGCTCAGGTGCAGGTGCAGAACCGTGTGGCGCAGGCCCTGCCGAAACTGCCGGAGGAGGTGCAGAGGCTCGGCGTCACCACCAACAAGGCGTCGCCGGATCTCACGATGGTGGTGCACCTGTTTTCGCCCGGCAAGCGCTACGACATGCTGTATCTCTCGAACTTCGCGCAGCTGCGCGTGAAGGACGAACTCGCGCGGCTCGACGGCATCGGTGACGTGCAGATCTTCGGTGCCGGAAACTATTCGATGCGCGTCTGGCTCGATCCCGACAAGGTTGCCTCGCGCAATCTCACGGCAGGCGACGTCGTCAAGGCGATTCGCGAGCAAAACGTGCAGGTCGCGGCCGGCGCGCTGGGCGCGCCGCCGACTTCAAACAGCGCCGAGTTTCAGCTCTTGGTCAACACCAAGGGACGCCTCGTGACCGAGGCCGATTTCGGCGCCATCGTGGTGCGGGCCGGCGATGCGGGTCAGATCACGCGTCTGCGCGACGTGGCCCGCATCGAGCTCGGCGCCGACACCTACGCATTACGGTCCTTGCTCGACAACCAGCCCGCGGTAGCCATCCCCATCTTCGCGCGCCCGGGCAGCAACGCCATCGCCATCTCCACGGCGGTGCGCGCCAAGATGCAGGAGCTCAAGCGAACCTTCCCGGCGGATATCGACTACACCGTCGTCTACGACCCCACCGTATTCGTGCGCAGTTCCATCGAGGCCGTGGTACACACGCTGTTCGAGGCGATTATTTTGGTGGTGATCGTCGTCATCGTTTTCCTGCAAACATGGCGGGCATCGGTGATCCCCTTGATCGCAGTGCCGGTCTCTCTCATCGGCACCTTTGCCGTCATGGACCTGTTCGGCTTTTCGCTGAACGCGCTCAGCCTGTTCGGGATGGTGCTCGCGATCGGCATCGTGGTCGACGACTCCATCGTGGTCGTGGAAAACGTCGAGCGCAACATCGAAAGGGGATTGAGCCCGCTCGACGCGACCCGTCAGGCCATGAAGGAAGTGACCGGACCCATCGTCGCGACCGCGTTGGTGCTTTGCGCCGTGTTCGTACCGACCGCCTTCATCAGCGGGCTCTCCGGACAATTCTACAAGCAGTTTGCCCTGACCATTGCCATCAGCACCGTGATCTCGGCCTTCAATTCATTGACGCTGTCGCCGGCGCTGTCCGCGGTGCTGTTGAAGCCGCGGGGCGCCGCGCCCGACCGCTTGCAGCAGCTCATCAATCGTGTGCTCGGATGGTTCTTCCGCCCCTTCAACCGGCTTTTCGCGAACGCTTCCAGCGGCTACCTGCGCGGCGTGGCTCGAATCGTGCGTGCCGGCGGCATCGCGCTTACGGTATACGGCGGGTTGATCGGTCTCGCATGGCTGGGGTTCGCGTCGACGCCGACCGGCTTCGTCCCCGCGCAGGACAAGCAATATCTGATCGCTTTTGCGCAGCTTCCCGATGCTGCCACCCTCGGCCGGACCGAGGCGGTCATCAAGCGGATGGGCGAGATCGCCTTGAAGCAGCCGGGTGTGGCGAACGCCGTGTCGTTTCCGGGCCTGTCGATCAATGGATTCACCAACAGCCCGAACTCGGGAATCGTGTTCACGCCCTTGAAGCCGTTCGATGAACGCAACGGCCGGGGGCAGTCCGCCGCTGAAATCGCCGCCGCGCTCAACCAGAAATTTGCGGGCATTCAGGATGCGTACATCGCGATTTTCCCGCCGCCGCCCGTGCAGGGCCTGGGCACCATCGGCGGCTTCCGCCTGCAGGTCGAGGATCGCGGCAGCGCTGGCTTCGAGGAGTTGTACAAGCAGACTCAGAACCTCATCGCCAAGGGCAATGCCACGCCGGGTCTCGCGGGGTTGTTCTCGAGCTTCCAGATCAACGTCCCGCAGATTCGCGCCGATGTGGACCGCGAGAAGGCGAAATCTCAGGGCGTCGACCTGCAGAATCTGTACGACACCATGCAGATCTATCTTGGTTCCCTGTATGCGAACGATTTCAACCGTTTCGGACGCACCTACCAAGTCAATGTGCAGGCCGAACCGCAGTTTCGATTGCAGGCCGAGGACATCGTCAAACTCAAGACCCGCAACGCGGCCGGCGACATGATCCCCTTGAAGTCCTTCGTCAACGTTGAATCGAGTTCGGGGCCGGACCGCGTCATGCATTACAACGGTTTCGTGACCGCCGAGATCAACGGTGCAGCGGCGCCCGGCTTCAGCACGGGACAGGCGCAGAAGATCATGGAGGACCTCGCCCACCGTGAGCTTCCAAACGGAATGACCTTCGAATGGACCGAACTGACCTACCAGCAGATTCTGGCGGGCAATACCATGATCTATATATTTCCGCTGGTGGTGCTGCTGGTGTTCCTGGTGCTGGCCGCCCAGTACGAAAGCCTGGCGCTGCCGCTGGCCGTGATCATGATCATGCCCATGGTGCTGCTGTCGGCGATCCTCGGCGTGAAGCTGTCCGGCGGTGATAACAATATCTTCACGCAGATCAGCCTGATCGTTCTGGTCGGCCTCGCCAGCAAGAACGCGATTCTGATCGTCGAGTTTGCGCGCGACGCCGAGGCGCACGGCGCTTCGACCCTGCGGGCCATCTTGAAGGCGGCTCACCTGCGATTGCGGCCCATCCTGATGACGTCGTTCGCCTTCATCATGGGCGTCATTCCGTTGGTTCTGAGCAGCGGCGCCGGCGCGGAAATGCGCCACGCCATGGGCGTCGCGGTGTTCTCCGGAATGCTCGGAGTGACTCTGTTCGGTTTGGTTCTGACGCCGGTTTTCTACTACCTCGTGCGCGGCTTGCGACGGCGCGCCGCCCGGCGTGCCGCGCCGCCCGCGCTCGATGCGGTAGCGCATCACTCTCACTGATTGTCAAACCACTCGAGGAATTCGAATGAGCAAGATCGCACTCAATCATGCCACGGCGAGCAGTGGTCGATGAAGCCGCTTGTTATATTCGTCGCCTCCCTGGCGCTCGCGGCGTGCGCGGTGGGGCCTGACTTCAAGCCGCCGGCCAATCCGCCGGCGACGTTGGTCAACGCCTATTCCACGGACCGAAGTCCCTTGGTGACGCAGTCCACGGACGGCCTGTGGTGGCAGCAGTTCGACGATCCGGTGTTGAACGAGTTGATCGGGCGGGCACTCGAATCGAACCTGGATCTCGCATTGGCGGTCGATCGAGTCCGCGCCGCCCGGGCTGTGTTCTCCGGCGCCGAACTCGACTACGCGCCCCATATACCGGTCACAGCCGGCTACTCACATGCCAAGGAACAGCAGCCAGGATTCGGCAGTCAACGCTTCAACGCGGAGAGTTACACCGCAGGGTTCGACGCTGCGTGGGAATTGGACCTCTTCGGTCACGTGCGCCGCTCGGTCGAGGCGGCGCGCGGCGACCTTGCCGCCGAACAGGAGGACTTGCAGAACGTGCGAATAACGGTTGCTGCCGAGGTTGCGCGGAACTATTTTTCTCTGCGCAGCACCCAACAGCAGATTCAGGTCGCGCACGATAATCTCGCCAATCAGCAGGAGGCCGTGCGCCTGACTTCGGTGCGCTACGAGTCGGGCCGCGGCACGGAGCTGGACGTGCAGAGCAGCCGCGCCCGCCTGAAGGCCACCGAGGCCACGCTGCCGGTGCTGGAGACCTCTCAGGCGGCCGCCCGCTATCGCCTCGCGGTGCTGCTCGGCCAACATCCGGGCGCTCTCGACGCCAAGCTCGAGCCGCGCGCGGCGCCGCCGTACGCCAAAGCACTCCCGATCGGGAAAGATGGCCAGGAAGCGAGCAGCTTGCTGCGCAATCGGCCGGACGTTCGAGAAGCCGAGAGGCGCCTCGCGGCGGCCACCGCACGCGTCGGGGTCGCCACCGCCGATCTATTTCCTCGCGTCACGGTGACCGGTTTCGTCGGCTTCTTGTCAGGCGATTTCTCTCATCTGTTCAGCTCCTCGGCCGGCACGGATGCGCGCGCCTGGTCGATCGCGCCTTCGGTGAGTTGGCCCGCGCTCGATTACGGGTCTGTCAGGGCACGCCTTCGCTTGAGTCGCGCCAACGCCGACGGCGCATTCGTGAACTACGAGAAGACCGTGCTCAACGCGTTGGAGGAGACGGAGAACGCCTTCGTCGGCTATCGCGAGCAGCAATCACGGCTCAAGAGCTTGATGGAACAGGCGGATGCCTCGCGCCGCGCGCAGGAACTGGCGGCGGCGCAATATCGAGAGGGCGTAACGGACTTTCTCACGCTGCTCGATGCCCAGCGCACGCAACTCTCGGCCGAGAGCGATGTTGCGGAAGCCGAGGGCGAAGTCAACGTCAGCGTGGTCGCGATTTATAAGGCGCTGGGCGGGGTGGGGCAACCCAATGGCCCTTTGCTCGTGACCCGGTAGGCGCGCCGGTTGAGCGGGGGATCAGGTCCTAAAAGAACTCGTACTCCAGCTGCAGCAGCCAGGTCTGCCGTGGTGCCGCCGCGTTGATTCCGGCCACCATGCCGATGCGATACTCCAAACTGCCCGTGGTGCCGGGAATATGGCGCTCTCCGGTGGCGATGGGGCCGGCCTGATAGGCGCGATCGCCCGGCCGCCCATACGCCTCGATTCCCGGACGAAAGGCCTGCGACACCGCGTAGGTGCCCGAGTAGCTGTAACGAAACCCGTAATGGCCGTCGGCGCCGCTGCCGACCTCCTTTTCCCAGATCAAATTTGCGGTGTGCGTGAAGCGGCCCGCCGTCTTTTCGATCAATGGTCCGAACTCGACCGCATTCAAAAGGCCGGCGGCGATGTTGTGCTCGAACGCGGCAAGAAATCCAAAGTCCGCCACATACTTGCCCGGCGGGGTGAATTGAAAGGTGTTCTCGAACTCGAAGCCTTTAAAATAGCCGCGGGCGTCCGGGGTTTTCTCGAATTCCGCCACATAAAATTCCGGCTTCCACCAGTCAGTGACGCCACGGGCAATGGACAGTTCGGCGGCGCTCCCGCCTTGATCCAAACGTGAGTCGGCATATCGATAGCCGCGCAGTTCGACTTCGCTCTGCGAGGCGAAGACATGCGGCGAATACACGATGAAGTCGTCGGCTCGCATCGCGCGGCCGGCCGCTAACAACCCGACGCAGACCGCGACTGTAGACGTAAGACGCATTGCGCTCGGCGCTGCTGCCATTGAAGGCCCGCCAACAGCAGCGCGGCGGTGGACAGGTAAAAGGCGATTTGGATCCCGGCGGGTGCGGCTTTGTAGCCGATCAGTATCCCCAAGGTTCTGCCGAGCAGTGAATCATCCGACAAGAGGTGCGTCGTGTTCCACACCTGGCTGCCCCAGGCGGGCAGTAAATCGCTCTGTACGAGGAACCCGGCGGCGGTCGATGCGAGTCCCGCGGCCAATAAAATCAACATGGCGTTGGTGACGCTGAAAAAGTGCTTCATCGGAATCCGGAGCAGGCCGAAATACAGTGCGAATCCCAATATCGCGCCGGCGCCGACGCCCAGCGCGATACCGGCGGCGAGTCCCCCGCGTCCGATCCCGCCGGCGGCCATGCCGTAAAGGAACAGTACGATTTCCGAGCCCTCACGCAGCACCGCGAGCGCCACGACGGTGAGCAGCAGGGTCAGCGAACGGGAACCCGCCTTCACCGCGCCGCCGACGGACTGCACGTGCTCTGCCAGTTCGCGCCCATGAGAGGACATCCAGACGACGTGCCAGCCGATCATCACGACCGCCGCCAGCAGCACGCCGGCATTGAAGATATCCTGTCCGGCACCGCCGGCGAGAGAAGCGATGTAGTCCGCACCGACGGCCACCAGGAGCGCTCCCATCACGCCGAGCCCGATGCCTCCGAGTACGAATGACCCCCGGCGCGGCACGCCGCGCGTCGCGGCGCAGACAACCGAAATGATCAGAGCCGCTTCCAGCACCTCACGAAGCACGAGTAGCGCCACGGCCGGCATCTGCTCACTCCACGATCAGCCGGCCTTGTGCCGTGTCGCGGTGGAAGTCGCCGAAAAATCCGTAGGTGCCCGCGCGCAAGGGCCCCACATAGACGACGATGCTGTGCTTCGCCAACACCACCGTTTCACGATTGAAATCGGTGCTCTCGAACTCCTCGGGCGTGGCGTCCTCATTCGTCACGCGAAGCTTGAACTTGGTGTCGGCCGGGACCTTAAGTTCGCGGGGTTGACAGGTGTGATCTTTGATCACCAGGGCGAACTCCGGCATTTCGGCCGCCGCAGCGGGGCCGCCCCAGGCCAGTGCGGCGATTGCCGCCGCCACCGGCAGTACAAACCTCATAACCGGCTCCCAGCTAGAACGTCATGCGAATGATAATCGTTCTTATTAGCATTGTCAATTCAGTCCGCCGGCGGTTGGCTTTGGCTTGAAAAGGGTGGGGCAGAGGGTCGTCGGCGCGTCAGGAGTGGCCGTGCCGGTGGTGCAAGTCCGGATAGTGCGGATGCTCATGCGTGAGGATGCCGTGGCGGTGTTCATGGGCATGGGGTTCTGTTCCGTCCCACGGAAAATCGTGCTCGCGCTGATGATGTGCGTCGTGGACGTGAGGTGCGCGTGAGTGAGTGCTTCGTGCCGATGCTCGTGCGCATGCCGTTCGGTCAAGTAGAGCGCAACGCCGGCGGCCATCAGCAACGACGCCCGCCATCCAGGTGTACACGGGAGCCAGGTGCGTTCTGTAGTGCTCTGCAACGGTGGCCATGTGACAATGATACCCGCCGCGGCCGCCTGATGCTCCCGCCCACCTTTACCCCCGCGCGACGAAGCCAGCCGCGGGTCTTCGGTACGGTATCGCACATAGATGCCCGGCCGCCAATCCGGGAGTAGGCGCGGTTATTTATTTCAACGGTTGGCGGTTGTTTTCATTGACTGGCAACGTCTAAGCCAAAACGGCATGATAATGGATCAAGGAGCGATTGTTCTCGCCCAGGGGTGTGACCTGATGGAAACATGGCGCGGCCATTTTCCGATTATCAATCTCGTGCTGCATGCTTTGCTCAAAAAGCGAGCCGCCGATGCTGACGGCTTCTCGAGGGCAGAGGCTGTCCTGTTGACCGCATGCCAATTTTGGGCGGCGGCGGCTACGCATGAACTCGCGCCATATCTCGCTCCGGAACCCGTGCCGAAGCTGCTCCTCGCATTCGAGGCGTTTTCAGAAATCGGAGCGGTTCGGGTCGCGAGCGCATTGCGCGTGGTGCTTGGAGATCGCCCCGAGGCGCAGTCATCGACGTGGTTGCGGCAACAGGCTCGCGATCTTGAGGCACGCCTTTTGGATACGGAGGATGCGGTCGATCAATTAATCGCGCAATTTGCCTCGACGCACATGCAGGATGATTCGTCGGATAAGCAACCCGGCAGCGCATATCCAGAGTCGGCCAACCCCACCCCGATGGATGACGCGGCGATCGAGTAAAACCGATGCCAAGCCCATGATAAGCGGACACAACCGATCCGGCGGTGGGCGCTCCTCTCAACCGTCATGCGACCGCGACCGGAAACTTCGAATACCGGGCGCCCGCGATCGTTCAGTGTTGAAGGCTGATGAGGGCCGCGCGCGCGGCGGCGCGCGCGGGTTCGCCGGCCGGAGGTTCCCCTGCCGCGGGTTCGCCCGCCGGCGGGTTGCCCATGGATACGAACAGCGCCGCGGTGTCCGCCAGCCGCGCGGCACGGGCGCGCACGTACTGGACGTTCGCACTCTCATATTGTTGACGGGCGCTCAGAGCGGCGTACAGGGACGAGGCGCCCAGATGGTATCGCGTCTGCGCATTGCGATCCAGGTCGCGCGCGGCGTTCGCGGCCCGCTCCGATTGGGCCAATGCGTTCGCGTCTTCCTCGAGCGACACCAGCGTGTCCGCGACATTCTGAAATGCGGCAAGCACCGTCTGCCGGTATTGCGATACAGCTGCCGAGTAGTTCGCCTCGTATTGACGCTTGCGCGCCACCAGCGCTCCGCCGTGAAACAAGGGCTGCGTGAGCGAGGCGCCCACGCCCCAGATGGCGCCGGCCGGCGAGGCGAACGTCGACCAATCGAAGCCGCCGCGGCCATAGGAGGCCGAGAGCGTCAGGGAAGGATACATCGCGGCAGCGGCCGCGCCGGCCGCATCGGCGGCTGCCCGCACGCCTGCCTCGGCCGCAAGAATATCGGGCCGCTGATGCAAGAGATCCGAAGCAATCGACAGGGGGACGGTACCGGGCAAGTGCAGCGAGTCGAGCGGCAGCGGCTCCGGGGCCTGGTCCGGCGTGCGGCCCAACAGGACGGCCTGGGCGTGCCGCACTGCGAGCGCCTGCGCGCGCAGGGCCGGCAAGGTGGCGGCCGCCAGTGCGGCATCCTCTTGCGCTGCCAGATTGTCGTCGAGCGATACGCTGCCGAGGGCATAACGCGCCGCGGTTTGCTGCGCGCGGCGTTCGCCGAGCGCGACCAGTTCTTCCGTCGCGGCCACCTGGTCCTGCAGCGACGCTGCATTGATGGTCGCCACCACGATGTTGGCGGCCAGCGCGCGCCGAACCGACTCCAGTTGGTAGTCCTGTTGTTGCACCTGCTGCGCGAGTGCGCGGTCGGCGAGCACCGCCGCGCCGAAGAAATCGAAGGTGTACGAGGTCTTGACCTCTGCGGCGAAGACATCGTAGAGGAAGGTTTGCTGCGACAGCGTGGGAATCGCCAGAGCCCGCTGGCGAGAGGGGCTGAAGCCCACATCGACGCTCGGCCATAGCGATTGACCGATCTGTGCGCGAAGACCTTCGCGCGCCGCCTTGAGCGTATTTTGAGCCGCCGCCAGCGAGGGGCTGTTCGTCAGCCCTTCATCGACCAGGGCGTCGAGCGCATCCGAGCCGTACTCCTTCCACCATTCCGGCACCGGACGTGCACCGGCGCCCAAGCGCTGGGCGGCACCGTCTGCGGCGGGCATCTCGAGGGACTGGTCCTTTGCGGCGTAGTGACCAGGCGATGCCATCTGCGGCGGGGCGCGTTCGGGCCCGAACGCGCCGCAGGCAGCGGCGCTCAATGCGAGCGCGGAAATTCCGAACCTTCGAATTCTCACGGCGCGTGGACTCATGTGGCGAGCTCCCCCGGGCTCTCGTCGCGCCGGACGCGGAACCATGTCGCATACAGCGCCGGTAGATAAAACAGCGTCAATATCGTCGCCACCGTAATGCCGCCCATCAGGGCGGTCGCCATCGGTCCGAAGAAATTACTGCGCAGCAGTGGAATCAACGCGAGCACCGCCGCCGCCGCGGTCAGCGTGATCGGACGGAAACGCCGAACCGTCGCGCCGACGATGGCATCGAAACGGGAGTGTCCCACCCGGATGTCCTGTTCGATCTGGTCCACGAGGATGACGGAGTTGCGCATGATGATGCCGAACATTGCGATGGTCCCGAGCATCGCCACGAATCCGAACGGCATGTGGAACAGCAGCAAGGCAAGCACGACTCCGATCAGACCGAGGGGCGCCGTCAGCACCACCATCAAAACGCGGCTGAAGCTCTGCAGCTGGACCATCAGGAACACCAGTACCGCGATCACCAGCCAAGGCATCTGCGCAACGATGGACGCCTGGGCCTTGCCGTTCTCTTCGACTGCCCCGCCGATCTCGATCCGGTAGCCTCCCGGTAGTTGCCGGCGCAGCGCCGCAAGCGCCGTATCGATCCGGCCCGTGACGTCAATGCCCTGCGCACCCGGACGTACGTCGGACTGCACGGTGATCGTCGGCTCGCGGTTGCGTTCCCATACCACGCCGTACTCGAGCCCATAGGTGAAGCGGCCGAGGGCGGCCAGCGGCACCGCAATGCCGTTCTGCGACGGCATCGCCAGACGCTCGATCTGCGACGGATCGATGCGGTCGCGCTCGGGTGCGCGCAGCTCGACGCCGATGAGCTTGTCGCGCTCGCGGAACTGCG
>Ga0137409_10002249_pt1 | contig 20790 bp, 14 predicted proteins | sample CZODoug1_16funga_FD_122059 | JGI IMG/M metagenome (GOLD analysis project Ga0137409, IMG submission 122059) | Vadose zone soil fungal communities from Angelo Coast Range Reserve, California, USA - CZODoug1_16fungal (Hybrid Assembly) | ecosystem: Environmental > Terrestrial > Soil > Vadose zone... | reverse complement strand
AGCAGGGCCTGAGGTTTGCCATCCGCGAGGGTGGCAAGACCGTCGGCGCCGGCGTCGTGGCAAAGGTGATCGAATAACCGAGTGAAGGCGTAAGGACAAAGGCCAATAGCTCAACTGGCAGAGCGTCGGTCTCCAAAACCGAAGGTTGGGGGTTCGATTCCCTCTTGGCCTGCCAAGGCACACGAAACGGCGGATGGTGGACAAAATCAAAGTGGCGGTAGCGGTGCTGTTGCTGATCGCGGGCATCGCGGGGTTCTATTTCTTCTCGGAGAGCCCGATGGTGCTGCGCGTGGCGAGCGTGCTCGCCGGGCTGGCCGCCGGAGCCGCAGTGGGCTGGACGACCGCGCCTGGCAAGGAGTTCTTCGTGTTCGCCCAGGAAGCGGTGGTCGAGACGAAAAAGGTAGTGTGGCCGACGCGCAAGGAGTCGCTGCAGACAGCGGCTGCGGTGTTCGGATTCGTGGTGGCGATGGCGGTGTTCCTGTGGTTCACCGACAAGAGCCTTGAGTACCTGATGTACGACCTCCTTCTCGGATGGAAGAAGTGACGATGACCGATAACGCAACTAAGCGCTGGTACGTGGTCCACGCCTATTCGGGCTTCGAGAAGTCGGTGCAGAAGACGCTGCTCGACCGGATCAACCGCGCCGGCATGCAGGAGAAGTTCGGCAAGATTCTGGTGCCCACCGAGGAAGTGGTCGAGATGAAGGGCGGCCAGAAGAACATTTCCGAGCGGAAGTTCTTCCCCGGCTACGTGCTCGTCGAGATGGACATGACCGACGACGCCTGGCACTTGGTGAAGAACACGCCCAAGGTCACCGGTTTCGTCGGCGGAGCGCACGGCAGGAAGCCGCCGCCCATCAGCGAGAAGGAAGTGAAGAACATCCTGCAGCAGATGCAGGAGGGTGTGGAGAAGCCCAAGCCCAAGGTGCTGTTCGAGATCGGCGAGGCGGTGAGGGTGCGCGAAGGCCCGTTCACCGATTTCCACGGCACGGTCGAGGACGTCAACTACGACAAGTCGAAGCTGCGCGTGTCGGTGACGATCTTCGGGCGGGCGACGCCGGTCGAGCTCGAGTTCGGGCAAGTGGAGAAGGCTTAAGCGGTTGGTGCGGCAAACGGGGAGAGATGCCCGGGCATCTCGTTCGGACCCGTCATCATAGGAGCGTATCGTGGCCAAGAAAGTCGTCGGATTCATCAAGCTTCAGGTGCCTGCGGGCAAGGCGAACCCCAGCCCGCCCGTCGGGCCGGCGCTGGGACAGCGCGGCCTGAACATCATGGAGTTCTGCAAGGCGTTCAACGCCCAGACCCAGAAAGTCGAGCCGGGCCTGATGCTGCCGGTGGTGATCACCGCGTACCAGGACAAGAGCTTCAGCTTCGTCGTCAAGACCCCGCCCGCGACCGTGCTGATCAAGAAAGCGGCGGGGATCGAATCGGGCAGCAAGACGCCGCACACCGACAAGGTGGGCAAGATCACGCGCGCGCAGGCCGAGGAGATCGCCAAGATCAAGATGCCCGACCTGACCGCGGCGGATCTGGACGCGGCGGTGCGCACCATCGCGGGCAGCGCGCGTTCGATGGGCGTGACCGTCGAGGGGGTGAAATGAGCAAGCTCCCGAAACGCAAGCAGGCCTGGGACAAGCTGCGCGAGCACAACAAGAACTACCCCGTCGCCGAAGCCTTCAAGATGGTCAAGCAGGCGGCGACCGCGAAGTTCGACGAGGCGATCGACGTTTCGATCAACCTCGGCATCGACGCGTCGAAGTCCGACCAGACGGTGCGAGGCTCGGTGGTGCTGCCCGCCGGCACCGGCAAGAAGGTACGCATCGCCGTGTTCGCCCAGGGCGACAAGGCCGCGGCGGCGAAGGAAGCCGGAGCGGACATCGTCGGCATGGAAGATCTCGCCGAGAGCATCAAGGGCGGGAAGCTCGACTTCGACGTGGTGATCGCGAGCCCGGACACGATGCGCGTCGTCGGCCAGCTCGGGCAGATCCTCGGTCCGCGCGGGCTGATGCCCAACCCCAAGGTCGGAACGGTGACGCCCGATGTCGCCGGCGCGGTGAAGAACGCGCGCGCCGGCCAGGTGCAGTATCGCGCCGACAAGGCGGGGATCGTGCAGTGCTCGATCGGGCGAGCCTCTTTCACGCCGGAGCAGCTGCGCGACAATCTGGTCGCGCTGGTCGACGCGGTGAACAAGGCGAAGCCCGCGAGCGTGAAGGGCATCTACCTGCGCAAGGTGTCCGTGTCCTCGACCATGGGGCCGGGCGTGCGGGTGGATGTGGCGAGCTTCAGCGCTGGCGCAGGCGCGCAGCACTGATGAGGATCGATGGAACTTTGGGCCAACGCGCGGCCTGCACGGCGCGCGGTGGGTTATCAAAGACCGTAGGAACCGGGAGGTTTAATCGGCGGGAGCAACGCAGTCCCGCCGTCCTACGCAGATGGCGAACCCCAGACAGGATATTCCTGAATGCAAGGTCGCCGTGGGCGCCGCAGGTCCTCGTGACCGGCGGCTTTGACAAATGGAGGTAGACCTTGGGTCTCGATCTTGACAAGAAAAAGGCGGTAGTCGCCGAAGTCTCCGCGCAGCTCGCGAAGGCGAAGGCGGTTGTCGTCGCAGAGTACCGTGGTCTGGAAGTGGGCCGCATGACCGAGCTGCGCGCGAAAGCGCGCAAGTCGGGCGTGTACCTGCGCGTCCTCAAGAACACCCTTGCGCGCCGCGCCGTCGAAGGCACGCCGTTCGCCGGGCTGTCCCAGCACATGAAGGGACCGCTCGTCTACGGCATCTCGCCCGATGCGGTGGCGACCGCCAAGGTGCTCAACGAGTTCGCCAAAGCGAACGAGAAGCTCGTCATCCGCGCGGGTGCGATGGATAACGCGGTGATTTCCCCGAAGGAAGTCACGGCGTTGGCGTCGCTCCCCTCGCGCGAGGAGCTGCTCGCGATGCTGCTTGGCACGATGCAGGCCCCGATCGCCAAGTTTGCCCGGACGCTGAACGAGGTGCCTGCACGGTTCGTGCGCACCCTCGCCGCAGTCCGCGACAAGCGGCAAGCGGCGGGCGCGTAGCGCTTCCACCCGCACCTTGGGTTGAACGTTCACAGACCAGCAAGGACCATTGATTCAGGAGAAAACGAAATGTCAGTAGCAAAGGCTGAAATCCTCGATGCGATTTCCAACATGTCGGTGTTGGAGCTGTCGCAGTTGATCAAGGATCTGGAAGACAAGTTCGGCGTGTCTGCGGCGGCCACGGCTGTCGCGGTGGCTGCGCCGGCGGGTGGCGGTGGCGGCGGGGCCGCTGCGGTGGAGGAGAAGACCGAGTTCACGGTGACTCTAACCGCGTTTGGCGAAAACAAGGTGAACGTCATCAAAGCTGTCCGCGAAGTCACCAGCCTGGGCCTGAAAGAGGCGAAAGACCTGGTCGACGGCGCGCCCAAGCCCGTCAAGGAAGGCGTCAACAAGGCCGACGCCGAGGCGATCGTGAAGAAGCTGATCGAAGCCGGCGCCAAGGCCGAGTACAAGTAGTCGTTTCAGGAAGGAAAGCCGGCGGATACGGGGTAAACCGGGTCCGCCGGCTGATGCAAGCAACGGATTTGAAAGTGCAGGAGAGAGGGGCGGAACCTCCGGGTCCGCTCCCTGTCACCTGTCCTCTGGCATCGATACGGAGCGTCCATGAGCACTGCGGCAACCTATTCCTCGACCGAAAAGAAGCGCATACGCAAGAGCTTCGCGAAGCGTGCGAGCGTGCTCAACGTGCCGTTTCTCCTCGCGACCCAGCTCGAGTCCTACACCGCCTTCCTTCAGGCTTCGGTGGCGGGGGACAAGCGCAAGACCGAAGGCCTGCAGGCCGCGTTCAGCTCGATCTTCCCGATCTCCAGCCATTCGGGCAACGCCCGGCTGGAATTCGTCAGCTATCAGCTCGGCGAGCCCCCGTTCGACGTCAAGGAATGCCAGCAACGCGGGCTGACCTTTGCCTCGCCGCTGCGCGCGAAGGTGCGCCTCACTATCATGGACAAGGAGGCCGCCAAGCCGACCATCAAGGAGGTGAAGGAGCAGGAGGTCTACATGGGCGAGATACCGCTCATGACCCTCACCGGCTCGTTCGTCATCAACGGCACCGAGCGCGTGATCGTAAGCCAGCTGCACCGCTCGCCCGGGGTGTTCTTCGAGCACGACCGCGGCAAGACGCATTCGTCCGGGAAGCTGCTGTTCTCGGCGCGCATCATTCCCTATCGGGGCTCGTGGCTCGATTTCGAGTACGACCCCAAGGACTATCTGTATTTCCGCGTCGACCGCCGGCGCAAGATGCCGGTGACGATCCTGCTCAAGGCGATCGGCATGACTCCCGAGCAGATCCTCGAGGCGTTCTACGACTTCGATACGTTCCACCTTTCCAAGACCGGGATCCAATTCGAGCTCGTGCCCGAGCGCCTTCGCGGCGAGGTGGCGCGCTTCGACTTCCTCGACAAGGCCGGCAAGACGATCGTACAGAAGGACAAGCGCGTCACCGGCAAGCACATCCGCGACCTGGAGGCCGCGGGCATGAAGCGCATGGCCGTGCCCAACGAATTCCTGCTCGGGCGCGCGCTGGCGCACAACGTAGTCAACAAGGAGACCGGGGAGATCCTCGCTAACGCCAACGACGAAATCACCGACACCCTGCTCGCCAAGCTCGCCGAGGCCGGGGTCGAGTCGCTCAAGACCGTGTACACCAACGACCTCGACCAGGGCACCTATATCTCGCAGACGCTCAGGATCGACGAGACCGCCGATCAGACCGCGGCGCGCGTCGCGATCTACCGCATGATGCGCCCCGGCGAGCCGCCCACGGAGGACGCCGTCGAGACGCTGTTCAACGGCCTGTTCTACTCGGAAGACCGCTACGACCTGTCGGCTGTCGGCCGCATGAAATTCAACCGCCGCGCTTACCCCGAGAAGATCGAGGACAAGGCGCCGGGCTGGCTGCGCCGCTTCTACGCCCGCACGAGCGGGCAGGGCGCGCTCGGCCAGGGGACGCTCTCCAACGACGACATACTCGCAGTGGTGGGGATTCTGGTCGAGTTGCGCAACGGTCGCGGCGAGATCGACGACATCGATCATCTTGGCAACCGCCGCGTGCGCTCGGTGGGTGAGCTCGCCGAGAACCAGTTCCGCGCGGGCCTGGTGCGCGTGGAGCGGGCGGTGCGCGAGCGGCTCTCGCAGGCAGAATCCGAGAACCTCATGCCGCACGACCTGATCAACGCCAAGCCGATCTCGGCAGCGATCAAGGAGTTCTTCGGCTCGAGCCAGCTGTCGCAGTTCATGGACCAGACCAACCCGCTGTCCGAGATCACCCACAAGCGCCGGGTCTCGGCGCTCGGACCTGGTGGCCTGACGCGCGAGCGCGCGGGCTTCGAAGTGCGCGACGTGCACCCGACGCACTACGGGCGCGTGTGCCCGATCGAGACCCCGGAAGGCCCGAACATCGGCCTGATCAATTCGCTCGCGCTCTACGCGCGCACCAATGAGTACGGCTTCCTCGAGACGCCGTACCGCAAGGTGAACAACGGCAAGGTGACCAACGAGATCGACTTCCTGTCGGCGATCGAGGAAGGCAACTTCGTGGTCGCGCAAGCGAACGCGCAGATCGACAAGGGCGGCAAGCTCGTCGACGGCCTGGTTTCCTGCCGTTTCAAGAACGAGTTCACGCTCGCGACCGCGGACCGCGTCCAGTACATGGACGTGGCGCCCGCGCAGATCGTCTCGGTCGCCGCCTCGCTGATTCCGTTTCTCGAGCACGACGACGCCAACCGCGCGCTCATGGGCTCGAACATGCAGCGCCAGGCAGTGCCCTGCCTGCGGCCGGAGAAGCCGCTGGTCGGCACCGGCATCGAGCGCACCGTGGCGGTCGACTCGGGCACCGCGGTGCAAGCGGTGCGCGGCGGCGCAGTCGACTACGTCGACGCGAGCCGTATCGTGGTGCGCGTGAACGACGAGGAGACCGTCCCCGGCGACGTCGGCGTGGACATCTACAACCTGGTGAAGTACACGCGCTCCAACCAGAACACCAACATCAACCAGACGCCGCTGGTGAAGCCCGGCGAGCGCATCGCCAAGGGCGACGTGGTCGCGGACGGCGCCTCGACCGACATGGGCGAGCTCGCCCTGGGTCAGAACATGCTGGTCGCGTTCATGCCCTGGAACGGGTTCAACTTCGAGGACTCGATCCTCATCTCCGAGCGCGTGGTCGCGGACGACCGCTATACCTCGATCCATATCGAGGAGCTGACCGTGGTCGCGCGCGACACCAAGCTCGGGCCCGAGGAAATCACCCGGGATATCTCCAACCTCTCCGAGGCGCAGCTCGCAAGGCTTGACGAGTCCGGTATCGTATACATCGGGGCCGAAGTCGAGGCGGGCGACGTGCTGGTAGGCAAGGTGACGCCAAAGGGCGAAACCCAGCTCACCCCGGAGGAGAAACTGCTGCGCGCGATTTTCGGCGAGAAGGCCTCCGACGTGAAGGACACGTCGCTACGCGTTCCCTCCGGAATCTCCGGTACGGTGATCGACGTGCAGGTCTTCACCCGAGAGGGCATCGAGCGCGACAAGCGCGCCGCGCAGATCATCGACGAGGAGCTCAAGCGCTACAAGAAAGACCTCGCTGACCAGATGCGCATCGTCGAGAGCGACGCATTCGAGCGCATCGAGCGCTTGCTCATCGGCAAGACGGCGAGCAAGGGACCGAAGAAGCTGGTCAAAGGCACCAAGATCGCCAAGGCCTATCTGGACACGGTCGAACGCCATGACTGGTTCGAAATCAGCTTGGCGAACGAGGAGTCCGCGCAGCAGATGGAAGGCCTGAAAGAGAGCCTCGCCCAGACGCGGGTGAAGTTCGACGTCGCGTTCGAGGCGAAGAAGAAGAAGCTCACGCAAGGCGACGAGCTGCCGCCGGGCGTGCAGAAGATGGTGAAGGTGTACGTCGCGGTGAAGCGGCGCCTGCAGCCCGGCGACAAAATGGCCGGCCGTCACGGGAACAAGGGCGTGATCTCCAAGATCGTGCCGGTCGAGGACATGCCGTGCATGGCCGACGGAACGCCGGTCGACTTGGTGCTCAATCCGCTGGGCGTGCCCTCGCGCATGAACGTGGGTCAGATTCTCGAGACCCATCTCGGTTGGGCGGCGAAAGGCCTGGGAGTGAAGATCGGCGAGATGCTCAAGGCAAGCGCGAAGGCCGTAGAGATGCGCAAGTTCCTCAGCCGCATCTACAACCAGGGCGGCAAGCCCGAGGACATCGGCGAGCTCTCCGATGACGATGTGATGACGCTCGCCGGCAACCTGAGGGAAGGCGTGCCGTTCGCAACCCCAGTTTTCGACGGTGCTTCGGAGGGCGAGATCAAGGACATGCTCGAGGCGGCGGGCCTGCCGCGCAGCGGACAGGTGAACTTGTTCGACGGGCGCACCGGCGATGCCTTCGACCGGCAGGTGACGGTGGGCTTCATGCACATGCTGAAGCTGCACCACCTGGTGGATGACAAAATGCACGCGCGCTCGACGGGACCGTATTCGCTCGTCACCCAGCAGCCGCTGGGAGGCAAAGCGCAGTTCGGCGGTCAGCGCTTCGGCGAGATGGAAGTCTGGGCGCTCGAGGCCTACGGCGCGTCGTACACGCTCCAGGAGATGCTCACGGTCAAGTCCGACGACATCAACGGTCGCACCAAGGTCTACGAGAACATCGTCAAGGGCGACCACAAGATAGACGCAGGGATGCCGGAATCCTTCAACGTGCTGGTGAAGGAAATTCGGTCGCTCGGAATCGACATCGACTTGGAGCGTTTCTGACACACATTCGACACTCGGCGCCTTTCGCCGAGTGTCGCTTAGAAGTCTGGAACAGGAGCAATATATGAAAGCACTGCTCGATTTGTTCAAGCAGGTAACGCAGGAAGAAGAGTTCGACGCGATCAAGATCGGCATCGCGTCGCCGGAGAAGATCCGCTCGTGGTCCTACGGCGAGGTCAAGAAGCCGGAGACCATCAACTACCGCACCTTCAAGCCGGAGCGGGACGGGCTGTTCTGCGCCAAGATCTTCGGGCCGATCAAGGACTACGAATGCTTGTGCGGCAAGTACAAGCGCCTCAAGCACCGCGGCGTGATCTGCGAGAAGTGCGGCGTCGAGGTGACGCTCGCCAAGGTACGCCGCGAGCGCATGGGTCACATCGAGCTCGCCAGCCCTGTCGCCCACATCTGGTTCCTGAAGAGCCTGCCCAGCCGCCTCGGTCTGGTGCTAGACATGACGCTGCGCGACATCGAGCGCGTGCTCTACTTCGAGGCCTACGTCGTCACCGACGCCGGCATGGTCAACGACGACAAGATCAAGCGCGCCAAGCTCCTGTCGGAAGAGGACTATCTCGCGAAAATCGAGGAGCACGGCGATGACTTCTCGGCGAGCATGGGGGCGGAGGGCATCCGCGAGCTGCTGCGCGCGATCAACCTCAACGAGCAGATCGAGACGATCAGGAAGGAGCTCGAGGCCACCGGATCGGACACGAAGATCAAGAAGCTCGCCAAGCGCCTCAAGGTGCTCGAGGGCTTCCAGAAGTCCGGCATCAAGCCCGACTGGATGGTCATGGAAGTGCTGCCGGTGCTGCCGCCGGAGCTGCGGCCGCTCGTGCCGCTCGACGGCGGCCGCTTCGCGACCTCCGACCTGAACGACCTGTACCGGCGCGTGATCAACCGCAACAACCGCCTGAAGAGGCTGCTCGAGCTCAAGGCGCCTGAGATCATCGTGCGCAACGAGAAGCGCATGCTGCAGGAGGCGGTCGACTCGCTGCTCGACAACGGCCGCCGCGGCAAGGCGATGACCGGCGCGAACAAGCGCCCGCTCAAGTCGCTCGCCGACATGATCAAGGGCAAGGGCGGACGCTTCCGCCAGAACCTGCTCGGCAAGCGCGTCGACTACTCGGGCCGCTCGGTCATCGTCGTCGGCCCGCAGCTCAAGCTGCACCAGTGCGGGCTGCCCAAGAAGATGGCGCTCGAGCTCTTCAAGCCCTTCATCTTCAACAAGCTCGAGATGCAGGGCATCGCCACGACCATCAAGGCCGCCAAGCGCGAGGTCGAGGCGGAAACTCCGGTGGTGTGGGACATTCTGGAAGACGTGATCCGCGAGCACCCGGTGATGCTGAACCGGGCCCCAACCCTACACCGTCTCGGCATCCAGGCGTTCGAGCCGGTGCTGATCGAGGGCAAGGCGATCCAGCTGCACCCGCTCGTCTGCGCAGCGTTCAACGCCGACTTCGACGGCGACCAGATGGCGGTGCACATTCCGCTGTCGCTCGAGGCGCAGATGGAGGCGAGGACGCTGATGCTCGCCTCGAACAACATCCTGTCGCCCGCGAACGGCGATCCGATCATCGTGCCGTCGCAGGACATCGTGCTCGGCCTGTACTACGCCACGCGCGAGCGCATCAACGCGCCCGGCGAGGCCATGGTGTTCTCCGACGTCTCCGAAGTGGCGCGCGCCTACGATTCCGGCAAGATCGAGCTGCACGCGGGCATCACGGTGCGCATCCGCGAGGCCGAATACGGCGCGAACGGAGAGAAGGTGGAGAAGATCGTCCGCCACCGCACCACGGTTGGCCGCGCGCTGCTGTCCGAGATCCTCCCGGTGGGGCTGCCCTACGAGCTCATCAACAAGGCGCTGAAGAAGAAGGAGATTTCCAAGCTGATCAACGCGTCTTTCCGCCGCTGCGGGCTGCGCGAGACGGTAATCTTCGCCGACAAGCTCATGCAGGCCGGGTTTACCTTCGCCACGCGCGCGGGGATCTCGATCTGCGTCGACGACATGCTCGTGCCGGTGCAGAAGCACGACCTCATCTCCGCAGCCGAGGGCGAGGTGAAGGAAATCGAGTCCCAGTACACCTCGGGCCTGGTCACCGTCGGCGAGCGCTACAACAAGGTGGTGGACATCTGGGGCCGCGCCGGGGACCAGGTCGGTAAGGCGATGATGGACCAGCTTTCCACGCAGGACGTGACCGACCGCAAGGGCCAGAAGGTCAAGCAGGAGTCGTTCAACTCGATCTACATGATGGCCGACTCCGGGGCACGAGGCTCCGCCGCACAGATCCGCCAGCTCGCGGGGATGCGCGGCCTGATGGCCAAGCCCGACGGCTCGATCATCGAAACGCCGATCACCGCGAACTTCCGCGAGGGCCTGAACGTGCTGCAGTACTTCATCTCCACGCACGGCGCGCGCAAAGGTCTGGCCGACACGGCGCTGAAGACCGCCAACTCGGGCTACCTCACGCGGCGTCTGGTCGATGTGACGCAGGACCTGGTGGTCACCGAAGACGATTGCAAGACCACGAACGGCGTGGCCATGAAGGCGCTGGTCGAGGGCGGCGAGGTGGTCGAGGCGCTAAGAGAGCGCATTCTCGGCCGCGTGACCGCCTCCGACGTACTGCACCCGGAGACACAGGAGGTGCTCTACGGTGCGGGCACGCTGTTGAACGAGGACGAGGTCGATTCGATCGAGGCTCTCGGAATCGATGAAGTGAAGGTGCGTACGCCGCTCACCTGCGATACGCGCTGGGGCTTGTGCGCAGCTTGTTACGGGCGCGATCTAGCGCGGGGGTCTTCGGTCAACGTCGGCGAGGCGATCGGCGTGATCGCGGCGCAGTCGATCGGCGAGCCCGGCACGCAGCTCACCATGCGCACCTTCCACATCGGCGGCGCGGCTTCGCGCGCGGCGGTGGCGAGCCAGGTCGAGGCGAAGTCGAACGGCACGGTGCGCTTCACGCCGAATATCCGTTACGTCACCAACCCGAAGGCCGAGAAGGTCGTGATCTCGCGCACGGGCGAGGTACTCGTCACCGACGACAACGGCCGCGAGCGCGAGCGCCACAAGGTTCCCTACGGCGCGACGCTCCTCGCCGCGGACGGCAAAGCCGTCAAGGCGGGGCAGACGCTCGCCTCGTGGGATCCGCACACGCGGCCGATCATCACCGAGCACGGGGGCCTGGTGCGCTTCGAGCACATCGAGGAGGGCGTCACCGTGGCCAAGCAGATCGACGACGTCACGGGCCTGTCGACCCTGGTGGTCATCGATCCGAAGCGTCGCGCGGCGGCGGGCAAGGGCTTGCGCCCGCAGGTGAAGCTGCTGAACGAGGCCGGCGAGGAGATCAAGATCGCCGGCACCGACCATCCGATCACCATCACCTTCCAGGTGGGTTCGCTCATCACCGTGAAGGACGGGCAGCAGGTGCAGGTGGGCGAGGTGCTCGCGCGGGTTCCGCAGGAGACCTCGAAGACACGCGACATCACGGGCGGCCTGCCGCGCGTGGCGGAGCTGTTCGAGGCGCGCTCGCCCAAAGACGCCGGGCTGCTCGCCGAGATCACCGGTACGGTGTCGTTCGGCAAGGATACGAAGGGCAAGCAGCGCCTGGTGATCACCGACCTCGAGGGCGTCGCCCACGAGTACCTGATCCCGAAGGACAAGCACGTGATGGCGCACGACGGCCAGGTCGTCAACAAGGGCGAGTTCATCGTCGACGGTCCGGCCGATCCGCACGACATCCTGCGTCTGCAGGGGGTCGAGGCGCTGGCGCGTTACATCACCGACGAGGTCCAGGACGTGTACCGCCTGCAGGGCGTGCGCATCAACGACAAGCACATCGAGGTGATCGTGCGGCAGATGTTGCGCCGCGTGCAGGTCGAGGATCCGGGCGAGACTCGCTTCATCCCGGGCGAGCAGGTCGAGCGCGCGGACGTGCTCGAAGAGAACGAGAAGGTCCAGGGCGAGGGCAAGAAGCCGGCGACCTACAGCTACATGCTGCTCGGCATCACGAAGGCGTCGCTGTCGACCGACTCGTTCATCTCCGCGGCTTCGTTCCAGGAGACCACGCGCGTGCTCACCGAAGCCGCGATCATGGGCAAGAAGGACGACCTGCGCGGCCTGAAGGAGAACGTCATCGTCGGCCGGCTCATCCCGGCGGGGACGGGTCTCGCGTACCACGCTGCGCGCAAGAACGTTCCGCCCGCGGCGCTGTTCGAGGAGGGCACGCCCGCCGCCGAGGCGGAGGCGCCGGCTCACACCGAGAGCGCCTGAGCGCCCGTGCGGGCGGTCGTTGCGCTCGCGCTGGCGCTGGGCACGCTCGTCGCGCCCGGGTCGACGCCGGCGCAGCCGGCCGACTGGCCGACGAGGCCAGTGCGATTCATCCTGCCCTTTCCCCCGGGCGGCGGCACCGACATACTCGGACGCCTCATTGCCGAGCGGCTGACCGCGAGTCTTGGCCAGCCGGTGGTGGCGGAGAACCGTGGGGGCGCCGGCGGCAACGTCGGTGCGGAGGCCGCCGCCAAGTCCGCGCCAGACGGCTACACGATCGTGCTCGTCGCACCGTCGCTCGCGATCAGCCCCAGCCTGTACTCGAAGCTCAACTACGACCCGGTGAAGGACCTCGCGCCGGTGAGCCTCGTCGCCACGGTGCCGAACGTGATGATCACCAACCCGTCGGTGCCGGCGGGGACTCTCGCCGATTTCGTACGCCTCGCGAAATCCAGGCCCGGGGAGATGAACTTCGGCTCGGGCGGGAGCGGCACCTCCAACCATCTCGCCGGCGAGCTGTTCAATATCGTCGCCGGAGTGAAGCTGGTGCATGTTCCCTACAAGGGGGTGAACCTCGCGATGAACGACGTTCTCTCGGGCCGCGTCCAGCTCGTCGTGATTGGCATACCGGCCGCTGCGCCCCACATAAAGGCCGGCAAGCTGCGGGCGCTCGCTCTGCTGGCGCCGCAGCGCTCGCCGGTGCTTCCCGAGGTTCCCACGGCGGCCGAGGCAGGCTTGCCCAAGTTCGAGGTGACGACCTGGTACGGGATTCTTGCGCCCGCAGGGACGCCCCGGCCCGTCGTTGCACGGCTGAACGGCGAGCTCGGGAAGATCATGCACTCGCCCGAGCTGAAGGACAGGCTCGAGGCGCTCGCCACCGATCCGGTGACGAGCACGCCCGAGGAATTCGCCGACCTGATCCGACGCGAGATCGTAAAATGGGGCGAAGTGGTGCGCGAAGCGGGACTGAAGGCCGAGTAGGGCGCTAGCGCTTCGCCTGGTTGCGCTCCCGCAGGAGCTTCGCGAACGCCTCGCTCGGGATGGGCTTGCTGAAGAGGAACCCCTGCATTTCGTCGCAGGCGTGCTCCTGAAGGAAGTCTTGCTGCTCCTGCGTTTCCACGCCCTCTGCGACCACCGTGAGGTTCAGGCTCTTGCCCATCGCGATGATCGCCTCGGTGATCGCCTTGTCGTCGTTGTCTGAGGGCAGGTCGCGTATGAACGAGCGGTCGACTTTGAGCGTGTCGATCGGGAAGCGCTTCAGATGGGTCAGCGATGAATACCCCACGCCGAAATCGTCGATCGCGAGCCGCACGCCCATCGCCTTGATCTCTCCCAGCACCCTGCCGGCGCGCTCGGTGTTCTGGATGACCATGCTCTCGGTGAGCTCGAGCTCAAGCCTTTCCGGCGGCAGCCCGGTACTCTTGAGGACGCCCTGGATGTCCTCGACCAGATCGTCGTCGACGAACTGCCGCGCGGAAAGGTTGACGGCGATGTGAATAGGCGGCAGGCCCTGCTGCTGCCACGCTACGCCCTGGGCGCAGGCGGTGTGCATCACCCACCTCCCGATCGGGACGATGAGCCCGGTCTCCTCGGCGAGCGGGATGAACTGGGCGGGCGGCACCATGCCCATCTCGGGGTGCTGCCAGCGCACCAGCGCCTCGACGCCGGTGATGCGCCCCGTCTTTAGGTCGAGCTTCGCCTGGTAGTGCAGTATGAATTCGCTGCGCTCCAGGCCCCTGCGCAGGCTCGTCTCGAGCGCGAGGCGCTCGAAGGAGTGCACGTTCATCTCCTGCGAATAGAACTTGTAGTTGTTCTTGCCGTCCTCCTTGGCACGGTACATGGCGATGTCGGCGTTCTTCATGAGCGCGACTTCGTCCTGCGCTTCCGAGGGGTACATGCAGATGCCGATGCTCGCCGTCACCCTGCATTCCTGGCCCTGGATGGTGAGGGGGTGGACGAGGGCGGAAAGCACCTTGCGCGCCACCGACGCGACCTGCTTGGGCTCGGTGACCTCCTGGACCAGCACCACGAACTCGTCGCCGCCGAGGCGCGCAACGACGTCGCTCGTCCGCATCGTCTGCGTGAGGCGCTTGCCCATCTCCTGGAGCAGCTTGTCCCCGGAATCGTGGCCAAGCGTGTCGTTGATGTTCTTGAACCTGTCGAGATCCATGAACAGTACCGCGAAGCTGCGCTGGTAGCGGCGCGCGCTTAGGATCGCGTGCGACAGGACGTCGCTGAACATCGCCCGGTTCGGCAGCGCGGTGAGCGCGTCGTGATTGGCGATGTAGTGGATGTGCTCCTCGTCGAGCTTGCGCTCGGTGATGTCCTTGCCGACGCCACGATAGCCCTTGAAAACGCCCGAGGAGTCGAACACCGGCTCGCCGCTGATGCTGATCCAGACCTTGTTGCCGGACTCGTCGAGCCGGCACAGCTCCATGTCGAGGAACTCCTTGTGGGTTTCGAGGAGCGCGATGTGCTCGGCCCACTGGTCGGCGCTCATGTTGATGTAGTTCTGCTCCCAGCGCTTGCGACCGATCGACGGGAACGTCTTCAGGTTCAGCCGGAGGGACCCCGTTCCGCTCATCGTGGTGAAGCGAAACTGCTCGTCCTGCTCCCAGTAGATATCGGAAGACAGGCTAGTCAGGCTTCGGAAGCGCTCCTCGCTCGAGCGCAGCTCCTCTTCCGCCTTCATGCGGGGGCTGATATCCCTCGAGATCGCCGCGATGATATACGTGTCACCCGAGCGCAGCACGTGCCGCGTCGACTCGAAGGGGAAGGCGGTCCCGTCCTTGCGGCGGTAGTAGCTTTGCATCCCTGGCGTATGCGTCGGGTTCGCGATGAACTCGTCGTACATGCGCTCGAGGTCCTCACGCGTCGTGGGGAGCACGTCCTGAGGGCCCATTCGGAGCAGCTCCTCCCGCGTGTACCCGAGCATGAGGCACGCGGTGTTGTTCATGTCGATGAAGCGCATCGTCAAGCGATCGATGAGAACGATCATATCCGCCGAGTTGTCCATGGCGACCCGGAAGCGGCGCAGGGTCTCTTCCGCGGCCAGCCGCTCGGTGATGTCCCGCGCGATTGAGACGATCACGTGCCCTTCGCCGGTCTTGACTGCGCGGGGATACGCTTCGACGTCGAGTAGCGAGCCGTCCTTGCGGCGGTAGCGCCCTTTCACGCTCGGCGCAGCCAGCTCTCCGGCGATCAACTGTTCGTAGGTCCGGGTGAGCTCTTCGCGCGACGCGGAAAAGATGTCAGCAGGACCCAGGTGCAGCAGCTCCTCCCGGCTGTACCCCAGCGCGCGGCACGCAGCGTCGTTTACGTCGACGTAACGCAGGCTCACAGGGTCGACAAGAAGCATCAGGTCCGCCGAGGCATCCATCGCGGCGCGAAACCGGCGCTGCTCCTCCTCTGCGCGCTTGCGCTCCAGGAACTGGCCCATCTGGCTGCCGATGACGAGTATCGCCTTCAGCAGGCGGTCGTCCGCCTGACGGATTTCCCGCGTGTTGAAGGCGAGCACACCGATCGTCTTTCCCTCCGACTTCACGGGGAACACGAATCCGCCGTGTATGCCGAGGTCGACCGAGAATGCGGCGCGCTGCGCCCGCGAGTCCTTGGTGACGTCGGCGACCCACAGCGGCTGTCCGGACTCCCACACCCGCCCCATCAGCCCGGCGCCCGGTTTGTAGACGATGTCGCGCGACCGCTCGATGAATTCCCGGATCGCCGGCTCATTCACTCCCCAGGACTCGCCGAAGCGAAGCACGCCGGCTTCGTTGTCCGGCCGGAAGTACCGGCCGCATTCCCAGCCCTCCGCTTCGCAGATCGCGCGGATGGCCGCGGTCATCGCGGCGGTGACGCTTTCCGCGTCGGCAATTTTGAGCGCAACGGCGTGCTCCAGGCTTTGGAGCGCAAGAATGCGCTCAAGAGGCGCCTCGCGCCGCGCCTCTGCGCTCGCACCCTCCGGCTGCGCGTGCGCCTTCTGGGTTCGGTCCGGACTCTGCCGCCTCAGTGGATTCTTCTTCGCGCCCATGCCGCCCCTCCCGTCGGTTCCGGTTAGCGCGACCCGCTCTGCCTGACTTGTATATTCTGCCGCTCTCCGAACGCGTCGGGCCGGCCCGCCGGCCGCCCGCGCAGATACTGCTGGGGAATGCGCGGCTCGGCGCCCAGCTCGAGCGCCGCATGCCAGCCCCAGCGGGGTTCCCACAGGAAGCCCCGGGCGAGCGCGACCATGTCGGCCTTGCCGTCGGCGACGATCGCCTCGGCCTGCCTCGGCTCGGTGATGAGGCCGATCGCGATGGTGGCGATGCCGGTCTCTTTTCGTATCCTCTCGGCAAACGGCACTTGATAACCCGGCGCCGCGGGGATCGTCTGGCTCTTCATCAGCCCCCCGCTCGAGGCCTCGATCCAGTCGCAGCCGAGCTTCTTGAGCTCCCGGGCGAAAGCGACTGTCTGCTCGATATCCCAGCCGCCGTCGACCCAGTCGGTGCAGGACACGCGCACTCCCAGGGGCTTGTCGTCGGGCCATTCGGCGCGGACGGCGGCGAAGACCTCGAGCGGGAGGCGCATGCGATTGGTGAGCGAGCCCCCGTATTCGTCCTCGCGCCGGTTCGAGAGCGGCGACAGGAATTCGTGGATCAGGTAGCCGTGGGCGCCGTGCAGCTCGATCGCGTCGAAGCCGAGCCTGCGCGCGCGGCGCGTCGAGTCGGCGAACTTGGCCACGAGCGCCTTGATCTCGGCGACGGTGAGTGCCCACGGCACGCGCTCGCCTTCGCCCATGGGCAGCGCCGACGGGGCGACGGGCTCCCAGCCGCCCTCCTGTGGCCCCAACGGCCTGCCGGACTCCCAAGGCGGGGCGCAGGAGGCCTTTCGGCCTGCGTGGGCGAGCTGAATGGCGAGCTTGGCGAACCCGTGTTTGCGGCAGTGCTCGAGAACGCGCCGCAACGCCGCCTCGTTCGCATCGGAGTACAGCCCGGAGCAGCCCGGCGTGATGCGACCGATCGCTTCGACGTCGGTCATCTCCAGGCACAGCAGCCCCGCGCCGGAATTGGCGAGCATCCCCAGGTGGGCGAGGTGCCAGTCGGTCATGCAACCCTCGATCGCCGAGTATTGGCACATCGGCGAGACCATGATGCGGTTCTCCAGGGCGAGGCCGCGCAATCGTATCGGCTGAAACAGCGCGCTGGGCATCGAGCGGGGCGGTCGACGAGGTACGGGAAAGGGTCCAATGCTACCCGGAAACGGGCCTCGAAACCGTATGGGAAGTGTGCCGCCGCCGCGGAAGCTCGATACCCTCTGGAAAACGCGATAACTTGTTGACCAAGGGTCGATTTCCCAGCTAAAATCCGCGGTCTTTGTGTTCCACGGGGGCGGCCGTTTCTCAAGACGGGCCGTCCCGGTTTTTTCTGGATTCGAAATAATGCCGACAATCAACCAGTTGGTGCGCAACGCGCGGACTCGCCTGCCCGCCAAGAGCAAGGTGCCCGCGCTCGCCGGCTCGCCCCAGAAGCGCGGCGTGTGCACCCGCGTGTACACCACCACTCCGAAGAAGCCGAACTCGGCGCTGCGCAAGGTCGCCAAGGTCCGGCTCACCAACGGTTTCGAGGTGATCAGCTACATCGGCGGCGAGGGCCACAACCTGCAGGAGCACTCGGTGGTATTGATCCGCGGAGGCCGCGTGAAGGACCTGCCGGGGGTCCGTTACCACATCGTGCGCGGCAGCCTGGACACGCAGGGCGTGAAGGACCGCAAGCAGGGCCGCTCCAAGTACGGCGCGAAGAAGCCCAAGGCAGCCTGAGAGGTCCCCGATGCCCCGACGCAGAGAAGTCCCCAAGCGCGAGATTCTTCCCGACCCGAAGTACGGCAACGGTGACGTCGCGAAGTTCGTCAACGTGCTGATGACGCGCGGCAAGAAGTCGATCGCCGAGCACATCGTCTACGATGCCTTCGACACCATCAAGTCGAAGACCGGTAAGGATCCGCTCGAGGTGTTCAGCCAGGCGGTGCAGAACGTGAAGCCCATGGTCGAAGTGAAGAGCCGGCGCGTGGGCGGCGCCAACTACCAGGTGCCGGTCGAAGTCCGCCCGGTGCGTCGCGCGGCGCTGTCGATGCGCTGGATCCGTGAGGCGGCGCAGAAGCGCGGCGAGAAATCGATGGACGCGCGCCTGGCGGGCGAGCTCATGGAAGCGGCCGAGGGCCGCGGCGGCGCGATGAAGAAGCGCGAGGAAGTGCACCGCATGGCCGAGGCCAACAAGGCCTTCGCGCACTACCGGTTCTAGGATTCCAGGTGCTGCAAGTGGCCCGCAAGACTCCCATCGACCGCTACCGCAACATCGGCATCAGCGCGCACATCGATGCCGGCAAGACCACGACCACCGAGCGCATCCTGTTCTACACGGGCGTCTCGCACAAGATGGGCGAGGTCCACGACGGCGCGACCGTCATGGACTGGATGGAGCAGGAGCGCGAGCGGGGCATCACCATCACGTCGGCCGCGACCACCTGCTTCTGGAAGGGGATGGACGGCAACTTCCCCGAGCACCGCATCAACATCATCGACACCCCCGGCCACGTCGACTTCACCATCGAGGTCGAGCGCTCGATGCGCGTTCTCGACGGCGCGTGCATGGTGTACGACGCGGTCGCCGGCGTCCAGCCGCAGTCGGAAACGGTGTGGCGCCAGGCGAACAAGTACGGCGTGCCGCGCCTCGCGTTCATCAACAAGATGGACCGGCAGGGGGCGGACTTTTTCAAGTCGTACGGGCACATCAAGACGCGCCTGAAGGGCAACCCGGTACCGATCCAGATTCCGATCGGGGCGGAAGAGAAATTCGAAGGTGTCATCGATCTGGTGCGCATGAAGGCGATCTACTGGGACGACTCGACCCAGGGGATGAAATTCGAGATGCGCGACATTCCCGCGAACCTGCTCGAGCAGGCGAAGGAATGGCGCGAGAAGATGATCGAAGCCGCGGCGGAAGCCGACGATGACCTGATGCACAAGTATCTCGAGGGCCACACGCTCTCGAACGAGGACATCAAGAAGGGCCTGCGCGCCCGCACCATCAAGAACCAGATCGTGCCCATGCTGTGCGGTACCGCGTTCAAGAACAAGGGCGTGCAGGCGATGCTCGACGCCGTGATCGACTATCTGCCTTCGCCCGCGGATATTCCGCCGGTGAAGGGCCAGGATGACGACGGCAAGCCCGCGGCGCGCAAGGCAGGCGACGAGGAGCCGTTCTCGGCGCTCGCGTTCAAGATCATGACCGACCCCTACGTCGGCCAGCTCACGTTCTTCCGCGTCTACTCCGGAGTCCTGAACTCCGGCGACACCGTGTACACGTCGGTGCGCGGCCGCAAGGAGCGCATCGGACGCATTCTGCAGATGCACGCCAACCAGCGCGACGAGATCAAGGAAGTGCGCGCGGGCGACATCGCCGCGGCGGTGGGGCTGAAGGACGTGACCACCGGCGAGACGCTGTGCGACCCGAGCAAGGTCATCATCCTGGAGAAGATGGTTTTCCCCGAGCCGGTGATCCATGTCGCAGTCGAGCCCAAGACCAAGGCCGATCAGGAGAAGATGGGCGTTGCGCTGCATCGTTTGGCGCAGGAGGACCCGTCGTTCCGCGTGCGCGGCGACGAGGAATCCGGGCAGACCATCATCTCGGGGATGGGCGAGCTGCACCTGGAGATCATCGTCGACCGCATGAAGCGCGAGTTCGGCGTGGAAGCGAACGTCGGCGCGCCGCAGGTCGCGTATCGCGAGACGATGAAGAAGTCCGTCGAGCAGGAAGGCAAATTCATTCGCCAGTCGGGCGGACGCGGCCAGTATGGTCACGTGAAATTGAAGCTCGATCCGCAACCCCACGGCGGGGGCTACGAATTCGTCGACGGGATCAAGGGAGGCCGGATACCCAAGGAGTTCATTCCGGCGGTAAAGAAGGGCATCGACGAGGCGCTACAGGACGGCGTGCTCGCGGGTTTCCCCGTGGTGGACGTGAAGGCGACACTCTACGACGGGTCCTACCACGAGGTCGACTCGAACGAGAACGCGTTCAAGATGGCGGCGATCTTCGCTTTCAAGGACGGCATGCGAAAAGCCAATCCCGTCCTGCTCGAGCCGATCATGCTGGTCGAAGTGGAGACCCCCGAGGAAAAGATGGGCGACGTCATAGGCGATTTGTCCTCCCGTCGCGCCGTCATCGGGGGAATGGAAGATCTTGGTGGGGGCAAAGCGATCCGCGCGGACGTCCCGCTCGCCGAGATGTTCCAGTACTCGACGCAGCTGCGCTCGCTGACGCAGGGTAGGGCAACCTACACGATGGAGTTCAAGCACTATGCCGAGATGCCGAAGGTGATCGCCGAGGCCGTGATCAGCAAGCTGACGGGCAAAGACGACAAGGGCAAGAAGTAAGGAGAGACAGTCATGTCCAAGGGCAAATTTGAGCGCACCAAGCCGCACGTGAACGTGGGGACGATCGGGCACGTGGACCACGGCAAGACGACGCTGACGGCGGCGATGACGCACGTGCTGGCGAAGAAATACGGAGGCGAGGCGAAGAACTACGACCAGATCGACGCGGCGCCGGAGGAAAAGGCGCGCGGCATCACGATCAACACGGCGCACGTGGAATACGTGACCGAGAAGCGCCACTACGCGCACGTGGACTGCCCGGGGCACGCCGACTACATCAAGAACATGATCACGGGCGCGGCGCAGATGGACGG
>Ga0137409_10002246_pt1 | contig 20794 bp, 18 predicted proteins | sample CZODoug1_16funga_FD_122059 | JGI IMG/M metagenome (GOLD analysis project Ga0137409, IMG submission 122059) | Vadose zone soil fungal communities from Angelo Coast Range Reserve, California, USA - CZODoug1_16fungal (Hybrid Assembly) | ecosystem: Environmental > Terrestrial > Soil > Vadose zone... | reverse complement strand
TCACGTTCGGCGCCGTGCGTGAGCCGCAGGAAGTCGTTAATGATCCGCAATTGCGAGCGAATGACATCGTCGTTCCGCTCGAAGGAGCCGGCGAGAAGCTGACCTCGACCATCAGCAGTCCTATTCAAGTACACGGTGTTACTAAGGTACCTGCCAGGCGCGCGCCGGGAATCGGCGAGCATAACGACGAGGTGTTGAAAGAACTTGGTTTCACCGCTGGCGATATCGACGGTTTTCGTGCTAGCGGCACAATCCCGCACCCTTCGAATTTGGAATCGGCCGCTACCCGAGGTGGAAGATGAGTGACATTGTTACAGAACGCTCCGGAAGCATCTTGCGGGTCCAGCTCAACCGGCCGGCGAAGAAGAATGCCATGACTTCAGCGATGTACGTCACCATCGCGGACTCGCTCAACGCCGCCGCGAAGGACGACGACATACGTGTCGTGCTCTGGCATGGTGCCGGCGATTCGTTCTGTGCGGGAAATGATGTGGAGGACTTCATGAGGAACCCCCCAGGACCAGGCGAGAGTCCACAAGCTCACTTGATTGGCGCGCTGATCAATTTTGAAAAGCCGGTGGTTGCTGCGGTGCATGGCGCCGCCATTGGCGGGGGGACCACAATGTTGACCCACTGTGACTTCGTGTACGCGGGAGAGAGTGCGAAGTTCCAGATGCCATTCATCAATTTGGCGCTCGTGCCGGAATTCGGAACCAGCTATTCGATACCCGCACGTATTGGCTACCTGCGCGCGGCGGAGCTGATTGAGTTGGGACTGCCTTTCGATGCGCAGCGCGCAGGGGAACTCGGGCTAGTTACTCGTGTCGTGCCGGACCAAAAACTGCTGGCAACGGCAACGGAGACGGCGCAAAAGTTGGCTGAGAAACCCACCATCGCGCTCCAAGCCTGCAAGAGACTTATGAGGCAGCCTGTCCGTGCTCAGCTAGAGCAAGCAGCAAAATTGGAGAATGAGGAGTTCTCCGTGCGGGTGCGCTCGGCCGATGCGAAGGAGGCATTCACGGCGTTCATAGAAAAGCGCCGGCCGGATTTCACGCGGACAAAAAACTCGGCAACTGCCGCCTAGTCGGTGTGCGGCGTCGGTAAAACCAATGAGAGGAGCGAGTCATGGCGAAACAGGCTGGAGTTGGAAACACGGTTTACAAAGTCGTGGAGGTCATCGGCACGAGTACGCAGTCCTGGGAAGACGCGGCGAAGAATGCAGTGGAGACTGCCGGGCGCACGCTGCGGGATCTGCGCGTAGCAGAGGTTGTAAAGACGGACATGACTGTCAAGGCCGGCAAAGTGCAGACATACCGCACGCGCGTGTTGCTGTCTTTCAAATATGAAAGCTGAGAGGTCGCAGTACCGGAAGCTCTCGTTCCAGATCGGCTGAATTGAATCGAGGGAGAGATGTCGCAACCAAGAATTATCATCGTCGGCGCGGGGTTTGGCGGCTTAGCCGCCGCCAAGGCTTTGAAGAACACGCCAGCCGAAATTCTTTTGATCGACCGCACAAATCACCACCTGTTTCAGCCTTTGCTATACCAGGTGGCGACCTCGGTGCTGACGCCCGGTCAGATTGCGACGCCAATCCGCGGCGTTCTGCGGAATCAGAAGAACACGACAGTAATCATGGGGGAAGTGACAGGGGTAGATAAGGATCAGAAGTGCGTCATTGTTAGCGACGCCGACCGGCAGAACGTACCGATTGCCTACGATTATCTAATCCTGGCGACGGGCGCTAGTCACAGCTACTTCGGTCACAATGAATTTGCGGAGTACGCACCGGGTTTGAAGAGTCTGGCGGATGCCGAGGCAGCCCGAAACAAGATCTTGCAGGCGTTCGAAACGGCAGAGGCCGAGGAAGATACCGCCCGGCATCGGGACTTGCTGACTTTCATTCTCGTTGGCGCCGGCCCCACCGGCGTGGAAATGGCCGGCGCTCTCGCCATTTTCGTCCGAAGCACACTGAAATCTGACTTCCGCAGGATCGATCCAGCCTCGGCAAGAATTGTGCTCGTCGATATGGCTCCGAAAGTTTTGGGGCCATTTTCGGAAAGTCTCTCCAAAGCCGCGAAGCAACGACTCGAGAATTTGGGAGTCGAAGTCCGGCTAGGACATAGTGTCGATCAAATCGACGCGGAAGGCATTGTAATCGCGGGCGAGCGCATCGCAAGCAAAACGGTGATCTGGACAGCAGGCGTCGCACCCTCGCCGGCGGGCAAGTGGCTCAACGTCGAAACAGATCGCGCCGGGAGGGTACGCATTCAGAAAGATCTTACTGTGCCCGGACACCCCGAGATTTTTGTGGCGGGCGATACGGCCTCGCTTGACCAGAATGGCAAACCGCTGCCAGGGGTTGCTCAGGTAGCGATTCAGCAAGGACGTTATGCCGGAAAGCTGATTCGCAGCCGCGTCGTAGGTAACCGCCCTCCTGGTCCATTTAGCTACTTTGACAAGGGCACCATGGCTGTGGTCGGCAAGGGTTTTGCTGTGCTGCAAAGCGGCAAGGTGCAAATAAGCGGGTTCGTGGCTTGGCTCACTTGGGCCGCCGTGCACCTTCAATTCCTCGCCACGTCGAGCCTCCGTTTGAGCGTTTTTCTCCAATGGGCATGGACTTATGTTACAGGGCAGAGGGGTGACCGGCTAATTGTGAATCACCACGAAGCGGAACTTGCGAAGCCCGCAGCGGACGCAGCCATCAAACCGGCATTTGCAGGCAGGTAGAAGTCTAAATAGCACAAACGATTTTATCTCAAACTTGAACAACTTTAAGGAGGATTACATGGCAAAGCACAAGGAGATTCGGAACGTAGCAATCGTCGGTACGGGCGTGATTGGCGCGAGTTGGGCAGCCTATTACTTGTCTCGTGGATTGGACGTGATCGCAACCGATCCGGCGCCGAACGCAGAAGCCAGCTTACGTAAGTACGTTGACGAGGCCTGGACGTTACTCTCAAGCACGGGCCTCAAACCAGGTGCAAGCCGTGATCGCCTAGCCTTCACGACAGATATGAAGCAGGCACTATCCAAGGCTGACTTGGTCCAGGAGAACGGACCCGAGCGTCCGGATTTCAAGATGAAACTGTTCGCTGAAATGGATGAGGCCACTCCTCTTGATTCGCTCATTGCTTCGAGTTCATCGGGAATAACGCCAAGCGTCATGCAATCCAAGTGTACGCATCCCGAGCGCATTGTCGTCGGGCATCCCTTCAATCCTCCACACGTCATTCCATTGGTCGAAGTGGTTGGAGGAGCTAAGACATCGCCCGAAGCTATCCAACGCGCGATGGAATTTTATGCGTCGATCGGGAAGAAACCTATTCACCTGCGAAAGGAACTTCCCGGGCACGTAGCGAACAGACTCCAGGCCGCGCTCTATCGAGAGATGCTTTACATCATTGAGCAGGGCATTTTGAGTGTAGAGGAAACGGATGCGGCCGTTTGCTATGGACCGGGGCTTCGCTGGGGCGTAATGGGGCAAAGCCTGCAATGGCACCTGGGCGGGGGCCCGGGCGGGATCCGACACTTCATGGAGCACCTCATGGATCCACTACAAGGCATGATGAAGGCGCTTGGAACTCCAAACATCACGCCCGAGCTGAAGCAGACCGTCGTCGATGGAGTAATGCGCGAAGCGGGCGGGCGCTCCGTCGAGCAGCTCGCTCAAGAAGAAAATGAGGTACTAATGGGACTTCTCAAGCTGAGGACTAAATACTCCGAATATGGCACTCAAGCTGAGCCAACAACGCAGCCAATAATTTCGGAGGCAAACGCATAAGACCTGCGACCGGAGAACAACTACATTTTGATGCTCCCAGGTTCAGTCGATTCCGTTGCATTCACGAGGTCAGAGGGGCGCAAGTGTCACGCGCGGTGAGGGGCACATGATCTACGTTCATTCGCTCGGTCGGGCATCCCGGTATTACACGCAACGCACGGCGTTGGTTGTCGACGGTGCCGCTGTTTCTTTCAAGGCGCTCCACGAGCGCGTCCAGAACATTGCGGCTGCGCTCGCCGCCAACGGCTTTGCGGCGGGCGACCGCCTCGCGCTTCTGTTGCCGAATTCTCCTGAGTACATCGAGTTGGTCTACGCCTGCAGCTGGCTCGGCGTTACTGCAGTCCCGATAAACGCGCGGCTCTCCGCAACTGAAATCGACCGAGTTCTGCTTGATGCAAAACCGCGTGGGCTGGTGCGGCATTCCTCGCTCCCGAGACCTGCCGTGCAGCTTCAGTGGCAACTCGTGCTGGATGAAAAGCCCTTCGACGTTCGGAATGAGTCCTGTCCAGATCCTGTTTATGACCCGGAAGCGATTCTCGCTCTCATCTATACCAGTGGCACGACGGGCCGGCCGAAGGGCGTCATGGTGACTCACGCTAACATCCTGGCGAACGTCGACCACTTCAGCTATTGGATGGGATACAGAGAGGGCGGCGTCTATCTGCATGCGGCACCGATTTTTCACATTGCCGATTTTCCAGCCATGTTCGCAGCACCGGCTTTCGGTGCGAGCCAAGTCACGATTCCAAAGTTCAGCCCGGAAGGTTTCTGTGAGTTGGTCCAGCGCGAACGCGTAACTCACACGGTGCTCGTGCCGACGATGGTGAACCTGCTGACGCAGATGCCCGAAGTAAAGCCGTATGACTTGAGCAGCCTCGAGGTTCTGGCTTATGGCGGTTCTCCAATGGCGCCGGAACTTGTCCGTCGCGCCAGAAAGCTTCTGCCGAAAGTGAAACTTCTCCAGTGCTATGGACTCAGCGAGACCGGCTTCCTCACAGGTCTCGAAGATCAGGAGCATGTCGAGGGCAAGCTCCTATCTTGTGGGCGGCCCTGTCCAGGAATTGACCTGCGAGTCGCGGACGAGACAGGAAAGGAAGTGGAAGTCGGGCAGCACGGGGAATTGGTCGCACGGGGCACCAATGTCATGCGGGGCTACTGGAACAATCCGCAAGACACCGCTCTCGCATTTCGAAACGGAATGTTTCGTACGGGAGACATCGGCTATCGGGATTCGGACGGCTATTTCTACATCCTCGACCGCCTGAAAGACATGATCGTCACAGGTGGCGAGAATGTTTATTCCGGCGAGGTCGAAGCGGTCATCTACAAACATCCCGCGGTTCGCGAAGTGGCGGTCTTCGGAATACCTGATCCCCAATGGGGTGAACTCGTGATGGCTTGCGTCGTGCTGAAGCCCGGCATGGTTCTGAGCGCGAACGACCTGACCAGCCATTGCAAGCAATTCTTAGCTAACTACAAGGTTCCCCGCCGCGTCGAGTTTTCAGATGCCGAACTACCGAAAAGTGGTTCCGGCAAGATCGTCAAGAGAATTCTGCGTGAACGTTTTTGGGCTCATGAGGAACGGGCCGTAGGTTAGCCGACCGACTGAGCACTTAACAGTCGAGCGAGTCGTATAAGTTCTTACGAGGAGAGAAGAATGGAAGACCACCAGGTTGTCGCCGCGATACTCACTGTGGCGCTCTGCTCGACTAAGCCACGCACAACTTCACATAGACTGGCTGCGGATCAGTGGCGAAATGTATGGCGCGACTACAACAAGTTCCTGAAGGAACTGGAAAAAACGGACGAGTCCATTGACAGGCGCGGAATCAATCCAGATTAAGTCTGGGAATGGCATTCGCGACCCGAAAGTCATTACTTCGAGACTTCCCTGTCGCGAGCTTTCTAGAGGATTCTTCGCGAACGATTTTGGGATCACGAAGAACGGGCCGTAGGCTAGGAGACAAGAATGCGTTTGATCGCCCGGAAGGTAAAGTTCGCGTGCGCGTTTCTGACCGTGATTCTGTCCGGAAGTCTCTTCACTGGTGTTGTATTCGCGGACGATGAACCCAAAACGGTGCCTGCAAGAGACGAGCAGCCCAAGACGCTCGGCACGGCGAAAACGGAAGCTGTAGTGCAATCGGATTCAGCCGCTATAATAGTGAGACGTCCGCGCCTCAGGAGCAGAAACGTCGCGCTCTTCCGGCGCCGCTTGATCCGCTATTTCCTGGCTCAGACTATCTCGGGTCCACTCCACTCATCGGCGTGCCCGACTCGGATCCCGAGTATCCGTTAGAGAAGGCTCTTTGGTCTGCATTTCCAGAACTCAAGGCCCAAAGGATCAAAGTATATGGCTGGGTGAATGCCGGATTCGACTTCAGCACTTCCAACAAATCAAACATTCCTGAATCCTACGCCATCGTCCCCAACAAGCTTGAGCTCGACCAGGCCGTAGTGCGCATTGAACGCCTTCCGGACACCGTGCAAAGGGATCACATGGACTGGGGATTCCGCCTCACACCGATGTACGGTATCGACTATCGCTGGACTACGGCGCAACGGTGATTTAGCGGACAACTCCTGAACCACAATCGTCTGTACGGATTCGATCCAGTGGAAGCTTATGGCCTCGTGTACATCCCCAACGTGGCGCAAGGAATGGTCATCAAATTTGGGCGGTACATTTCTCCGCCGGACATTGAAGCGCAACTCGCTCCCGACAATTACCTGTACACGCACTCGCTGATGTTCACTTTCGATTGCTACACACAGACAGGCATCAATGCATCCATAAAACTAAATGATCAATGGTCGATCCTTTTCGGGATACACGCGGGCGACGACATTGCACCTTGGAACGGGTGCAGCTCACCCAACAGCGATGGCCATGGCTCGGTGGGTATCAAAGAGCAACAACGACTCCCTATGGGTTGGCATCGATTCCTTGAACGGAGGCAAGTTCAAGGATGGACACGATAACCTGCAACAATTCAACCTGACTTGGACTCACAGATTTAACGAAGCAGGAACTCTTCTGACCTCGACGGAGGTGTATTACATTTTCCAGACGCACGCGCTTGTCGGCGGGACCGTGAACAACGGCCCCGCACATTCTTGGTTTCAAAACGTGGGCCCCGGCGCGCCCATTCCGGGGAATGCTCCCGCGTTCGGCATTGTCAACTACACCGAATGGAAGTTCGCAAAAAAGGACTTTCTCTCCATTCGACCGGTCGACTACATCGTCGATTTCAAAGGAGAGCGGTCCGGGTTTGCCACAACAATGGCGAGTTGGACGGTCGGCGTGACCCACCGGTTCAATGAGTTAGTCTCCGTTCGGCCAGAGGCGAGATACGAATACGCCTTCAGTGCGCGGCCCTGGGACAACGGCACACGAAAAGGACAGTTGATGTTCGCAATGGATGCACTTTTGCGCTTTTAGCTAAAGTAATTCAGTTCCTGTTACGACGAGTTCTTCACAACGTTTCAACGTACGTCGGTCCAAATTCCACGAAGCACTGCCGCAGTAGTCCGTGCTGCGATCGTACTCATTCTTTCGCACGGCGCGAACCCCGCTCTCGCGCAATGTCCGCCGGCGCGGGCTGACATTCCTTGTTTGATCCTTAATTTAATTGTTGTGCTCCGCGGGTGAAGCGCAAATTTCGAATGCCCCTTGTTTGCCTGTGGCTGCGAGCGCGTTCTGTTGTGCCAACGGCTCGACGAAAACGCCGAACGCTTGGCGAACATACTCGATGCTCCGTTTTATGTCGTGCATCTAGAAGGTCTTGCCGCCCTCTCTTGTGGAAAACGAATTGCACTGTCTCACTCCGCAAGATATGGCCAAAGCCAAAGAAAGGTAGCGGCATGACGAAAAAAGTGGCGGACCTGTTGGTGGATGTTCTTGCTGATGCGGGCGTTCGGAGAATCTACGGCGTGGTTGGCGACTCGCTGAACGGCATCACGGACTCAATACGCAAAAAAAAGAATATTGATTGGGTGCACGTGAGGAATGAGGAGACGGGGGCTTTTGCCGCCGGAGCCGAAGCGCATCTCACGGGAACACTGGCAGTGTGTGCTGGGAGCTGCGGGCCCGGTAACATGCATTTGATTAATGGCCTTTACGATTGTCAACGCAACCGTGTTCCAGTACTTGCCATTGCCGCACATATTCCGAGTCGGGAGATTGGCAGCGGATACTTTCAGGAGACTGACCCGAAACATATCTTCGCGCAATGCAGCCACTACTGCGAGCTTGTCTCCGATCCCGAACAGATGCCTCGCGTCCTGGAAACTGCAATTCAGACGGCCATCTCGAAGCGTGGCGTCTCGGTGATTGTGTTGCCCGGCGACGTAGCTCTAAAAGATGCCGTCCAGGGTCCGCGCGTACGTTTTCACGAACCGAAATCCAGCGTTTGTCCATCGGATGAAGAACTCAATGTCCTCGCCGAACTTCTGAACCGCGCTGAAAAGGTCACCATCCTCGGCGGCGCGGGTTGCGCAGGCGCCCACGCGGAGCTGATCGAGGTTGCCGGCAAGCTCCAGGCTCCGATTGTGCATGCCCTGCGCGGCAAGGAATTTATTGAATACGATAACCCCTTTGACGTCGGCTTGACCGGGCTACTCGGATTTTCGTCTGGCTACCACGCCATGATGAATTGCGAAGTCTTGTTGATGCTCGGAACGGACTTTCCGTATCGGGATTTCTATCCCAAAGACGCGACCACCGTGCAGATCGACGTTCGCGGTGAGCATTTGGGACGCCGCAGCAAGCTGGACTTTGGCTTCATTGGAGACACGAAGACGACTCTACGAGCATTGCTACCAAAGCTGGAGCAAAACGCACATCAACAGCATCTGAAAGACTCGGTGGAGCACTATCGGAAGACACGCAAAGGCCTGGATGATCTAGCAACAGGAAATTCCAACAAGGCGCCGATCCATCCTCAGTACGTTGCTCGCGTGATTGACAAACTCGCAGCCGACGACGCGATTTTCTCCTGCGACGTAGGTACGCCAGTAATTTGGTCCGCACGCTATCTCACCATGAACGGGAAACGGCGTCTTCTTGGCTCTTTCAATCATGGCTCTATGGCAAACGCAATGCCTCAGGCTATCGGAGCGCAAGCTGCCTATCCCGGTCGCCAGGTCATCTCGCTCTCGGGCGATGGCGGTTTCTCGATGCTCATGGGGGATGTCATTACCCTGAAACAACAGAAATTGCCGGTGAAGGTGATCATCTTTAAGAACGAATCACTGGCCTTTGTGGAACTGGAGCAGAAGGCCTCCGGTTTCCTCGAGTTTGCAACCGACCTGCAGAGTCCGGATTTCGCAAAGATCGCCGAAGGAGCGGGACTGCTTGGATTGACAGCGCGGACGCCGGATCAGGTTGAGCCGATGATTGCGCAAGCTCTGAAGCACGACGGTCCTGCCGTGGTTGAGGTGTTCGTCTCGCGTCAGGAACTCGCAATGCCGCCGACGATCACGCTGGAGCAAGCGAAAGGTTTCAGTCTCTTCATGCTCAAAGCCGTGCTCAACGGGCGTGGTGACGAAATCATTGATCTTGCGCGAGTCAATCTGCTTCGCTGATGAATTTCAATAGTTCGAAAAAAAGAAAGAAAGGAAATACGCAAATGGTTACGTCGCAACAAGTCATAGAGTCAAGTTCACCGGATTTTCCGCGTGGGACGGATCTTCTGAACACTCCTTTGCTGAACAAAAGCACTGCTTTCACGGAGGAGGAGAGGACAAGATTTGGCCTCGAAGGGCTTCTGCCGCCACACGTAGAAACCCTTGATGAGCAAGTGGTCCGCGCTTACGAAGCTTTTCAGAGAAAAGACAATGATCTCGAGCGACATATCTACTTGCGAGCTTTGCAGGACACCAACGAGGTTCTCTTCTACAGACTCCTCGTCGACCACATCGAAGAAATGACGCCGCTGGTTTACACGCCAACGGTTGCGGAGGCGATTGAACAATTTAGCCACATCTATCGCAAGGCTCGCGGACTATTCATTGCATACCCTTTGCGCGACTCCATCCCACAGCTTCTACGGAATCGCCCTAATAAAGAGGTTGATGTAATCGTGGTAACCGATGGCGAACGCATTCTGGGCATCGGTGATCAGGGCGCAGGCGGGCTCGGCATCTCTATTGGCAAGCTGTCGCTCTACTCGGGCATTGGTGGTATTCGTCCGGAACGAACGTTACCGATCGTCTTGGATGTAGGCACGAACAACAAAGAACGACTCAACGATCCGGAGTACCTCGGCTGGCGTCATGAACGCATTACGGGCCAAGCCTATTACGACTTCGTTGATCAGTTCGTGCAAGCGGTCAAGCAGGAGCTACCGAGAACGTGCCTGCAATGGGAGGACTTTGCGACTCCGCACGCCCGACCCATCCTCAATCGCTATCGCGACGAATTGTTGACCTTCAACGACGACATCCAGGTGACCGCAGCGGTCGCACTGGGGGCAGTAATTGGCGCTGTCAAGGTGGCTGGAAAGAGTTTGAAGGAGCAACAGATCGTCATGCTCGGGGCAGGTGGGAGCGGAATCGGTGTCGCTGATGGCCTGCGCGCGGCAATGAAAGGGGAAGGATTGTCTGAAGAGGAAGCGCGAAGCCGCTTCTGGGTCATCGACATAGATGGCCTACTCCATTCAGGTCGAAAGAATCTCACTCCTGAGCAAGCCGTTTACGCACAGCCCGAGAACCGCGTTTCCGGCTGGCCCCGGACTTCCAACGGACACATCGGCCTGGCCGACGTAATCGGGAAAATCAATGCAACAACCCTGATCGGCTTCTCCACGGTTGGCGGTGCTTTCTCTGAGCCAATTGTTCGCGAAATGGCGCGAAAGGTCGAACGTCCTATTATTTTTCCGCTCTCAAATCCGACCTCAAAATCCGAAGCAACGGCAGAGGATCTGATTCGTTGGACCGACGGACGCGCTTTGGTCGCGTCGGGCTCTCCATTTGCACCTGTCAACTACAACGGCCGCAAGATTACCATCGCGCAATGCAACAACGTTCATATTTTTCCAGCAATGGGACTTGCCATTGTGGCTTCCGGCGCTCGCCGGGTCACCGACGCAATGATGCAGGCTGCAGCGCGCGCGCTTGCCGCGAATTCGCCCGCCCTCAAAGATCCTTCCGCCTCCCTGCTTTCTCCCCTGAAAGATAGCAGGCGGGTCGCCAGGGATATTGCGGTCGCGGTTGGTATCCAGGCACAAAAAGACGGCGTCGCTCCGAAGATCAGCGAAGTCGAACTGCGCCAGCGGGTGCTGGAGGCGCAGTGGACACCCACTTATCCAAGTTTTTCTGAATGAGGAGAGGACTCCGATGAATCGCCATTTCAAATCGTTTTCAGTTCCATCCTTGGCGGCCGCTTCAGGGTTTCTCCTAGCAGTGGTCATGATGGTGAGTGCCCCATTGCTTGCCTCCAACGCGAACTCTGCCGTTCCCGACGACACCGCGCTGCGCATTCGTCTGGACGACACGCTGACCAGCGTGGATTCGGAGGTAGGCGATCCCTTCAGCGCGACCGTCGTTGATGGCGGCGAATATCGGAATGCACGAGTGTATGGCCACGTCGCGGAGATTGACATGTCCGGAAAGATCAAAGGCCACACCAGTATGGTACTTCGCTTCGACCGCCTGGTTATGTCGGATGGCCATCGCGCTCCGATTCACGCGGAAATTATAGAGCTCTATCACGCGCCTTCAGGCGAGAAGGTCGATGTCGAGGGTGCGATCGAATCAGGAGGCCACGGCCGCAAAACCGTCGAGCACACAGTGATCGGAGCCGGCGGCGGTGCCTTGCTGGGCGGAATTTTCGGCGGAGGCAAGGGGGCCGGGATCGGATCGATCATCGGGGGTGTCGGCGGCCTGGGCACTACTGCATTCCATGGACATCAGAAGATCACGCTCAGCAGCGGTCAGGAAATGCTTATTCGCATCACGAGCTAATAGCAAAGGGCTGAAGAAAGTAGGTTGGCGTGTTAACTACAACAGAAGTGAATTCCGCAATTCATCTCGACGGTCGAGCAACCACGCATGCCGAGGTGGCCCGCAATCGCGTAATGGCCTTCTGGCACACCATGATCGGGAAAAAGGTGGTCATGGCGGTCACCGGAATCGTCCTTATCGGCTTCGTGATCGCCCACATGTTAGGCAACATCAAGATATTTTCGGGCCCGGACGAAATAAACGCGTATTCGCGGTTCTTGCGGGAAGTAGGTTCTCCGGAGCTTGCCTATGGACAACTGCTCTGGGTGGTGCGAATTGTCTTGCTTATTTGCGTAGCCCTTCACATCACCGCCGCAGTCCAGCTCAGTCGCATGAGCCTGGCTACACGCCCCGTTGGATATAACGTCAAGCGCAACATCGAGACGACCTTCGCAGCGCGCATGATGCGCTGGGGTGGGGCGTTACTGGTTGCCTTCATTATTTTTCATCTTCTTCACCTGACCGCAGGCGCGGTTGGATTCCGGGCAGGGCAGTTCAGACATCTCGCCGTTTACCAAAACGTGGTCGCAGCCTTCGCCATATGGCCCATTGCGCTGTTCTACGTTCTGGCGATGGCTGCACTTTGCCTGCACCTCTACCACGGGATCTGGAGCATGTTGCAAACGCTCGGGTGGAATACTGCCCAAAACGAAAGAATGCTGAAGATCGCTTCGCGAGTCGTAGCCATCGTGGTGTTTCTCGGATTCAGCTCAGTTCCGGTTTCGGTACTCGCAGGCTGGCTCCGCTAAAGGACATGAATATGCTTGACGCAAGAATACCGTCAGGACCAATCGATCAGAAGTGGAATAAGTCCCGCTATGAGATGAAGCTCGTAAATCCCGCCAATCGCCGCAAGCACTCGGTCATTGTGGTTGGTGCCGGCTTAGCAGGGGCGGCGGCGGCCGCCACTCTCGGCCAGCAGGGATACCACGTCCACTGCTTTTCCTACCACGACACGCCCCGGCGCGCACACTCGATCGCAGCACAGGGAGGCATTAACGCCGCCAAGAACTACCGCAACGACGGCGACAGTGTCTTCCGGCTTTTCAAGGACACCGTCAAGGGCGGGGATTTTCGGGGTCGTGAAGCCAACGTGTTTCGTCTGGCAGAAGTCAGCGTGAACATCATCGATCAGTGCGTGGCTCAAGGCGTGCCGTTTGCAAGGGAATATGGCGGAATTCTGGACAATCGCTCCTTCGGCGGCGTGCAAGTCGAACGGACGTTTTACGCACGAGGGCAGACCGGACAGCAGTTGCTACTCGGCGCGTATCAGGCGCTGGAAGAGCAGGTGGCAGCTGGCAGAGTGACCATGCACATCCGCAATGAGCTGCTTGATGTAGTTCTCGTGAATGGCATAGCACGTGGGATTGTGACGCGTGACTTGGTTACTGGCCAAATCGAATGCCACGCTGCCGACGTCGTCGTGCTCGCAACGGGTGGGTACTCCAACGTCTTCTATCTTTCGACCAATGCCAAGGCGTCCAACTGCACGGCGATATGGCGCGCCCACCGCCGTGGCGCCCTATTCGGGAACCCGTGCTTCACGCAGATTCATCCGACCTGCATCCCATTGAGCAGCGAGCATCAGTCCAAGCTGACACTCATGTCCGAGTCGCTAAGGAATGACGGACGCGTATGGGTACCTAGGAAAAAGCATGACACTCGGGCTCCAAAAGACATTCCGGAGGCTGAGCGCGACTACTATCTAGAGAACCGCTACCCAAGTTTCGGCAACCTTGTTCCACGTGACGTCGCATCGCGCAATGCGAAGGAAGTGTGCGACGAAGGGCGCGGCGTGGGGCCCCACGGACAGGGCGTTTACCTGGATTTTGCGGACGCTATTCACCGGCTCGGGCTGGAAACCGTCCGGGAGAAGTACGGCAATCTGTTCGACATCTATCAAAGGATTACTGCTGATGATGCATATAATGTGCCAATGCGCATCTATCCCGCTCCTCACTACACAATGGGGGGACTGTGGGTTGACTATCATCTGATGTCAACCATCCCGGGTCTGTTTGTAGGTGGGGAGGCAAACTTCTCTGACCACGGCGCAAATCGGCTCGGCGCCAGCGCGCTCATGCAGGGTCTCGCTGACGGTTACTTCGTCCTGCCTGCAACTGTGCCGGATTACCTTGCTTCGACCAAATTGGATTCTGTTAGCACGTCCGGTCCCGAGTTCATGGCCGCCAAAGTCGAGGTGGAGAATCGGATCCATAAGTTGCTTGCGATTGAAGGAAACCGCAGCCCCGACTCCTTCCATAAAGAAGTCGGCAAGATTGTTTGGGACAACTGCGGCATGGCTCGTTCTGATGCCGGCTTGCGCAAGGCGCTCGCCCGAATTCCCGAACTACGCGACGAGTTCTGGCACAACCTTCGCATCGTGGGTACAGGCGAAGAGCTAAACCAAACTCTTGAGAAGGCGAATCGTATTTCCGACTTCCTGGAACTTGCCGAACTCATGTGCGTCGACGCGTTGCACCGCACCGAATCGTGCGGAGGGCACTTCCGCGTGGAGAGCCAAACCACCGATGGCGAAGCAAAACGCGACGACGCCAATTTTTCCTACGCAGCCGCCTGGGAATGGCGAGGTGTAGGTCAGGCGCCGGCCCTTCACAAGGAACCGCTCAGCTTTGAGTATGTCCCCCTTTCGCAAAGGAGTTACAAGTAGCCATGAATTTAACGCTCAGGATTTGGCGACAGCAAAGCGCGATCGCGGCAGGCCGCTTTATCACCTACCAGGTCAAGGACGTGACTCCCGACATGTCGTTCCTCGAGATGCTCGACGCCCTGAACGAAGACCTGATCAACCGGAAAGAGCCTCCCATCGCTTTCGAACACGATTGCCGCGAAGGTATCTGCGGATCGTGCGGTTTCTTGGTCAACGGCGTGGCTCATGGCGGGCAGCGCGGTACAACAGTCTGCCAGCTTGCGATGCGCTTCTTCAAAGATGGAGACACATTGACACTGGAGCCATGGCGCGCTCGGGCTTTCCCAGTAATTCGCGATCTTGTCGTGAATCGGTCAGCATTTGACCGAATCATCCAGGCTGGGGGCTTCATCACGGCACCGACAGGGGGCGCTCCTGATGCCAACGCAACACTGGTGCAAAAAGAGGATGCTGACACTTCGTTTGACGCAGCCGCATGCATTGGGTGCGGAGCATGCGTTGCTGCCTGCCCGAATGCAGCCGCCATGCTCTTCACTTCAGCGAAAATTACTCACTTGAATTCTCTGCCGCAAGGTCAGCCGCAGCGCGAAGAGAGGTCCCTCAGCATGGTGGTTGCGATGAGGAACGAACTCTTCGGCAGCTGCACGAACCACGGGGAATGTGAGGCGGTATGTCCCAAACAGATACCTCTGGAGTTCATCGGGAAGATGAATCGCGATCTGATTAGAGCGCTCTGGCACAGGCACCGGGAGCCTCTGGTCATCCCAGGCACCGTGCAACTGCCATGTGCGGAGGATGCTCACGAGCACTTTCATGAAGATTTTCGCCTGCCAGTTCAAGAAATCGCTCATCAGGATCCGCTTCAAAAGTTTCAGGCTGACCTTGATCCCGAGTCCCAGGTGCGCGCGACCAAATAACAGTGAGCTTTTGAGGCATTCAACAATAATGAACAATCCCCATCCTTTGACGAAGACGGTTGCTGGAGGCGTCCGACGGAAATCACCACCGCGGCTCGGAATTGATACGCAAGAACGTCGTCGAATCCATTCTCGTAGGGGAACAAATTTTAGGAGAGCCGAAACATGAGTGTCATAACCACGAACCAGTTTCGCATTGAGGAGGACGCCTTAGGAGACGTGCCGGTTCCGGCTGAGCACCTCTGGGGTGCACAAACCCAGCGCTCTCGCATGAACTTTCCAATTGGGGTCGAGCGTTTTCGTTGGGGTCGCCCCGTCATTCGAGCTCTTGGCATTCTGAAGAAGTGTGCGGCCTTAGCCAACGGGGAACTGAACCAGCTTCCTAATGAGAAAGTCGAACTGATCGTTCGTGCTGCGCAGGAAGTGATCGACGGCCGCCTAGATGGCGAGTTTCCGTTGGTCGTCTTCCAGACGGGTTCCGGCACGCAAACCAACATGAACGCTAACGAGGTGATAGCCAATCGCGCGATCCAGCTTACAGGCGGCGTGGTCGGGTCAAAGAAACCAGTTCACCCCAACGACGATGTCAATCACAGCCAATCATCAAATGACACGTTTCCTACGGCGATGCACATTGCGACAGTAGAGGCAATCGAGCACAACTTGTTTCCTGCGGCCAGCCACCTGCGAGACGTACTCGACAGCAAATCGAAACAGTATCGCAATGTGGTCATGGTCGGCCGCACACACCTTCAGGACGCGACGCCGCTAACACTGGGGCAGTTGATCTCCGGTTGGGCAGCGCAGCTCGATCAGGCACTCGACGGCATTCGCCGAGCTCTTCCCGGTATTTACGCGCTGGCCATCGGGGGCACCGCGGTTGGTACCGGGCTCAATGCTGATCCGCGCTTCGGGGAAGTAGCTGCCCGGCGGATCGCGGAAGAAACCGGCCAGCCCTTTGTCTCAGCTCCCAACAAATTCGCCGCACTCTCGGCACACGACGGCATGGTGGGCGTGAGCGGAGCGCTTCGCACGCTTGCGGGGGCGTTGATGAAGATCGGGAACGATGTCCGCTGGTACGCTTGTGGGCCGCGTGCCGGCTTCGGCGAACTCAAAATTCCTGAAAACGAACCGGGCTCCTCCATCATGCCGGGAAAGATCAATCCCACTCAGTGCGAAGCCCTCACCATGGTCGCAGTTCAGGTGTTTGGCAACGACCACGCCGTAGCGTTTGCAGGTTCGCAGGGCAATTTTCAGCTGAACGTATATAAGCCTGTCATGCTGCACAACGTTCTTACGTCAATCGAACTCCTCGCTGACGCCTCGCGTTCATTCTGCGATCGCTGCGCTATCGGCATCGAGCCCAACGAAAAACGGATCAAGGAACATCTCGACGATTCTCTGATGCTGGTGACCGCCCTCAATCCACACATCGGATATGAGAAAGCCGCGAAGATCTCACTGACTGCGTACCGCGAGGATCTCAGTTTGCGTGAGGCTGCTCTGAAGCTCGGCTTCGTCACGCAGCAACAGTTTGATTCGTGGGTTCACCCGGAGGAAATGACGCATCCGCTGAGAGGAAAGCCGTGAACGGACCTGCGGAGGTGGTCATCACAGGGAGTCGTTTCCGTGGCCTCTCTGCTGCCGGCTCCGCACCCACAGATTTCGATTTCGATCGAGGAATGGCTCGCGTGCAGCATGAACCCGCTCATCCTATGCCGCAACGCTAATTCTTATGCGCGGGGACCCATGGTACGTCGGTCAAGACTCCGACCAAGCGCTCCGCGAGCGGTAGTTCGTGCTGCGATTGTACTCATTCTTTCGCACGGCGGTAGCATCGCTTTCGCTCAGGGTGCACCTGTGTCGCCGGACCATCCTTGGCATGGATTTGCGGAAAAGAGCATCCAAGCGGACGCGAGAAATCTCACCGAAGCCAAACTCAACTTCGATCCGGAGAAGACCTACTCCTTGCCAGAGCTCATCGATGTCGCCGAATCGCACAATCCAGAGACGCGTGTTGCGTGGGAGCGCGCCCGCGCGCAAGCCGCCGCTTGGGGTGTCGCGCGCAGCGAGCTCTATCCCACAGTAGCAGCTGCGGCACTCGCAGGGGCTAACCGTACCCACGCTTACCTGGAGGACCGCTTCTTCCGCCAAACTTTTGGCGATTTTGAGGTCGCGTTGAATCTGGATTACACGGTTTTTGATTTTGGCGCGCGGGCCGGCCGAATCAACGCTGCACAAGCCGAGGTCCTGGCAGCGAACTTCGCGTTCAATGACACACACCGCAACGTAATTTACCGAGTCGAGCAGTCCTACTACCAGTTCTTGAATGCCTCTGGCCAGGAAGAAGCCGCGCGAGCCAATCTCTCCAACGCGCAAGCGGTGCAGCAAGCGTCCGAAGAGCGTCTGAACAATGGCTTAGCGACTCTCCCAGACGTACTCGAAGCGCGTAGCGCTACCGCACAGGCAGAATACGAGCTGCAGGCGGTGCTGGGAGCCGAGGAAATCGCTCATGGGAACCTGGCAACGGCTCTGGGAACGACTCCGCCAACTGCCATACGCGTCCAACCACTGCGGGAGCTAACAATTCCGAGCACCATCGACGACACCGTCGACTCTGCGATTGATCGCGCTCTGGCGCAGCGCCCTGACCTGCTTCAGCGGGTTGCCGACGTCCAAGCAGCGAAAGCCAAGGTCAAGGAAGCGCATGCAGCCTACTATCCCTCACTGAATTTCACTGCCAGTCCAACCGCGCAGTCGCTGTACGGCATGCAACAGCAGTTTCCCTGGGGACACACGTTAGACCTGGCGGGCGCCATGGCCTTTAACTTGAATTGGACCGTGTTTGACGGGGGGGCACGAAAAAATAGGCTCGCCCAATCGGAAGCCAACGTTCATGACGCAGAAGCCCAAGTCGTCGTTTCGCGCGATCAGATCGCGAACGAGGTCTGGAACGCATACTCCGATTTGAATACTGCCCTTCGCCAGCGGGAGGCCGCAACTGCGTTGCTCGAAGCCGCTGGCCGTTCCTACGACGCTGTTCTTGAATCGTATAACTTTGGATTACGCAATCTGCTGGACGTAACCGCAGCGCAGCGGACTCTCGCGCAGGCCCGCTCGACGGACGTACTTGCTCGTGCCCAAGTTCTGGTGGCTCTAGCCAACCTGGCTTTTCGGGCAGGAGATCTGATTCGACCGAACGCTCCGAGGCCCGGGACATGAGCGTTGCGCGCAACATCGGTTCTGCGAGACGTGTCCTGGGATCTCTTCTCCCCGTTCCCCTGCTCGTGGGTTGCTCGCGAGCGCCTGCTGTAGAGGTGCTTGGTTCGTTTTTTCCGGCATGGCTAGTGTGCTTCATTGTGGCGATTGTGCTGACGGCCCTCTTCCGGTTGTTAGTGATGCGATTACACGTGAAGGTGGCGTTACCGATGCTGGTGTATCCGAGCTTGGCTGCATTCTTTACGTTCGTGCTATGGCTCGTGTTCTTTTATTGAGGATCTTTAATTACGAGGTGCAGAGTCCATGGGGACCTTGGAAAGTGCGGAAAACATTCCGAGGGCGGCGACGCCGACTCCGAAGGAGCTAAGCCGCTGGGTAAGTATCGGGATTGTCGGAGCGGCGGTCCTTCTGGGCGCTGTCGTGCTGTACCACGCTAACGAGTCTCCCCGAACCGATGATGCCGAAGTGTTCGCCAACTTCATCGGCATCGCTCCGCAAGTCGAGGGTCCAATTGTCCGCCTGAACGTGCGAGACAATCAGTTCGTCAAGAAGGGTGAGCTGTTATACGAGATTGACGGACGACCCTATCAGTACGCCTTGCAGAGGGTTCTTTCGGAGCAGGCAGCCCTCGAAGGGCAAATCGCTGACGAACAGCGGAAAATCAATGCGCTGGTGAGCGGCGTCTCCGTTGCCAAAGCGAATATTTCCAGTTCCCAAGCCGACGTGGCGCACGGGGCGGCGACCGTCGAGCAAGCGCGCGCGGACGTGGCCAATGCCGAGCAAGGGGTGAGCCGGGCAAAAGCAGAGTGGACGTATGCGAGCAACAACCTGCACCGTCTCGAGCCGCTTCTGGCAAAGCAATTCGTCACCGTCGATCAGGTGGACCGCGCAAAGACCTCTGAAATCGCGCAGTCGGAAGCACTGAAGCAAGCGGATTCGCAATTGAGGCTTTCTCAAGCAGGCCTCCAATCCGCTCTGGCGCAATACGAGCGGTCTAAGGCGGCTCTCGAACAGAGCAAGGCGCAACACGAACAAGCACATAACGCGGTCACCACGCTCGAACCTCTGGTCAACCAGCGAGGCGCGCGTGAATCGGCCGTGAAGGACGCCCAATACAACCTGAACAACTGCCAAGTGTATGCGCCGTTTGATGCCCTGGTCACAAATCTGACGATTTCGGAAGGGGCTTACGCCCATGTGGGACAGGACGTCTTCACGCTGATTGATGCACGCACTTGGTGGGCAATCGGCAACTTTCGCGAAGGGCAATTGTCGCACATCAGGCCCGGAATGCGGGCTGACGTTTACGTCATGTCGAAGCCCAATGTCCGATTCTCGGGAATTGTGGACAGCACAGGTTTTGGAGTCACTCCTGATCCTGACGTCATCGGAAAACTGGACAAAGGCCTGCCGGACGTGCAGCGAACGCTCAACTGGGTACACCTGGCCTCTAGGTACCCGGTTCGCGTGCGGGTGGAGAATCCTGCGCCAGAACTCTTTCGAGTTGGCGAATCTGCGGTTGTGACGATTCGCGCGAATTGAGCATGGCTACTGCCGCGCAAAGCGTCTCTGCGACACCCTCTTACCTGTCCTGGTTAGGAGAGTTTCTTAAACACGAACTGTCACCGTACCAGGGTAGAACAGCGTTGGTCGCACGAATGGTGATTGCCGCGACCCTGGTCATGATAATCTGCATGGTATTCCGTCTCCCCTACGCGTTCCAAGGAGCGATCTACGCGCTCATAGTGTCGCGAGAGAGTTCTCGGGCGACGCTCAAATCGGCTGCGTCGATCCTCGCATTAACCGGAATCGGCGGCGCGTATCTTTTGGCTTCGGCTTGGTTCCTCATCAGCATACCAACGCTGCATTTTCTCTGGGTCATTGCTTCATTTTTTCTGGGATTTTACGCGATCAGCACTGTAAAGAACTTCGGTGCCAGTTCCACCTTCGCGATCATGATTTGCGTCGGAGTGCCTCTTTGGGACCGCCATCTTTCAGCCGAAACGAATGTCGAAGATACGCTGCGGCTCTGTCTGGCATCCGCGATTGGAGTCGTGATTACAGTAGGGGTAGAAACATTGTTTTCGCGAATCAAGCCCGGCGAGGACATCGTCGCGGGCGTCGCGGACCGCCTTGCCGCCGTAGAAAACTTGTTAGTGTGTTTTGCGGAGAACTGCTCTGTCGACCGACTCACGCAAGCAAACG
>Ga0137409_10002245_pt1 | contig 20798 bp, 14 predicted proteins | sample CZODoug1_16funga_FD_122059 | JGI IMG/M metagenome (GOLD analysis project Ga0137409, IMG submission 122059) | Vadose zone soil fungal communities from Angelo Coast Range Reserve, California, USA - CZODoug1_16fungal (Hybrid Assembly) | ecosystem: Environmental > Terrestrial > Soil > Vadose zone... | reverse complement strand
CACCTTCGATCGCGTCCGCTTCCGCTATTCGGAAGATGTCCCTGTCATCGACGATGTCACGTTTCAGATTCCGGCCGGGGCCCTTTGCATCATCGCCGGTCCAAGCGGCGCGGGCAAGTCCACCCTGGCGGACCTGCTTCTGCGCTTTTACGATCCACAGTCCGGCCGCATTATGGTTGACGGTCACGACTTGCGCGAAATTCAATTGACGGATCTTCGACACCACATCGCCGTGGTCGAACAGGTTCCTTATTTTTTCCGCGCCAGTGTGAAAGAGAACATCGCCTATGGCAGGCCGAATTCGACTCTGCAAGATATTCGGACCTGCGCCCGTGCGGCTGCGATTGACGACTTCATTCAATCCCTTCCGGACGGCTACGACACGATCATCGGGGAACGCGGATCGACGATTTCCGTCGGCGAGCGGCAAAGAATCGCGCTCGCTCGCGCTTTGCTGCGAAATCCCGCGATCCTTATTATGGATGAACCGACTTCCGCGCTTGATCCCGCCTCGGAAGCCGCGGTCGCCGGCGCGTTTGCCCGTGTTCTTCGAGGCCGCACGTCCGTGTTGATCACACATCATATGTCCTTGGTGGAATTGGCTGATTTCGCCGTAGTCATGGATGGAAGGCGGATCGTCGAGTCGGGAACTCCGCGCGAACTGCTCTCCCGCGAAAGCTATCTTTCACGCCAATTCCAGCTTGCCCGTGTCACCGCAGGGCCAGGCAAGTGAGCGGGAGCACGCAGCATTCGTGGACTTACTTATGCGGGATCAACAGCGTGAAGTTCAAAATCGATTAAACGATAACGGGATTGCGGGCCACGATTGAAGCGCTCTTGCATCCGTTCAATACCTTTTTCAAGTAATTCAATTTCTGACTCCCAGAATTGCCCGGAATTCCCGCGGACATAAAAATCGCGGCACGCTTCAAGGTGGCGCAGGAACCCTGCCGTGAGGCGGGAAGAATAATGAGCGAAAACATCTTGCGTTGCCAAACCTTTCGACATCGCCCGCACAACTGCTGACGCAAGAATCGCCTCACGAACGGCGTTCGCGGCGCCTTCACCGCACACCGGGTCGAAGGCCATCGCGGCAGACCCGCACGCCAGCCAGCCGGGACCGGACAAAGCCGAAAGGATGCGGGGATATGCAGGGAATTCGCTCGCGTGGCCCGTGATGTTCTCAATTTGCCGCTCCACGAGACGACTCTTTTGCAGGTGTAATTCCGGTGCGTCACCCACGGAAAGAAGGAATCCGTTTTCCTGACCGCAAGCCAGTAGAAACAGCCAGCCCGTATCCAACGATTCGATCCAACAAGCATCGCGGTCCGCAGCACTTTTGAGCCGAACCGATATCGCGGATGCGATCCGTGAACCAAACTTGCAATCGGCTGGCAACAATTCTGACGCGCGGGACGTAATGATTGTCCAGCCGGGAACCTTTCCTTCCATGCCAACGCACCCCGGAACCTTAGGCCACAGACGACCCAAGAGATCTTCTTCGGAAACCGCTATAGCGGAGTGCGGAATAATGTTTGGCCGCGCTTGACGCCCCCATGACACGATGCGTTTTCGTATGGGAACGAATCCCTGGAATAACTCGCGGTCTTCGAACACATCACGAAGTAGGACCTGAGTGCTTTCGCTGACGAGGATGGTTGGGAGTTTGGCCCTGGCTGTTTTGGCGAGGACGATGTCTAGACCATTCGTGCGTAACAGGCGGGCGCAGCAACATGCGGCGATTCCATCTCCCTGAATCAGGATCGTATTGGGCGTCACGACGCCTTTCTCCGAATCATATATTCACACAGCCCATCAAGATCGGGCGGCTTGCGCCGGGCGGACAGGTTCATTCGTGGGCAAGTCGGTCACGAGATCCGATTCCAGTGCCTCGCGGCCAGGGTTGCGTGTCAATTCATTCTACGGAGGCACATTCCCCGACGGCGAATGCTCGCCCCAGATTGAGAGGTCGTCACTTGATGCGCTGCCTGCGTTGGAGGCAACACGACACTTCGCCTCGTCCTCGCACCATGCAGGTCCTCCAAAAAGTAAAGTGTGCTGACTCTACATTCGAATATCCTACTTTTTCGTTCGACGAAACGCCTGCACTTCCAAGCGGATTTCCCGCTCGAGTCAGACCCCTAGGCACACCGATTTGATTGGGACACGACACTGTGCCCGGGACTTTTCAGGTTATACGAAACTGCGTGGGACATCCTCGTTTCGTCGCGGAAAAGAGAAGTAAAAGCAACTGCAACAAAAACCGGCTTACTTACCCGCCCATAATTTGCACCCCCTGCACGAGAAGTGCGAACTCAAAGTTCAAATGAAAAGAATCCAAAATCGTCATTTTTCGACAGTCCCCCCTGGAAATGTTTCCCTCCGAAAGCTGTGGCTCACCAAAGTTCAAGACGGCTGCGAGATCGATCGGTCGAGGATTGTAGACGATTTTGTAGCTTCGAAAGCACCAAGTTTCATCTAAATTCAACGGAGTTCCACAAGCAAGCAGCAAACGTGTCAACAAGAATCATTTAGAAGCAACAAGATTCAGCAGGTTTCAACTAACCCAGGTGGGTCCCAACCGTCGGTTTTACGAAATTAGGATGGCAAGTGGGCGAAATCTACATCGCTCAGAGTGGTACGCCGTTTACCCTGCTGCTTGCCGCAGACCTGGCTGGTAACGAAATGGGCGCGCATGCAGCTCAGAGGTCTATCTTTGTCCCTGGACCCGGCTGCTCCGGTGAAAATGCGATCAATCCGGGTAACTTCACCAACTACTTCAAGACCCAATGTTTCCAGATTCCGCCGCCGGGTGTGATTCTCAATACCACCGCGGGCCGCAACACGTTGACCGGCCCTGGGGAGTCCAACCTGGACATTTCCTTATTCAAGAATAACCTGGTTAAGAAGATCTTGGAAGGTTTCCAAGTGCAGCTTCGGGTCGAGGCCTTCAATATACTCAACCGCTCAAATATGCAGCCGCCTAACTTTTTCAATCTCCTAGACGCTCCCCCCTGGGTCTCATTCAAGCAACACAGACCACGTCAAGGCAGATACAATTTGGCATTAAATTAATCTGGTGACCTCCCTCGGCCAACAACGCCTCAACGGCCTGTGGGCGTTATTCGGCCGATTTGCTTCCAGGTTCTGTAAGAAGTCGGCGATGAGCGGTGCATGGAGATCAGAAAGAGATAAGGACTGCGGCACCCGCCGCCCGTGTTCCTGGCCATTCACCCCATTGAACTTCCCGAGAGCTTTCTGATGGATCACCCTTGAAAAAGCAAAAGACTTCGTCGCTTCGCCCTGGCATCGCTCGGGCAGCTAGCTGGCGGTGACGTGTTCTTCCCTCTGTTTCATGATGTGAAGGACCAATTCAACCCTGGTGGAGATGCCAAGTTTGTTATAGATGCGGAACAGATAGTTGCTCACCATGTGCTCCGTGATGCCAAGCCTCTGTGCAATTTCTTTGTTCGGCAAAGGCAAAGATGCTCGCCTGCTTGCCCAGTTCTGCCGCCTGTTCAGCCGTATGGAAGGAATTGACCTGGGATTGGTGCTTGTTCGTGGCACAGAAGAGGGCGACGGAAGGTTGTTCAATCGGTGGGAGTAGCTGGATCCCGTTAATGTGTGAGGCGGGACATGAATTTGTGAAATGGCAGGCCAACGGGGACGTGCCCCGCGAAGCTCGAAATGCTCCGCGACTAGTGGAACGCTCGTATTAGATACGTCGGTATACTTTCACGTCCGCCTTAATCCAGGCTTCTATCCGGCTTATACTCAAGGTTGGGAACGAGGTCTGCCCGGATGAGGCCGGAGTAGTACATTGCTACCCTATGAGGAGTTCGGTTTTCTGCTATGCCGCTCGCTTCCGTTCTTTCCAACGCATACCCTTCAACAAGTCTTGCACTCCACGTAAGAGTCCCGATTGGAAATGCCGACGGTCTTTATCTGCAAACTTCTCTTGCTGGGCTTGCGAGACTTGACGCGCAGCGGCCAGACATAACAGCCATTCAGGCTGAGCATCGCGATCCGTAGCAAGGGGAGCAAGAGTAGGCATAGGCTTTTCAGGTGTCTCGTATCCAGCCTTCGGTTGAACGGAGACGGTCTGCCTCGTTGTGAAGCGCCTCACAGATTCCAATGAGCGAGTGTTGCTTAGTTTTCTCACAAGCTCTGACAACAAACCCGCTCATGTTGGCTACCGAAAAACTGATGCCACAAAGATTGTCGCTAGGAGCTACTCCCGGCAAGCTCCGAGGGTATCCGGATGCAAACCAGCGCGGTCCATGCTCGGAGGGGTTCTGGCGAAACCTGCCTCGCGGACACGTCCAATCCAAACCGACGCCGATGACGCCGGGCAGGCTTCCCGGCAGCGAAGGGACCGAGTCAATTTCGGCGGCAGCGACCAAAAGAATGCCGGCATCGGTCGCCCTTTGAACTATGGGAATCAAGCGATCGCAGTAGGCGGTATTTGCTGTACCCAGGCTTAAGTTGATCACGTCCACGCCTTCGCCAATCGCCCAATGAAGGGCTCCAATCAACAAATTGATATCCGTTCGAAGTGAACGGTAATAGATTTTAATGGCATAGAATTCAGCATCCGGAGCTTTTTCCTGGATGGCTGCAATAACGGCGGTGCCGTGCCCTAGAAAGTCCACGTAGGAGTTGATGCCACTCGCTATGCCAATAGCGATTCCGCCAGCCAAGCCTCGAATATGGGGATGTTTTGGATTAACGCCGCTATCGATGACCGCCACCCGAACACCCCGACCGGTCGCACCGGGAAAAGCTTCCCGGTTTGGCTCGTGAGAAACCTGCTTGGCCTCGCGCATCGTGACTTGGATGTCTCTCTCGTAAGAATCCGTCTTGGGACTCGGTTGCCTCAATCGAAGACCCTCAGACCACTACCGGATTCAGTGCGTGAATTAGGACGCAGACTCTGGTGAAGACTGAGCCCTAGCCTCGAAGAGCCTCGCGTGGGTTCTTGAGATAGAATGGCGTTCAGTCTCCACAGGATCATATTTCCCTTCACTTCTACAGCGGATACAAACGGCTAGTCACCTCCAGCCCGGATTGGCGTAACCAGGTTCGTTGTAACGTCTTTATTCAGAAAGATCAGTTTCCGAGATTTTAATGTTTCCGCGTCAAAGATTTCCAGCGACGATCCCGCCCCATAGAGATAGAGCTTCTTGCCATCGCTGCTTACCGCGAAGCGGAATGTTGGGCGACCTTCAAACGGCTCCTTTTTGATAACTCGGTGGGTTTCGATATCCCAAACCCACCATTCCACTGGCCGATTCGCGCCGGCGCCAGTGAACATCACCGAATAACCACGCTTCCGGTCCGGTGATACGAGGAACCCGAGCATCGGAAGCGCGGGGCCAATGGCATTGTATTTGACCTCCTTCGTCAGAAGATTTAGCGACGCAAGGCCCAAAGTGCCCTTGTGCACGACAGAATCGACAGACGTGTACACGGAGGTTACCGTTGTTTGGTCATCGTACGGATCATCGGTAACAGTGAGACGATAGGGCGAGGCGCCGGGATACGGGGGCTTTGAAAGTGGAATCCGATCCACGAGGGTGAATTTGTCCAAATCAAAAACAAGGACATCTTCGTCAAAGACGTAGAGGGATTTTCCGTCTGGCGATACCTTGTAGCTGGCATTGAACCCAAAACCCAGGTCAAAACCCGTTGGGAAATCAAAGCTCTTGGCAATCGTCTTATTTTGGACGTCGATGGCCACGAATTTTGGCGGGTCCAAACGATACTGATCGATATCCTTTGTGACGACACGCAGTGTCGTGTACAGATAGTGTCCCGTCGGGTCAACGGCCAAGCCGGAGAAACGCCCGTTGGCTCCGCCAGCAAGCCAATTGCGAGACGTTGCGGTGATCCTCGGCCGGCTTCCTGATTCGGTGAGATCAATGGTCCCTACGACTTTGCGCGCCGCAAGATCCACAATCTCGATGGTCATCTTCGTGTTTATGACGTAGAGCTGCGTCTGATCTGCGGAGAGGGCTGTAGTGCGGGCAATGCCGGTCAGTGGGATTTCTCCGACAACCTCCTCTTTGTCCTGGTCGATTACCAGAATTTTGTGGTCGAGTGTGCCAACATACATGAGCCCGGCATGGCCTGCCATCGTCTGTGGCGAATCGGCGGCAGCCGAGGCATAAGATGTGATCAAGACAGCCAGAAATGGAACCCATCGTCTGCAAAAGCGTAAGGATGTCGCCAATTTTTTCTCCTTGTCCGGCGGCTTCTGAGAAACTTTTTCAATCAGGGGAATACGATATCTACATTGCGCCAATCGTTGACGGCTGATGCGCACTTATCCGTCCAGCTTGGCGCGTTGTTGAGGTGATCGGGAACGTGCCCGGGCCAGCCGCAACCCAAGTAGCAGTCGAAAAGGTCGCGTTCAACTGGCTGGCAAAGACCTGCCGTGCCGCCTGAAATATCGACTTCCCAGCCGGGTGTGAAGTTCAGCGTGCATCCCATGGGGTGGTAGACTTTGCCAGGAGTTTTTGCCGAGGATCCGTTTTGCAGCGCCTGAATATCTCCCCGCTCTGCAAAGGAGACTTCCTCGACTTGCTTTGCCTTACGATTTATTGCTCGAAGTGAGACCATCTCGATATTGTCCTTTCCTATTCGCAAACGCCTAGCCCTTTTGTGCGGGCATTTGCGTGCACTTCAGTTTTCAACGAAACGGTTCAGAAATTCCGGATTTTGGATCGCGATCTCTCCGTACACTTTGAGACATACGTCGTTCCAACCGCGGATCCAGTCACAATAATGGAGGTTTGCGGCGCTAGTGTCGCCGTGGTGGATGAATGCCTCATGGTAACAGCCTCCCGCGCAAACGGGCCGCGCCCAGCAAGTGTGGCAGTCGTATCGCGCGCCGATATGGTGAGTGTTTAAAAATTCCCGGCGCGCCGTCTTGTCGATGCCACCCTCCTTGATGCTGCCCATCTTCCCGATCGGTGAATCCACAAAGCGATGACACAGGCCAATATTTCCCTCGGTTCCGACGCCGAGCATGCCGAGACCGGCGCCACACGCGTAGGCTTTACTGATCCCGCTGTGCAGTTCTTTCAACGTGTCGCTGGCATTTGTGAAACCGTGCTGCTTGTTTTGCAGTGCGTAGTCGCAGTATTCCGAGGCGAGTTCGGCGAATTGATCGAGGATGCTGTCCATCTTTTGCCCGCCGATGTGATACAGCCGCTGCGGACTCGCCGTTGCAGGAGCAAAACCAACGGCCTGAAAGCCGATCTCCTGTGTGAGATGGCGGTAAATGCGGCGCACGTCGCTGACGCCGGCCGTGAGCGTTACGCGGGCGCCGATCGAATTCGTACGGTGGCGTTTCAGCAACATCTTCACTTTTGGGACAATGACGTCGTAGCTCCCCCTGCCATCGTGAAAGATGCGCTGGCGATCGTTGAGTTCCTTGTCACCGTCCATACTCACGGTCACACCCACCCGGTGTTCCGAGAGAAATTCAATGATCTCTTCTGTCAACAGCGTGCCGTTGGTTGTCAGACTGAACTCGACCTTTTTGTTCAGTTCCGCGCTTCTCCGCTTCGCATACTCCACGGTGGAGCGCATGACGGAAACATTGAGAAGAGTCTCGCCACCGAAAAAGGTGACATGGATGTTGCGACGGCTCGCCGATTCCCGCAACAGCATCTCGACCGAGGCCTCCGCGATATCCTTGCTCATGAACTTTTCCTTGCCCGCGGACTGGGCAATTTTGTCCTCGCTATATTCATAGCAGTAGGTGCACGCGAGATTGCATTGGTTCGTGGTGTTTAGAACGATGCGCTGCAGGGGAAAATCCTGGACCGGGACCGCGAGTGGAGCATTTTCCTGCAGATCGCATTGAACCGCATCGATCTCAGTAAGTTCCCGAAGCGTTGTTTCCACGTCGTCCCGCGAACACCCTAAATCCAGCAATTTCGCGACCAAGATCTCGCGCGGGAGTTCGGCGGCGCCAAGGAGTTCAATCACGAGTTTCGCGATCCCTTCCATCGCAAAAATGGAGCCACTCGGAATTAAATACAGGAACTCGGTGCCGGATGCGGAAAAGGCGTGATATTCGCCCAGGCGGTAGGGCTGGGTTTGTGTTTCTGATCCAACGATCATTGAGAAACCTCCGGCTGGTCAAATTGGATGTAATTCGGAATGGTTACCACCAAATAGGACCGCGCTTTCAAGGACTGCGCGCTGTCGGTTTTGTAGGACGCGTCGACCCAGACGTCGCCCCAATTTTCCGTCGGGAAATTGTTCGAGGCTTTCTGCCGCTTCGGGTTTGGACCTTCCACCGAGGGCGTGAAGAGACCGGTTTCTGGATTGATGGTGCCCACATAATTCACATCATCGTCGTCGGGAGTGGACAGGAACTCCTCTAGAGACCAGTTGGCGGAAACGGGGCCCAGCGAGATGTCGTCCGCCGTGCCGGGAATTCCGTCGGGACCATTGGAGAACGCAATGGCTTCAAACTGGGCGTATTGCTTTGCTGAGATGGTGCCGCCGAGCCGCGCGAGGTTCGCGTCCGGGGCTACTTTGATGTAGTCGATCTTGGTGTAAACGGCGAACGCCTTCACAGCGGTTGAGCCGCGGACGGAAACGTCATGCATGGCCACAGGCAGGCTGGGCGCCACACTAATTTGCAGCGTTGCCTCGCCGGGAGTGGCATGGACCACCTTGATGACCTGGATGCCTATGCCAAGATCGAAGTCGGAGGGCTTCGGCATGGAGGGCAAGTTACCTCCATAGATATGGATCTCTCCAGTCCACGGTGAAGGCACCGAGTAGCGGTCTGTACCTGTCACAACGGTTTCACTTCCCTGGCGAATCAGTTGCACATCGAGGCCGAATTCCTGATAGCCGCCCCAGAACCAGCGGCCCTCCATCGTGCTGCCGTCGCGCGAGACGAGCATTGCCTCGCGAGTTTCCACGGGAGAATAATTCGGATCGGTCGCGCTTCCGGTTTGCGCTGCCTTCGAGCGTCCGCGCCAGCTGTAGCCCGTGTATACAACGCCCTTACCTGTTCGCGTTTCGACCTGGCCGCTGGCATAGTGCAGCTCGATTTTGGTCGTGAACTCGTCGGGAGCAGGCGTCGCTTCCACAGTCACCTTTCCATAGACTCGCCCCTTTCCTTTTTGATAGCCGTTGATGACCCAAGTGTCCGCCAGCTTGGGAGGATGCATGATCGGCTTCCAAGCTGACCATTCCGGTGTGATCAAAGGCTGGGTTGCAGCGAGGTAGTCGAGAGCGATATCGAGCGGCGTTTTCGTTGATTCTGGTGCCGGGACGGAAGCGTAGTTCAATGTGGGATTGCCGCCAGCCGCGCCAGTCGACAGCGTCGCAGGGAGGTCATCTGGATTCAGAGTTCTATTGTTGGGGCGAAATACACCCGTCTCGGCGCCGGGGAACATGGCCATATGCATGTTCGCCAACTTCTCGTATTCTTCGCGGGGCCGACGCTGGCCGAGCACGCGGCCGATCGTGTGGCAATAGTTGCAAGTCCGCTGCAATTCTGGCGGAACACCGTTCTCATCTTCCTGAGTTCGGAACGTCCGATGCTCGGCTTCCCAGAAGATCGGCTTGGCTTCTTCCGGCGCCAGTCCGTTGTTATTGCTGAGGTAGCGGAGGACCTGGCTTGCTTCCGCCGGTGTAATTGTCAGCCCGTTGAGGCGGACCATTCGTTTGATCGCTTCCTCCCAGACTTCCGGCGTAGTGCGGAGATACGAGAGCCGTCGCATCATGCTGCTGCCATTCGCAATGTGGCAGGCACCGCATTTGGCGATCGTAAGCGGATCCGTGATGGGGATCCCGGCTTCCTTGCTGGTTTGCGCAGAGAGGGCAGCGGCGGATGCGACCAACAGCAAAAGGGCTTGCGTAAATTGCGTCAGGATTTTCATGTTCGTTATTTATCCTTTATGCACTTCATTAGAAACTGATCCGCGCAGTGAGCTGTACCTGGCGTGGTCCCGCGCCCTCCGCACTCTGGAGAGCGGTAATCGTTCCAAAACTCGATGTGTTGAAATTTGCATTCGGCGCTGCGAAGTTTGCGTGATTGAATAGGTTTGAGGCTTCGGCGCCGATTTGCAGGCGGGTGCTCTCGGAGAATTTCACCGCCTTGATGAGAGAGAGTGAAACCGCCTGTGTCCCCGGCCCAACAAAGCTGCCGACGGGCGTGTTTCCAAATCGACCAATAGCCGGATTGCTGTTGCCTGGGATCGCTGGGTTCGGTATCTTGAACGCTGCGGGATTCAGCCAGCCGCCTGTCCATGGAGTGGCAGCATAGGGAGAAACACCGGGGTTCAGATCTGGCCGACCGTTACAACCGCATCGATTCGTAAAATTTGTTCCCGACGGATCGTAGGTAGGTAGACCCGCAGTCAGAAAAGGACCACTTTGGTATAAGAGAACCCCAGCAACTTCCCATCCGCCCACAAGTCTCTCGACAAGACCATTCGTATTTCCTAAAAACGCTTTCCCCTGACCAAACGGGAGTTCATATAGATAGGTGGTCAAGAACCTATGGCGACGCGTGAAAGCAACGTTGCCATAGTCAAGCCCCAGATTGAACCGGTCCGTCACAAGGGCGCCGTTTTCCCCGACGAAACCGTTCGGCGCACCGCCTCCGGCTTCGTTGGACAAGTTTCGTGCGAATGCGTAACTGGCCTGGAATTGAACCCCATGGGACATGTGTTTCAGGGCCTCGATGGTCACGCCGTTGTAATTGGCCCAAGCCCCATTCTCAATCCCTTGCAACTTGTTCCATGTCGGGTAAGGGCGGGTTGGCCTGAGCGCGGTATATCCAACGGCATTCGCAGGAAGTTGATTGTAATCAATTGTGGTGGACAGATCGGTCGCGTGGTGCCCGTCGTACGAAACGCGGAGTGCCGTGCCGAACCCAAGATCACGCTCAATCGTGAAATTCCACTCCTGAACGTAAGGATCTCGGTAATGAAGCTGTTGAGTCTGTAAGAAGTCTTGATTGCCAGGGGTCCCCGTACTGAATGGGGAAGGGAATTGCAGCAGAGCGGTTCCGCCTGAAAACGACTGCCGGTAGGTTTCATAGTCGGAGGTATGAACACCGTACTGCGCGCCGATCAATCCCCCCAAAAGGGCTTGGATGTATTTCCCGTAGCCGCCGCGGATCACCGTCTTGTCATTGCCGAATGGGCGCCACGCAAATCCGAAGCGCGGAGCGAAACTTGTTTTCTGCGTGTACCGCATACTCTCGGGAATGCCCGCCTGCTGGGCGGTCAAAATTGGCATGGGCGAAATCGATGCAACAAAACCCGGATTGAGGATGCTGAGCGATGCCTGGTTTGGAATTACAACTGCTCCGTGGACTGTCACCCCCTTCACAACGGAATAGTAGTCAGGAATAAAGTTCGTGACGTTGACAAGGTGGTCTTGAAACATCGGGTGATATTCCCATCGGAGGCCGAAATTCAGGGTGAGCTTCGGCGTAACCTTCCAATCGTCCTGGCCGAAGAAGGCCCAGTGGCCCGCATAACCCTCCAAATTGGGCTCGATCACTGACGCTACTTGAGTCTGGTCCGGAATCCCCTGAAGGAAAGCGGCAAATGGATCGTTGATCACGCCGTTCGTGACAGAGCCGTCAAACGCATAGACGCCGAGGCGAAGTGTCGAAAAGACGTTCTCGCTACGCTCCGTCAGGTAACGATAGTCCCCGCCGAATTTCAACGTGTGTGTTCCCTTGGTCCAGGTGAGGGTGTCCAGCACCTGGAACGTGTGATTCCGAGGATGTGACGAAGAAGTTCCCGTTCCGCCGGTAGACTGGAAACCTTTGATTTGGACATTGGGGGCCGCATTTCCATCGGGCAGTGGTGGAAGCCCAGTCATTCCGATTTCACGTGCCATCGTGCTGGCGGTGATTGCACCCAGACCGATCCCGAGCCGGTTGCCGGTGAACCCAGTACGAACCTCATTGATCAGCGTCGGAGTAATGACATAGTTGTACGCAATCGTCATCCCGTAGTCCTGTTCTGGCAATGAGAACGACCCTAACAGCGCTGAGCCAACCGCCGCTCCACTGGTCGTGTTCACCGCGGGACTGATGACCGATCTGTTCTTGTAAGTGCCCCGGGCATAGATCGTCTGCTTGGAAGTTAGGTTCTGATCAATGCGCAGGTCCCCTTGGTCGCTAGAAATCGGCGCGGCGAAATCCTCAGTGAAATTGTTGGCGATCGCGTTCGTACCCGCGACCGTCGTTCGGGGAAACAAGAATTGCAACATGTTTGCGGCAACAGGAGAAATTGGCACGCTCGCACAGTTGAGCTGCGTCCCATTTGCACTGTAGATTGGTCTGGGGGTAGTCGTCTTGTAGTTCGCATTGAGGTAATTGCATACGTTTCCGTTGCGCATGTCGTCTGTGGGAACGCTTTCCACGATGGGTATTTCTTTCGGCAAACGGAGACCTTCATAACTCATGAAGAGAAATGTCTTGTTATGCCCGTTGTAGAGGTGAGGAATGCTTAAAGGGCCTCCGAAAAACCCTCCGAAATCGTTCATGATCAGTTTGGGGTTGGTGTGAGTAATTAGATTTCCAGAGTTAAATGCTTTATTCTCGTGATTTTCAAAGAACCCGCCATGATATGCATTGGTTCCGCTTTTTGAAATGGTCGTAATGTCGCTGATTCCACCGAACTCGGCGTTGTTATTCACTTCGCTGACTCTGATTTCAGCGATGGAATTGAACGATGGAAACAGCTCGTTGATCGGAGCCGTTCCGCGGACGGCCATCGTACTGATTCCATCCAGGCTGATGGACATCATGCTCGGCTTCGTTCCGATCATGGATATGTTGCCCGCGGCATCCGTCTGAACGCCTGGCTGGTAGGTGAGCGTGGAAATTGGACTTGTCGAACCAGCGCTATGCGCGGTAATCGCCACAGGGAGATCGACAAGCTCGCGGCCGGTCTTGGTTTCGGCGATATTTGACACATCCGTGTTGATTACGGCCCCGCCGAATTCCACAACGTCGATGGATTCGGTCTGCGTACTCACTTTGAGTTGGACGTCCACACGTTTCGTTTCCCGGGCCTGCAAATCCAGAGTTTCAATCTGAGCTTTTTCGAAGCCAGGCGCTTCCACCAACAATTGATAACTTCCCGGCTCCAAATTGTTGAATGAATAGTTCCCCACCGGGTCGGCAACGGCTGTCCGGCTTGCGGAAGTACCTTTGTTGGAAAGGGACACTGCGGCGTGCGGAAGAACGTTTGCGGCTGCATCTTTCACCGTTCCCAGAACAGTTCCAAAAGTAGATTGAGCGAAAACGGTGCCGGTGAACAAGAACATGGCCGTAACAGCCACAAACGCCTGGACCAGCAACATCCCCCAAACCGTCCCCGTCCGCTTAGCCGATTTTGAACGCTGAAAAGAACAAGTCATGGCAACTCTCCATCCAAAGTTTTTAGATTCGAGCGCACGAGGTCCACGGATTGCGGTACACGCACACCCGTAACCACATGTTCGCTGGCGATAGGAAACAGCCGGGCTTGCCTCAGGAAGCGAGACGCATTCACTGGCCCGCAGTTCCCTCGCGAATTGGGTAAGCTCCTCGTGGAGCGTTACGTATGGACTGGGATGGACACGACACTGTGTCCCAAAGGACTACCAAAGGACTTGCCTTACGAACCCGGGGTACCCCATCTCACTCCGACGAAGAATGAGAAAATCAACCGTCCCGGAATCGCGGGCGCATCCTCCTGCGTTTGCGCAGAAAATGCAAACTCAAATTTTAAATTGCGATCATCGTGAATACTGATACCAAGGTTCTCCACGCCGGTCGTCGTAGCCCTCGATTTATGTTTAGATAATGCTGTCGCATTCTATTTTCATTGCCGGGCTAGTAACCGCTCGAAAAGAAATTCGCAATGCCTGAAATCTGAACCTTGAATTTGCATTCCTGCCGCGACTACCCGCAGGATGGAGGCAGGCCACGAAGCCTCTGTCATGCATCCCCAAGCAATTCATGAATCGCGAATATCAGATTGGCAGATAAAAAGTGGCCGCTAAAAAAACCGCAATCCCATTTCCCCAATATCGGCGCGCACTCGTGTACGTGGCGCCGTATTGGCGTGGGTTGCTGCTCGTGCTGGTCTTGGGACTTTTTTCCACGGCTGTTGGTCTCGCTCAGCCGTACATTTCGCGGCTGCTGATTGATGATGCGCTGCTCCGTCACAACGCTCACGCGCTCCTTCAAATTGCCGTCTTGATGGTGCTCGTGAGTGTCGCCGGCTTTATTCTCAACACCGTTTCCGGCTATCGCTACGTCACACTTTCCGCGGAATGTCTCTTTGATATGCGGCTCGCCGTCTATCGCCGCCTGCAACGGCTGTCTCCCCGCTATTATGCGAACACGAAGATGGGCGATATCGTATCGCGCATCAACAACGACATCGGCGAAGTGCAGCGGGTCTGCTCCGATACGCTGCTTTCTATTCTTTCCAACATATTGTTTCTCGTGGGCAGCATCGCGATCATGGCGTCTTTAAACTGGCGATTGTTTCTGACCAGCGTGGCTCTGCTTCCCGTGGGGGTTGCTGCTCTTCGGCACTACCAGGCGAGGCTCACTGCGAAGACCAAGGATCTTCGCGAGCGCAGTTCGGATCTGGGCAGTTTTCTGATCGAAACCCTGTTTGGTATGCGGCTGGTGGTCGCATCCGGCAATGAAGAACGCGAAGCGGAAGCATTCCGGAAACACAATTCAAGATTTGTGCAGGCGCTACTGTCCATGCAATTGCTGTCATTTCTGGCGAGCGCCCTTCCGAGCACTGCTTTGACTCTGTCCACTGCAATCGTTTTCTTTTATGGCGGCAAACTTGTGATTGCCGGCCAGCTCACCATCGGCGGGCTGGTGGCGTTCATGGCTTACCATATGCGACTGCTCTCCCCTGTCCAGAATCTTCTTGGCGTGTATACGAATCTCCTGACGGGCGGCGTGGCTTTGGGACGTGTGTTCGAGATTCTCGACGTTCCTGTCGAAATCAGCGAATCTCCGTGCGCCATCGCGCTTGACAATGTGCGGGGCGAAATCACCTTCGATCGTGTTCGCTTCCGCTATTCGGAAGATGTCCCTGTCATCGAGGACGTCTCTTTCCATATTCCGGCTGGGGCCCTCTGCGTCATCGCCGGTCCCAGTGGCGGAGGGAAATCCACCCTTGCGGACCTGCTCCTGCGCTTTTACGATCCACAGTTTGGCCGCATCACGATCGACAGTCACGACTTGCGCGAAATCCGGTTGCCGGACCTTCGACAGAATCTCGCCGTGGTCGAACAGGTCCCTTATTTTTTTCGTGCGAGTGTGAAAGAAAACATCGCCTACGGAAGGCCGAATTCGACATTGGAAGACATTCGAACGTGCGCCCGGGAGGCTGCGATTGATGATTTCATTCAAGCACTTCCGGACGGATACGACACGATCATCGGGGAACGCGGATCGACGATTTCTGTGGGAGAGCGCCAGCGAATAGCGCTCGCTCGCGCTCTGCTCCGAAATCCCGCGATCTTAATCATGGATGAACCGACTTCGGCACTGGATCCGGCCTCGGAAACCGCAGTCACTCGTGCATTTTCCCATGCACTTCGTGGCCGCACATCCGTTTTGATCACACATCGCATGTCTTTGGTGGAATTGGCTGATTTCGTGGTGGTCATGGACGGGGGGCGGATCGTCGAGTCAGGAACTCCGCGCAAACTGCTATCCCAGGAGAGCTATCTTTCGCGCCAGTTCCAGCTGGCCCGTGTCACCGCGGGTCCTGGCAAGTGAACGAGTGCAGAGGTATTTTACCGGTTAGGAGGGATCAACCGCTTGAAGTTCGAAATCGATCAGGCGATAGCGGGTTTGCGGCCTGCGATTGAACCGTTTTTGCACCCATTCAATTCCCTGTTCAAGCAATTCAACTTCCGACTCCCAGAACGGCCCGGAATTTGCACTGACATAAAAATCGCGGCATGAACGCGCTGTCTGGTACAAAGACCGAGCGGTTGCCGCTCTGGTCCGGGATCCCTGTTGACCTCTTCAGTAAGCTTGCGGTGATTGGTTCGGAAAAGCTGAATCGCTCACAATGAAACCAGCTAAAGGTGGTGTCAAGATTCTACAGGCTGTCTGGGAACTCGCCCGCACTCGAGGCTGGCCATTGATCCACAAGGAATATCTGCTGTATTGGCGGCACATTGCACCTGTTTCGGAAAAAAGTCAATAAGTTCTTAATGTGGGTAGCGGGTCCGTTTCGATGAAAGTGTCTGATAAACCTTAATTTGTCGCGGGCAACGACAAGCTAAAGTTTATCGGACTTCAACCTGACCCACTGCCTTAATGCGCCGGATCGGGCGCGGAACTATTCTTCATGATATCTTCGTGCACGAATCTTAAACCTAACTCTCGTCTGTCTATGAGGCTCAATTGATGAAGCTACCAACATTTTTTCTGATGACTTGCGCCCTTGTCGCTGTTTCGTTCAATTCAGTTCAGGCACAGGATCCTAAAACGCCTGCTGACCTCCAGCGCCTGGCAGCGGACTATTACAACTGGCGCAACCAAAACTATCCGGTAGCTTCGAGTGACGCCGGGTTACACACCTGGGACAACAAGCTGACCGACTACGCGCTCTCCGCCGTACTGATGCGCCGGCTGCACGTGAAAGAAGTCCTCGCGAAAGTACGCGCCATGCCGACTGCCGGCTGGAGCAAGAATGATCGCATTGACTGGCTGTTGTTTCGTTCGCAGCTCGATGGTATCGATTTCTTCAATCGGATAATCGACTTTGAAGGGACGGATCCACAGACTTACGTCAACGAATGCAGCAACGGCATTTTTTCGTTGCTGAAGAAAGAATATGACACGCCTCATAACCGTGCGCTCGCAGCAACTGCGCGTCTGAAGCAGATGCCCTTCGTAATCGAACAGGGCAAGGGCAATCTGAATAAACCGGTGCAGCTCTACGCCCAGCTGGCAATCGACTCCGCGCGCTCGATTGACAGCTTGTTCAACGACAGCTTGATGACGCTGGCAAAAGATCTATCGCCCGCGGAGCGGAATGATCTGGTGAAGGCGCGCGACGCGGCGCTCGTTTCGATTCACGGCTATGCCGACTGGCTGGAAAAGCGTTTGCCGGGAATGGTTCCCTTCAAACCGATGGGCGAGGACAACTACAACTATCTTTTGAAAAACATTTACCTGCTGCCACTCGATGCAAAGCAGGTTGAGATGTTGGGACAGGCGGAGCTTGGGCGTTATCGCGCGCTCGAGTCGTGGCTGCCTGATCCTTCGCTTGCCGATCCCAATCCGGCCCGCAGCAAGAACATACCGAAAGATCAGGAAGCATTTTTGAAGGCTTATGAGAGTCGCCTGGCTGAAATGGTAACTTTCCTGAAGACAAATAATCTGGTAACGATGCCTTCATATCTCGGGCGGTTTGAAATACGACAGCTGCCCGAGGCGTTTAAGCCAACCAGTCCCGGCGGCTTTATGAACGCGCCGGGCGTTTATGATAAAGACTCGAGCGGCTTCTATTTCATTCCGACCTACAATCCGCAGTCTAAAAACTTTTACATTCGCGCGGCGATAGAGGATCCGCGACCGATCCTCGGTCATGAAGGAATTCCCGGTCACTTTCTCCAGCTCTCAATCGCCAACCATTTGCCGGACGAGATTCGTCGTCAGCATGGCGACGGCGTATTCGTCGAGGGCTGGGCGCTTTACGGCGAGGAAATGCTGATGCGCACCGGTCTTTATCCAAACAATTCCCCCGGACAAGCCCAGATACTTCGTCTCTCTCGCTATCGCGCTGCGCGCATTGGCGTTGACGTTAACCTCCACACCGGCAAGTGGACCTTCGATCAGGCGGTCAACTATTTCATAGAAGCGGGCGGACTGGATCGCGAGTCGGCTACTGGCGAGGCGGCGGGCGCGGCGGCCAATCCCACGCAGAAGATCACCTACATGGTTGGCAAATGGCAGATCATGCGATTGCTCGGAAAGTATCGCGACAAGCAGGGCGCAAACTTTCGCCTGGGCCAGTTTCACGACGACTTGATCAAGAATGGCAGCCTGCCGCTTTCGATTGTTGAGTGGATCCTGCTGGACGATTCATCGTCGTTGGACCAGGCGACGAAGTGAGATAACTACGTTAAAAGAAGCAAGGATAGGCTTGAAGATCCAACAAGAAGAGCATTGCAAAAGATGGGACGCAACCCCAGTCTAACTTTCACTGGCAGGATACGAAGCATGAAGTGTGCCTGTAAGGGCATTTGGGTAATGCTCGCCTCGCAACACAACGCCTGGATTCATGCGGCGGCGACAATTGCAGTAGCGGCGGCTGGTTTTTACATCCATCTATCGAGAGCTGAGTGGTGTTGGATAATCCTGACAGTTGTTTCTGTGTGGACGGCGGAAGCGCTCAACACCGCCTTTGAATTCCTCACTGATGTCGCCTCTCCAGAATTTCATCCGTTGGCTGAGAAGGCCAAAGATGTAGCGGCGGGCGCGGTTTTGATCACCGCAATTGGCTCAGTTCTTATCGGAATAGTAGTTTTTGGCCCTCATCTCTTTTGGGTATCAAATTGACAGACTTTTTCTGGATCGTTGGTCGCCACGGGCGAAGGATTTTGCTCGACGATTCATCTTCACTGGATCAGCCACTTCGTTAATCCCGAGACTCCCGCCTTCACTTGATCACGACAATCCGAGCACACCTCCCGGGCGACCTAAAAGATCCAATTCGCTGTGGTGTCGCATCTCTTCGCTCTTTACATCTCTTGAGACATCGGTGGGCACATCGGCTGAGACAGGTTCAGCTCCGGCTTTCTGATCCAGAGAAACAAGCCGCGCGTGTATGTTGAAGAGCACAACCCAGATTTCGCAGAAAACTCGCCAGACAAGATTACCGATGAACAGAATTCCCAGACCGCTGGCTACGTAATACCAGCCAAGCTCTCTTGGAATGCCGGCTTCATACAGGCGCATGGCTGCCCAACCCGCCAAGCCAATCCCGCCGGCGGTCAGGGCCAGGAAGCCGAGAAAGTAGATGGCTTTAACGAAAGAGCTAGTGATGTATTTTTGAAACGAGAAATAACCTGGCATCGGACAAACCCTCCTCAATCCGTGACTAAATCAATTGAACCCGCATCGTACTGCTTTCTTTTTGCTCTATTGCGGTCAGAAGCATTTAACCCGATTCGCGTCTCGTCGTGTCTGTAGGTTTTCCACTATTTCGATTCTAAATTTCACCCACCTTTAGCATCTTTATGGATAGTCGTGGTTTTTCCATTGCCTCGGATGACAACTGACCAGCGCGTTTGCTGCCTTAGCTTGCGCTGGAGATTTTAGTGACAGTTATCCGACACTTTTATGTGGGATTATCTCAGTCAGGTGGGACCGTGGGATGGCGATTGATCACCGCGTGGCAACGGCACTATCACAAACGAAGGGCAGACCTCACAGATTTCTTACCAACTCTTTCTGAGACGCGAGCGCATCTCAGGATAGTTCGTTCTGAACGTCGTTTACCGCAAATATAGAATGGCCGTCGGATACATTATTTCGGGCGAGGCCGAAAAGGGAGGCCTAAGAATTCCGGGATGTAAGCAAATCGTTTCTTCCGGCCGTTCCTCCTGCGGGTTGTGACCTCGCAAAACATCGCTGGATTCGTATGAATTATTAAGTTGGTTTCGGCACGACTCGCGATTGCTGTTCCGGTATGATAATAGCAATTACTGACCAACGTCATTAATCAGTAATCAAACCGACCCGCTCCGAGGACAGGAACGATGATTAAGGGAAGCGAAAAACGAAAAGCTGATCATCCGATCGGCAATATTTTTCTCGATCGCTGGTCGCCGCGCGATGACTGGCGAACCCGATTACGCAGTAGGATTTGAAGGTTCTCTTTGAAGCCGGGCGCTGTGCGCCTTCATCCTACAACAACCAACAACTAGCGCATCGTCAATGAATAAATCACTGGTCATCATTGCCTGCTTGACGTTTTGTTTCGTAGCTGCAGCTTACCCGCAACAACCGGTGGGAAAGCCGGACCCTACCTCCCAAGGTGTTGGCCTTTACGAAGGGGGAGACACGGAAGGCGCGATCAAAGTCTTGCGTGAAGCGGTAAAGAAATCAAACAAAGATTCGAAAGCATGGCACTACCTTGGACTCGCGCTCATTCGCCAGGGAAATTCAAAGAAGGCTGTTGAGGCGCTAGGTAAAGCAATAGACCTGCGAACCAAAACTATCATCCTGGAATTTAGCCGCGATGACGGCGAATGGCGCGATGATCGACTTTTGAACCTCAAGACCCTTCTCGGTGATCAGATTGAAAGCCAGAGTAAACAGCTCGAAATCCTTACTGATAAGCAAGCGTTTGAAAAGGGACGATTGGCCCTGGACAGATCGAAGATTCAGGCGGATTGCGTGGACCAGAACAGTAGGGTAGTGGACGGACATACCGTGTTAAGCAAAGGCGATCTGAGGATAGAAAAAGCGCGCGTGCTGGTGAAGCCAGAACCTGCTTATCCAGTATCGGCTCGTAAAGATAATCTCGGTGGCAAAGTAGTTTTGAGGGCGATTTTCGCTGCGAATGCGTCGGTCCAGTTTATCGAACCAATTCAATCGCCCGATCGCCGATTGACTGAAGAGGCTATCACAGCCGCGCAATTGATCAGATTCAGGCCAGAAAGTTATTGTGGAAAACCGGTTAGCTTTCCTGTTCAACTGGAATACAGTTTCATGCTCGGCTGGTGAGGATAACGATCCCATTAGTAGTAGG